>JGI24699J35502_11133495_pt1 | contig 11146 bp, 10 predicted proteins | sample TergutMp193P4_FD_35502 | JGI IMG/M metagenome (IMG submission 35502) | reverse complement strand
TTTTGACATAAACATTGGATTATTGCCACATATATTTTTGTTCTTACTAATTGTGATAGGAAGTTTTATTTTCTACGGATATTTTAGAAATAGCAATCTTAGATATAAAAGACTTCTTGACTTTGAATTTGTATTTCTATTAGCGTCTATCATCTGTGCTTTTTCGGGAAATTTGGTATGGGAAAAGGGAACTATTAATTACATTTATTTAAAACCATTATTTATTTTTTACTTAAAAGATTTGTATAACAATTGTTTTGTAGTTCTATTTTATATATTTACGTTTAAGAATAAAACAGAATTTAGAAAAATGAAATTAAATGATGTGGTTTTGTACATAAAAAATGATGTTTTTAAAAGTGAGAAACAATAAAATAAATGCCTTCGCCCAACGCGCGGTTTGGCGTCAGGCGGTTTGGCGTTCAAGCGAGAAAGTCCTGTCGGACATTTCCCGCCCGAACGCCAAACCGCTTGACGTTGGGCGCAAGTCGGCGGACACAGCAGCGCGAACACGAAGCGAAAAAAGAGGTGCGTTGCAGACAACTTTGGCGAACTTGACAAGAAAACAATATAAAAAAATAAAATATGAACTTAAAAGTAATTATTCTGATACTCAATGCCCTATATATAATTGCAACAATTATTTGGGCAATTATCGACAAATCATTTGAGCCTATTGTTGCCATAATAGGTGGACTTATTTCATTTGCAACTTATTATGTAGCAAATAATAATTCATTTTCACCTTTCCCAGATAAAGAACAGACTATAATTAATAATCCCAAAACAGGAGATGTGAAAATTGAGCAACAAATACAAACTGAAACTTACACAGAAAATAATTATTAGTAATGGAAATAGGAAGACAAATATTTACGGATACTTACAATGAAAATAACATCACTAATATATTCGGTAATTTTGCGGATTATGATAAATTAGTTGATGAAATTCAAAAATTTGAGAATCTCATAAAAATTAGTACTGATGATAGCAAATCGACATTATTGGAACTACTATCAGAAAAGCAAAAACAACTTAAATCATTGACAAACAATGTGATTCGTTTGTATGAAAAAATTATTGGAACCTCGCAAATCCCGCAAAATACAGAACGTCAAAAACAAGCGAAAGGATTAATTGATGCAGGAAGATTTGAAGAAATTGATGCTTTATTTATTTCTGATGAAGAAAATATATCTAATGAATATCTGTATATTGCTGAAGAATTGAAAAGCAAGTTGAATGAACCTGACAATTATGATAGGGCTAAAAAATATTTTGAAAAAGCACTAAATGTCACGCGAACTGCCGAAGCATTATTCAAGTACGCTTATTTCTTGTTAGAACAAAATCAATTTTCAGACGCGATACCTTTGTTTGAGGAAGCATTGAAAAATTACAGAAAACTTGCTAAAGAAAATTCAAAATATTTTTCATCCGATATAGCAAAAACTTTAAATGTATTGGCAATTTTACACCAAACTATCAAGGAATATTCCAAAGTGTTGGAAGAATGTGAAGAAGCATTGAAAATTTACAGAGACCTTGACAATGAAATACCAAAAGAGTATTTACAATTCGTGGCAATGACTTTGAATTTATTAGCAAGTTTACATCAATCAGTCAAGAAATATCCAAAAGCGTTGGAAGAATGCGAAGAAGCATTGAAAATTTATAGACAATTGGATACCGACAACCCAAATGTCTATTTAGTTGATGTAGCGGAAACTTTGAGCAAGTTAGCAATTTTACATTCTGACAGCAAAGAATATCCAAAGGCATTGGAAGAATACGAAGAATTATTGGAGATTGTCAGAAAATATGCCGTGAGAAAAACAAAGGAATATTCAGTCTTTGTGGCACAGACTTTAGGTAATTTGGCGAGATTACATAAAAATATCAACGACATTCCAAAAGCGTTGCAAAAATGGGAAGAAGCATTGAAGATTTATAGAGGTCTTGCCAAGAAAAATCCCCAAAAGTATTTGCCTAATGTAGCAGAGATTTTGAGCGATTTAGGCATTCTATATAAAACTATCAGCGAATATACGAAAGCATCTGAAGCTTACAAAGAAGCAACTATAATTAACCCTAACAACGATTTGTATTTTTTAAGGTGGGGCGATACTCTTGCAGATTTCGCCAAACTCAATAGTGATGAAAGTCTTTACAGAGAAAGTTTTGAAAAATACGAAAAGGCGATTAAGATTAACCCCGAATATTATTATGCTTTCAATAATTGTGGTTTTTCGCTTTACGAATTAGCCAAATTTAAAAATGACGAAAATCTTTACAAAGAAAGTTTTGAAAAGTACGAAAAAGCAACTTCGATAAATCCAAAATATGATTTGGCTTTTACTAATTGGGGAACTTCATTATTGTATTTATATGCTTTCAATAACGATGCTGATTTATTGCCAAAAGCATTAAACGTTTGCCAAAGAGCATACGAATTAAACAAACAAAAATCCTATAATTTAGCTTGCTGTTATGCAAGATTAGAAGAAAAGGAAAATGCTTTGAAATATTTAGAAGAAAGTTTAATAGTTAAAGACCAAACAATTGAATGGATTTTGAACGACAACGATTGGCAACATTATTTGAAAAATGAAGATTTTATGAATTTATTGAATAAGTACAAAGCGTAAAGATAATGACGATAGAAATTGAAAAAGACCAGCGCCCAACGAGCGGTTTTGCGAGAGCGGGGGTGTATGCCCGCTCAAATTTTTGTGCTGATTTTCAAGTGTGCCCCCCGCCCGAACATTTGTGCCCCCCGCCCGAACGCCAAGACGCCAGACGTTATCGGCAAGCGGCGGACAGAGCACAGTGCATTTTGGAAGCGAAAAAAGACAGAGCGTTGCTGACAACTTTGGCGAAATCCGAGAAAACGAATGACAAAAAAATGACAATGAGAATAGTGCAAAAATATTTTACAGAAAGTTGGCTTTTGCCGTGTTCGCTACGCTCACATCGCACCGTCAACCCACGCCCAAAAATGGGCTTCGCCATTTTTCGGCTTTACACACCCACCACCCTTCGGGTGGCGGATAGCGACAGTGCGTATTCAAGAAAATGTAAATTGAAAAGATATGATGCACAATAAACAAGATTCATTCAACATTCCTCAAAATTTTGCTGATGCTGAAACTTCAAAAATGCTTGAAGAAATGTATCAAAAAGGAGAACTTGAAAAAACAGGTAGTGTTTTCGTTAAATCACCATTAGGCGAAATTCCTCAAAATATTGATGAGACTTTACCTCACGAGCAACAAAAATTACTTGTGCTTGCCCAAAAAGGAAACATAGAGGCACAAGGACAAATTGCTGATTATTATTGTTCGCTTAATACTGATGATGGATACAAAAAGGCAGCACATTGGCTTGCCCAAGCAGTAGAAAAACAATATTATCCTGCAATGATTGTTCTTGCAAGTTTGTGTACCAATGGCAAAGGCATTGAAAAGAGTTTATCAGATGCTATAAATTTGTTATGTAATGCAATAAGGCTTGGTGGTAGTTCTGAATTTCTACTGGAGTTGATTGAAAATGTAGATTTTAACGAATTGATTGCTCTTGCAGAAAGCGGTCATTTGGGGGCAATGTGGACTGTTGGAATGTGTTATGAAGATGGTGTTGTTGTTGATAAAAATCAAGCAGAATCTTTCAAGTGGTTTTCTAAAGCCGTTAATGATTTTGACCCATTGTCAATGTGGGTACTTGGGACAAAATTTGCTGTCGGAGACGGTGTGAAAAAAAATCACATTGCTGCTGTCAATCTACTCGTAACAGCAATAGAAAGCGGAATAACACAAGCGAAAAATGTTATTCTACAGTACATAGACTTAACTGAAATTAGTAAAATGGCTGACGATGGGAATCCGAATGCACAATTATTTATTGCCCTTTGTGTTGCTAATGGAGACCGTTTCAAACAAGATTTGTTTACTGCCGAAAAAATGTTGCTGTCGCTTTTAGGCGTAAAAAAAGGTGCAGAAACATTATTAACAGCCGTACGCGAACTAATAATTCAAAGATGTCCATATTTACTTGTGAAAGTAACTGATAAAGAATGGGCTGGTAAATCTTCAGCAGGCGAAGTGTTTATGAAATCTCTTGAACTATTTAGTCGCAATGTCAAGAATGCTTTTAGAGATGATGCACTTGAAGGCTTTGCTGTGAGTTTTGCTGACGGTTATAATCATTTTCTATTTCACAAAGATGCAGACGGTAATATTGAAAAAACAGGCGAAGTTGGTGTCGTGGATGCTCTCACTTGGCGTGAAAAGGTATTTTGTCTTTATTGTTTAGAGTATGACAACGTTAAAGGCAAGTATGTTTTACCCAATGAGGAAATGCGCAATTTTGGAGATACTGCTGTTGTTATTACGAATCCAAAAGAATTTTTAAATAGAGTTGAGAGAGCATTAAAAAGCAAATTTGGAGATAGTTTTTGGTGGGCATATAAACGTGTATCATACAACGTAGAACTATCAAAAGATTTCAAATATAGTGAATTTTGCAAAGCCGCACCATATTCGTATCAAAATGAGTTTAGAATAGCACTTGACCTAAGTCAAAATAAGTTTACAGATAATATTTTGAATGCAGCAACCGATTTTGCAAACAATGAACTTGCTCGTCTTTTGAATGGCAGAGAATAGCACGATGAAAATCCAGATTCGATAGAAGATACACTCACGATTAACATTGATATGAGCGGTATTTGCGAATCTATGCCTATAAGTGAATTATTGTATTTGAAACATAATCTATTGAAAGGCGAACAGCAACCACCTGAACATATTGCACCGCTTGACAATATACGAGAGCCTCGTCCGACTTTGTGTCGCCCTATTTGTGCTATTCCACTTGAAGGTGGAAGTTATACGTTAGGTTTTGGAGTTTCGCACGATAAAAAGAAGATTTGGTTAAATAGTACGGTGTTATGAAAAGAAATTATATCAGAAACATAAAACATAAAAAAACAAGCAATAAAACGCCAGCCGATAACGAGCGGTTTGGCGTCAGTCGGGGTGTCTGTTCGCGGACACTTTAGTGGTAATTTGGTAGCTCACCGCCCGTCGCACCCTTAGTGCCCTCGCCCGAACGTCAAGCCGCAGGACGTTAGCGATAATTTCGGTTGACAGTTCGGCTGGTAACGTACAAGAAAGTTTTTGGACTTTTGACTTACATAGAAATCTCTTTTGATTATCTTTGCGTTTATTAAATACAGAAGTTAATTTAATGATATAGTAAATAATTATATTTTTTATATGAAAAATAAAATTTATATTATTTTTAGTGATTTAATCAACTTTTTTATTTAGTTGTAATAAAAATCAAGGTTTTGAAAATAAGTTATTAAAAATTGATAATTTGCATGGGTATAAGTTAGACTCTGTAGAAACAGGTCGTTCTTATACAAGAATTAATGGGAAATCAATAGACCCCGAAAGAGCTATTATCGTTCACTATGTTATTTTCAAAAAAGAAATGGACAATTCACATAATTATATAAAGGTTAGAACTGTGGATTTAAGTGAATTTTCAGGGCGCGAATATCTTGAGGCAGAATTGAGTGACTTAAATAATTATTATCCATCATCTATCATAGATGACAGTGTAAGAGATACAGTTATAAATTCTAACAAAGGATATTTTTATTCAATAATAATTAATTATAATAACCAGCGAATAAAACAATGTAGATATAATTTGAAATCTAAATCAAATAAAAATTACGACATTACTACTAATATAGTGGTGAATAGAGATTTTAATAGCACTAAAAATGATTTTGACAATATTGTATCAGAAATGACTTTGAAATAAACTGCTGCTAACAAGCGGTTTGGCGTCAGACGAGGTGTATATCCGCACCAGTTTGCGGGAATCTGCAAGTGTGTCGCCCGCTCGAGCTTTAGTGAAACTCCGTCTTCATAAAACTGCCAACATGTTGCACGCAAACAGGCGACAACATGATGAGATAATGAAACAGAAAGTTGAAGTTAGAACGAAATATGAATTTTCAAACAAGGATATGCTACTAATTAATAAAATATAAACTCTAATAAAAATTAAAATAAAACAATAAAAGGTGTAGAATGATTAATTATTTATAAATACAAAAATAAAATAATGTCATAATTTTTATGAGATTATTGATAAAGTATATTATATTATATAATATAATTAATTAATATATTCATATAAATATTGATAAATATAAAAACAAATGACCAAAAATAAACCCATGATCATTCTCGGCGATATTCACGGCTCAACGCTGTGGAAAGAGATTGTTGCACAAAATCCCGATTGTTGCTATGTTTTTTTGGGAGATTATCTCGACCCTTACAGTAAAATTTCAAACGATGTATTGATTGAAAATTTGCAGGAAATCCTTGCGCTGAAAAAAGAAAATCCCGAAAATGTTGTGCTTTTGCTTGGTAATCATGATGGGCATTATTTTTTGAAATTTGTCGAAAAAGGAAGCCGATATAAATTTTCTATTGCCAATAAAATAAAAGCGATTTTTATAGAAAATTCCGTTTTATTTCAAAACGCTTTTCAGATAGAAAATTTGCTTTTCACACATGCAGGCGTTTCGCAAAAATGGTTTGACGAATATTTTAAGGGCAATATCAATGAAAACATTGCCAAGCAACTCAACAACCCTACTCCAAAACAACTTTCCACGCTTGGACAGTGTGGTTTTGCTCGTGGTGGTTATGATGCTTGTGGTGGCATATTTTGGGCAGACAGCACTGAATTGAAAGATCCTTTACAAAGCTTTACACAGTTTGTCGGACACACACGAGTCCCCGAAATTCAAAAAATCGAACTCAAAAACGGTACAATTTGGTTTTGCGATGCATTGGCGCAAAAGCAGTATTTGAAAATATCAAACGATTTGCAGAAATTTGAAATCAAACACATAAAACTATGAGTAATATCGGAAAGAAAAGCTAAACAAATGCCGGCGTGCAACGAACGGTTTGGCGTAAGGGGCGATGTGGCTCGCGCAAATTTTTGTGCGACTTCGGAAGTTTTCCGTCCGTGCAAACGGCAGTGACTCCCCACCATGTTAATTCCGATTTTCGAATAGCTACTCCTCCCTACTCTAACTCCTTTCCTTAATTTTTCGCAATGTCCGGGAAATATTCAAGCTGTTTCTTTGCCTCAGAAAATTAAAGAAAAAGGGTTTAACATGATGAAGCATTATTTTTTATTGATGGCTTGGGTTTTATCAACTATCTTATTTGCCGGGAACGAAAATCCCGGCTTGATCGAAGGAATTGTTTTGGATAAAAAAACGGGAGACATGATACTCGGAACAAGCATTTATATGGAAAACACGAAAGTCGGAAACGTTTAATTTTTTCATACCTTTGTCGTCTTTCAAAAGCAAAAATTATGACAGCTGATTTGACTGCCAATTTACAACTTCGTCACGAGAAGGCAAAAAAAGAGATGATTGCTCAAGGCTTTGACGCCGGTTTGTTTGCCAGGAGCGTAAATATGCTTTATCTTCAAGGACGAATGATCAACGGGTATTTTTATCTTCCGAAAGAAGGGAAACCGGTACTTTTCGTGAAACGTCCGACGGGAATCACCGGTGAAAACGTGTTTTACATCCGCAAACCCGAACAAATCACCGAAATTCTTGTCGAAAACGGAATATCCCTGCCGAAAACGATCCTGTTGGAAACGGGAGAATTACCGTATAACGATATTATCAGGCTTCAAGCAGCCTTTCGTCCCGAAAAAACAGGCGACGGAACCGCATTGATACGGAAAGTGCGAAGTATTAAAACTCCTTACGAAATCGAACAATTCAGAATTTCCGCCCGATTGCATGCCGAAGCGTACCGACAATTCCCGGTTTTGTATCGAAGCGGAATGACAGATCTCGAATTTTCCGTCGAAATTGAACGCGTGATGCGGTTGAAAGGATCATTGGGCGTTTTCCGTGCATTCGGCGAAGGAATGGACATTTTCATGGGAAGCGTTTTGGCCGGAGACAATGCCGGTGCTCCATCGCCATTTGATTTTGCTTTGGGTGGTGAAGGACTTGATCCGTCGATTCCTGTCGGAGCAAACGGAACCAGATTACAACCGGGCATGACGGTGATGGTGGACATGGGCGGTACATTTACCGCTTATATGACCGACATGACGCGCGTTTACAGCATCGAAAAAACATCCGACGAAGCCTGCAAAGCGCACCAAGTTTCGATTGAAATGCACGAAGCATTGATACAAACGGCCAAACCCGGAACCATTTGCGAAGATTTATACAACATGTCAATTTCAATGGCGGAAAAACATCATTTATCGGATAAGTTCATGGGGATCGAACAACAAGCCAAATTTGTCGGTCACGGCATCGGCATCGAAGTCAACGAATTGCCGGTATTGGCACCCCGCTTCAATACGCCGCTTGAACCCGGCATGGTTTTCGCTTATGAACCTAAGTTCATCATTCCGCACGTCGGCGCGGTCGGAATCGAAAATTCCTATTTGGTGACAGAAAACGGAATCGAAAAATTAACCGTTTTTGAAGAAAACATCATCTCTCTCTAAAGAATCAAATAACTGTTATTCGATAAATGCAAAAAAAACAGTATCTTTGCACTGAATTTGTAAATCGTAAATTGTCTGATTGTAAAATACCACAAGGGGTCGACAGGTTTTGACAGCGGGCAGAAGCGGTATGTAAGCATGCAGTGCGCGGTCGTGGCGGCACTATAATCCCGGGCGGCAAACCATTAACTGGCGAAAACAATTACGCTCTCGCTGCTTGATCGAATCACAGTAGATCAGCTTTATTCAGGTACAAGGTGCTTGAACGAGACATCACTCGAATGCTGTTGTTCCGAAGCATTTCGGCATAGTGGTGCAGAATATCGGAAATAAGTTGAAGCAGGTCTCGGGCTTCTTCCGAAAATTTTAGAGAATAAGGTTAAGGTTGGTGGCTTCGGTCTTGCCTCAACACGAAAATCAAAGCGAAGATAAGCATGTAGAAAGCATATTGATTCCTCGTTTGGACGAGGGTTCAAATCCCTCCGGCTCCACAAAATTTTGTAATTTACTGAAAATCAATTATTTAAGTTTTAAAATAAATGTCTGTAGGAAAAAACAGACATTTATAAATGAAAGGGATTGCTTTTCAGTCTTTTACAAAAAAAATAAATGTCTGTGAATTGATTCATAGGTATTTGTGAGTAAAAGCTATCTTTCAGGTATATTCTCATGATAATTATTTAGATGTGTCGCTACTCTAAATTTAATGAATTATGGGACGCAGAAAGAAAGAAATTGTCTGGCCACATTTGAATAATGAGGGTGAAAGTTGGTATGTGGAGTATTCCGTTCGTAATCCGAAATCAGACAGATTAGAACGATTCAGGCATTATGAGGGATTTAAAGAATTACCCACATTCGAAGAAAAAATGAAGCATGCAAATGCTTTGATTACTTCATATTCAGACAAAATAAAATCGGGAGATATCTCTTTTACCGAATTTGTCGAATATGAAGATATGTTAGCTTATAACGGTTCGGCTTCGTTTTTACGACATAAAAAAACAAAAGCGGGATCGCTGACGTTGTATCTTTCCGATTTTCTTGAATATAAAAAATCGGAAATTGATTCAAAATCTTATCAAACGTATGTTTCAAAAATGCGTATTTTCGGTGCTTTTTTGGAACAAAAAGGTTTTAAAGATAAACCTGTTTCTGCCTATTCCAATGGGCTGATCGTTGAATTTTTGAAATTAATTGCATCTGAGAGGAATTTATCCCGGAAATCAATTGAAAAATATCAACAAATACTCCATTCTTTATTTAAATACATTATTGATGTAAAGAAAGCATCAATAGAAAATCCCGTTTTAAATATTCCGAGAATCGGGAAAATTGTGGATGAATCTCCGGCAGCTATTCCTGATTATATAAGAAACGAATTATTCAAAGTCATTGTGAAAAATGATCCGCAATTATGGATGGCAATCTGTTTCCAATACTATTCAGCAATTCGTCCGGGGACTGAATTGCGTTTAATGAAGCTTAACCAAATTAATTATGCGGCTCGAACCATTACAATTAAAAACTTCTTGGCAAAAAACAGTCGTACTGAAGTTGTTGATATTCCGTATCAGTTATTTAATTTGATCACGCATGACTGGAATTTACAACAATATGATCAAAATTTCTACGTTTTCGGACGGAAAGGAGTTCCGGGTTGTGAACACCTCGGTAAAAACACTTTAAGAAACAGATTTAATATTTACCGTGATCAATTGAATTTACCAAAGGAAGTCAAATTTTACAGCTGGAAACATTCCGGCGCACAAGAATTAAGTATTGCCGGAATAAATATATATGAACTGCAACGGCATTTAAGGCATAAAAGTATATCAACCACCGAACAATATTTAAAAAAGAGACTGGGACAAAGGAGTAATAATATAAGAAACAACTTTCCAAACATATGATAAAATAAAACCACATCTTTGGTTGGTGTGGTTTTATTTTAGCGAAAAAAGAGATCTTTTCGGGAAAAAAGATACTGACGGATATCAATTAAACTGTAAATTCCATAATTTTTTAAATTTCAATATTCACCGGGATTTTGACACCCTGATATTTTCAAATCGTTATGTCATGGGAGAATATATCGGGCGCATATTTTTGAGGGCGTTTTCCTCGTAGGCGGTCATATCGAAACCGGGATTGTCCCGCATAACACAATCCAGAAAAGCCATTTTCTCGTCGGTTCCGCGTTGCAGTGCCACGTTGAAGATGATTCTGAATTCCCCGTCGGTGAAGTCTTCCGGATGCGGCGAAAATTCACCGGCGGCCGCCATTTCTTTATAGACTTCCAACGCCTCTTTCGCTTTTTTGCGTAATTCAAAAACGTCGATCGCTTCCGTGAAGGTCGGCATATTTTTTGTGTATTCCACGATCAGGTACGCAATCGGAGTGTCTTTCACGACCGGGACCTGCTGTCCTGTCAGCTGGTTGTACGTGGACCCTGTGGCGGGTACTGTTGCCGTCAAATCTAATTTCATAAGTTTATTTATTAATGGTTTGTAAATTTATTTTTAAGATAATCCCAAAAGCGGTTTTAATAAGT
>JGI24699J35502_11133496_pt1 | contig 11159 bp, 9 predicted proteins | sample TergutMp193P4_FD_35502 | JGI IMG/M metagenome (IMG submission 35502) | reverse complement strand
GCCAAACAGCGCTGGTCCGTCTCGGACACGGCGGAGTACGGCGACTACATCTCCGGCCCGAGGATCATCGACGACCATGTGAGGGAGTCGATGAAGGCTGTGCTGGCCGACATCCAGTCCGGCGCCTTCGCGGCTCGTTTCATCGCAGACCAAGATGCCGGGGCTCCCGAGTTCAAAGCTCTGCGCGCCAAGGAGGAGGCCCATCCCATCGAAGCCGTCGGCCATGAACTGCGCAAGCTCATGAGCTGGGTGAATACCCAAGACAGCGACTACACCGAGGGCACGGCTGCCCGCTGAGAAGAATTTCGCACCGTCCCGCTGTCATCCACAATCGTTTGACAGCGGGACGGTAACCTGGATAGGATCACGAAAGTTTCACGTGAGTTCGGCGTTGAGAGCAGGTATAGTGGTTTCAATAATCGTGTCGAATGAGCCAGACCAGAACGGGAGGGAAATGTGATCGTTTCCTGGATGACAACCAACAGATGCAATCTGAAATGCATCCACTGTTACCAAGATGCTGGGAAGGCCAGTGAGAAGGAACTGAAAACCGACGAAGCTTTCGCCATGATCGACCAGATCGCCAAGGCCGGCTTCAAGATCATGATCTTCTCGGGCGGGGAGCCATTGATGCGCCCCGACATCTTCGACCTGGTTTCTCACGCGGCACAGCAGGGTCTGCGGCCGGTGTTCGGCACGAATGGCATGCGGATCACGAAGAGAGTGGCGGCCAAGCTGAAGGAGTGCGGGACAGGTGCGATGGGCATCAGCCTCGACAGCCTCGACCCCGCCAAACACGACTGGTTCCGCGGGGTGAAAGGCGCCTATGACCTCACCCTGAAGGGAATCGAGAACTGCAAGGAGGCCGGCCTCCCATTCCAGCTCCACACCACCGTGGTCGATTGGAACAAACAAGAGATTTGCGACATCACAGATTTCGCCCAGGAGATCGGCGCGATCGCCCACTACGTCTTCTTCCTGATCCCGGTCGGACGCGGGGTCTTCATCCAAGACACTTCCCTCGAGGTCATCCAGAACGAAGAGCTGCTGCGAGCCCTCATGGCCAAGCAGAAAGAGGTTTCCATCGATGTGAAACCGACGTGTGCTCCCCAGTTCATGCGAATCGCCCAGCAGATGGACGTCGACATCCGCTTCACCCGAGGATGCCTGGCCGGTCTGACCTATTGCGTCATCGGGTCTGAGGGCATCGTGCGCCCCTGCGCGTACATGACTGAGGAGGCGGGGGACGTCCGTGAGACCCCCTTCGACGAGATCTGGCGCGACGCCGAGATCTTCAAGACTCTGCGCAGCCAGAATTACAGCGGAGCCTGCGGCTCGTGTTCGTTCAACGAGGTCTGCGGCGGCTGCCGCGCCCGTGCCGCGTACTATCACGACGGCGACATCTTGGCCCAAGACGATTATTGCGCCCATGCCCAGAATTTGGCGATGAGCATGTGAGCCCATCGACACCCATGTAACCCCACCTCCACCCCACAGATAAGAGAAATTTGGATGCCCAACATGAAATCCTCATCTTTGCGCGGAATAGCAGTCGCGCTCAGCCTCGGCCTGGCCACCCTCTTGGTCGGCTGTACCTCACAGCCTGAACCGGGCGGATCGGAACCGGCCACGTCTGCGGGGTCCAGCGCACCGGCTGGTCCCACCCAGTTCACCGACGATCTCGGCAACACGGTGGTTGTCACGACCACTGACCGTGTGGTCGCGTGCATAGGCAGCTTCGCGAACATGTGGGAGCTGGCCGGCGGCAAACTGGTCGGCGTCTCCGACGACGTCTTCGACCAATACACGCTCACCTCCCAAAACGTCTCCCTGATCGGCGATTTCAGTTCTCCCAATCTCGAACAGATCCTCGCCCTCGAACCGGACTTCGTCATCATGACCGGCGCTTCCGGCGGGCGCGGCGGGGGTGTGGCCCAAACCGACCTCAAGCCGTCTCTCGACGCGGCAGGCATCCCCGTGGCGTACTTCACGGTCACCACCTTCGAGGACTATCTGCGTGTGATGAAAGTCATGACCGGCATCACCGGGCGTGCAGACCTCTATGAGGAGTACGGGACACAGATCGACGCCCAGATCGACGCCATCATGGCCATGGTGCCGAAGCGGGAGATCAAGCCGACTGTGGCACTCATGACCACCTACTCGGCGGGCACCGTCGTCCAGTCCTCCTCGACGATGACAGGCGGCATGCTGGCCGACTTGGGCGCGGACAATCTGGCCGATCAGAATCCGAGCCTGCTGCGTGACTTCAGTTTGGAGAACCTCATCGAGGCGAACCCCGACTACATCCTCGTCGTGCCTATGGGCAACGACACCGCAGCCGCCATGCAGGCACTGCAAGAAGAGACGGCCGCCAATCCGGCATGGGACACTCTGGACGCGGTCCAGAACGGTCACTACATCACTCTTCAGCCGAAGCTTTTCCTGTACAAGCCGAACGCTGACTGGGCCGAGAGCTACCAGACGCTCTTCGACATCCTGTATGCCTGATCACTCGATGCTGACACCGCGGACCAAAAGGCTCGCGATCTGGATAGCTGTCATTTTACTGGTGGCTGTCACGATTGCCGGTTTCTTCGTCGGCTCCACATCGGTGGGATTCGCCGAGTTCTGGGCGTTCGTCACCGGGCAGCCGGTCAGGGACAGTGCGAAGTCGATCCTGATGAACGTACGGCTCCCACGGGTGCTGTCCGCTCTGCTGGCCGGATCGGCGCTGGCGGTGGCCGGTGCGATCATCCAGGCGGTGTTGGACAATCCCCTCGCCAGCCCCAACATCATCGGCATCAATTCCGGCGCCGGATTGGCCGTTTTGCTCGCCGCGTCTTTCTTCGCGGGGGTGCCGTCCCTGCGTCCGATCGCCGCCTTCGCGGGGGCGCTGATCACAGCCCTGGTCATCTTCGCTGTGTCGCTGGGGGCCGGCACCTCCAGGCTCACAGTGGTTCTCGCAGGCATAGCGCTGTCGACCATCTTCGGCGCCGGGATGAACACGATCCTCATCGTCAATCCCGACGCCTATGTCGGCGCCAGCCAATTCCTGGTGGGCGGCCTGGCCGGAATGACGATGGCCAAAATCACATGGCCGTCGCTCTATGTGGCCGTCGGACTGTTCCTCGCGCTCACCATGGCAGGCAAGCTGAACGTCTTGTCTCTCGGGGATGTCTCCGCACATTCCCTGGGGATGAGGGTCGGGCGCTGGCGCATCTCACTGCTCGGCCTGTCCGCTCTTCTGGCCGGGGCCGCGGTGAGTTTCGCCGGTTTGTTCGGTTTCGTCGGCTTGATCGTCCCGCACATCGTGAAGTTCATCTTCGGCCACGACAACAGGGTCGTCCTCCCGCTCAGCATCGTCGTGGGCGCGGGCTTCGTCGTCCTGTGCGACCTGTGTGCACGTGTGTTGTTCGCTCCCTATGAGATCCCGGTCGGGATTCTGATGGCTTTCCTCGGCGGGCCGTTCTTCGTCTTCCTGATCCTCAAGAACAGGAGGTACGGAGATGGATGACGCGATCCAGTTGGTTGACATCAGCTACTCGTACAGCAAGAGACCTTTCATCGAGAACTTCAACCTGGACATCGCCTCCGGCCTGGTCACCAGCATCGTCGGGCCCAACGGCTGCGGGAAATCGACCCTGCTCAAAATCGTGGACGGCATCCTTACCCCGTCGACGGGCGAGGTGCTGATCGAGGGACGGCCCTGCCGCTCCATGGGCAGCAAAGAGAGAGCCCGGCACGTGGCTCTGCTCCCGCAGGGATCCCGTCCGCCCACGATGACAGTGGAGGGACTGGTCGCCTGCGGGCGATATCCGTACCAGAATGCTCTGGGTGCCCGGTCGGGCGCCGACGACAAGAGGGCGATCGAGGCGGCGATGGCCGAGACCGGCGTGGACCAATTCCGCCACCAGGACGTACGATTCCTGTCCGGCGGTGAACGCCAGCGTGTTTTCATCGCGATGATCCTGGCTCAGGACACCGAGATCATCGTGATGGACGAACCGACGACGTACCTGGACATGCACGCCTGCCACGAGATCATGAAACTGGTCCGCCAACTCAACGCGAACTCGGCGAAGACCATCGCCATGGTCAACCATGACATCGATCTGGCCCTGAGGTACTCCGATCGCATGGCCGTCATGGACAAGGGCCGTCTGCTCTACTCCGGGACCGTCGATGACGTCCTCAATTCCGGGGCCCTGGAAGAAGCCTTCCACGTCGAGATCTGCCCCTTCCCGTCGAAGGACCGTACCGGATTCACCATCTTCCCCCGCTGACCGGGGCGCCATCCTCAACTGGCGCGATTTCCTGTCATCATCGCGGGATATCCCGCCCACTGTTCCATAGCAAGGGGAATTCATCATCTGGGTCACCTATGCCCTAGACTTTCGCCATGGACAATCCAGCGATTTTCGTCGACGCCTCCCTGCGTTTTCCATGGTTGCAGGATGTGAAGAACGAGGCTGAACGGGCCCAGATCGAAACTTTGAGGGCCCGGATGGGCACGACGGTGGTCACCGATGACAGTTTTTCCGATCTGGCCGGCACCGTCGCATCCGTACCCGGTGTCGAGGCATGGCTGAAACCCCTGGTTGATGCCGATCCCGACGATCTGTTCGCCGCCAGTCTCCTCGCTGAGCGGATGCTGGTCATCGCCTGGGACAGGCGCTCAACCCTTCGCGCGAAGTATCTGACCCAGGAACAGATCGCGGGTTTCTTCGAGACCCTGACTGAACTGGAGAATTTCCTGCACGATCGGATCGCCCGCCATCCTGCCCATGTGCCCTTCTGGAATTCGCGTATCACCTCCGCCAAGGGTTTCAACATGGGCCGTTCGGAAATCACCCGGCGCTACCGTCGTCTGGAGAGGTTGGCTCCCGACTACTACGACGCCGCTGCTCGTCACCTGTCGGCTCTGCTGCCGAAATGGTACGGGACTTTCGAGGACGCAGTGTCTTTTTGCCGTACGAAGGCCGCTGCGGCGCCGGTGGGATCTCTCATGAGAGGCTTGCTGGCCGAATACTATGTGTCCTTTTATGAGGAGAAGTCCGACCAGGAAACGGTCGCCTTGTTGAAGAGGCCCGAAGTCCACGCTGAACTGGTGGCCGCTGGGCGCGATTCCGTCCTGGCGCCGAATCATGTCCCGTGCCCGGAGACATTGTCTATTCATTCCAATCTGGCGCTCCTGCTGGGCAAGGGAGGATGGTGGGCCGACGCCTGGCCCCATTTCCGGGCTCTGGGACCGTACCCCGTCAAAGCGGGATGGCGGCTGGTGGCGAATCCCGAAGAGGCATATCGACGATTCTTCAACGCGGCACAGAAAGCGGGTGAGGCATGATCGAGATCGATTCCGTCCCCATCTTCACAGCACCGGGGTCGGGTCCGGTGAGGGGAGCCCTGTATTTCCGGGTGGGCATGGCCGACGAGAATTTCGGCAACCATGGCATCACCCATCTCGTCGAGCATCTCGCCTTCCATGGACTGATCGGTGAGACGGTCCATTCCAACGGCGTCACCACAGACATGTACACGTGTTTCTTTGCCGTTGGGGAGCGAGACGAGGTTGTCAGTTTCCTCACACAGATCTGCGCCAACTTGTCCAACTTGCCTCTCGACCAGGTCGACAAGGAGAAGGAGATCCTGCGTACCGAACAGACCAGGCGTGGGGGAGCCGTCGGGGAGGCTCAGTCGACTCTGCACGGGATTCAGGATTACGGCCTGGCAGGGATCAACGAGATCGGGCTGAATCGGGTCTCGCCTGGGGAAGCGGCACGTTGGGCTGCGACCTATTTCACCGCTGGCAACGCCGCCGGTTTCCTCACCTGCGAGGAGGACCTGGCCGATCTGCGTCTTCCCTTGCCTCCCGGCGTACGCCAACCCGTGCCCATCCCGTCTCTCAATCCGGCGGTGGATCCGTTGCCGTGTCACTATTCCTACGCCTCGAACGCTGTGGTCTTCGAGGCTGTGATCGGACGCGGTGCGAGCGTCGCGGTGATGGCGGCCCTGGCAGGGGAGCGTTTCCTCCATGAGGCCCGGGAAATCGACGCCCTGTCGTACTCCCTATCTGTGAGCACCTCTCCGGTCGGTGTGGACTCCACCCGGTTCTCCTGCCTGGCCGACACCGTGCCCGAGAACGGGGCCGGTGTGGCCGGATGTCTGACCGACGCCCTTTCTGCGCTGTGCTACGGGCAGTTCACCGATGAGGAGTTGGCTCACGCCAAGGCGGCTTCGGTCAAGGACTATGAGGACGAGAACGCCGAGTCGATCATGCTCGGTACCCGTGCCATTGATCATTTGTTCTCCCGTCCGCAGAGAAGCGTGGAAGAACTGCGGACGGCCTGTGCCGAGGTCACGCGGGAGGACATCCAGGCTGTGGCCCGGGCCATTCGTGCCAATGCGATCTGGGTGAGCCCGGCGGGGAATCTCGAATGGGCGGGGATGCCGAACGCCCACTTCGCCCTCGATCCGATGGAGGGCCACCAGTTCGCCCAGATCGGCGGTACGGGCAAGCTCATCGTCTCCGACAAGGGTGTGACGCTGGATTCCGGGAAAGGATCCACATGGACGGTGCGGTTCGATCAGTGCGTGGGAATCGAGACCTATCCCGATGGATTGCGCGTGGTGGTGAGTGTGACTGGGGTCACGGTTTCCATCGAGCCGACTCTGTACCAGGGGCTGACGCCCGCTCTCGCGGCTGCCCTGGTCGACGCCCGCGTGCCCGGTGACCGGCTGATCCCCATGCCGCCGCGCCGTCCGAACGACATCCCCGCTCCTCCCGAGCCTGAAGCTGTTCCTCAGCAATACGCCGCGGCTCCCGCCCCCGGGGCCCCCATGCCGCCAGGATTCACCCTGCCGCCCGGGGTTCCGATGCAGTCCGGGGTTCCGATGCAATCCGGGGTTCCGATGCAATCCGGGGTTCCGATGCCGCCCGTCGTCGGGGCTCCCCCCTATTCTCAGGCCTATCCTCAGGGCGTGCCGTCTGTGTACAACCCGGTGGGTCAGCCCAAGAAGAAAACTGGGATGATAGCATTGTTCATCGTCCTCGCTGTCGTCTTCGGATTGGCGACTCTCATCTGCTTGTTGCTCCTGTTGTTGATGCTGGGCGATTCCGACCCCGGCGCCGCGACCGCCCGTACCGTCTTCGGCGTCCTGTTGGCCCTGACGGGCATCCCGACCGCCATCTTCATCTGGCAGGCGATCCGTTCCTCCCGTGCCTGACAATGGGCGTGGAATCCTCGAATGACGACGGGAAATCCCGCCCGGTAATCGATTATGCCGGAGGTTCCCACAGGGAGGTCCATTCGATGCCACAGTCGGCGAGCATCGTCCGTACCAAAGGAAGAGACAGACCGACGACGTTGTGGGGATCTCCCTCGATACCGGTGATGAAGGCGCCGCCGAGGCCGTCGATGGTGAAACCGCCTGCCACATGTTCAGGCTCGCCGGTGGCGACGTAGGCGTTGATCTCCTCGTCGGTGAGGTCAGCGACATGGACAATGGTTGATCCCACACGGTTGACCCGCTGGACATCCGCACGGGAGGCGATGACATGGTGGCCCGTGACGAGGACCCCGGAGCGTCCACGCGTACGCTTCAACAACTGGGCGGCCGCTTCGGGGCTGCCGGGTTTGCCGATCGCGCGACCCTCGAAGTCCAAGATGGAATCGCATCCGATGACGATGCAGTCGGGCGGGCAGCCGAGTGCGGAGAAGACGGCCTCAGCCTTCGCCTCGGACAGTACGGACGCCAGATCGGCGGGAGTGGGAGCGTGGAAGACCGACTCGTCGACATCGGAGACGACCACCTCGGGAGCGAGGCCCGCTGCGCGCATGGTGGCCAGTCTGGCGGGGGACGCGGATGCAAGAATCAACCTCATTCTGTTACGGTACCAGGGTGGAGAAGGTTCAGTCATTTCAGGACGCGGTGTCGGCAATGATCGTGGGTACGAGGTGGAAGCTCGAGGTCGTCGCACACACAGGCTCGACCAATTCCGACCTGGCCGCCCGGGCCCGGTGCGGGGAATGCCCGGATTTCACCGCTCTCGTCGCGTTGGACCAGGACACGGGCAAGGGGCGGTTGACGAGGACCTGGACGACTCCGCCCGGTACGGCGGTGGCCATGTCGGTCGCGTTGCCATTGGCGGGGGAACATTGGGGTTTGGTGCCGATTGCGATGGGTGTGGCCGTCGTACGAGCGCTCAACGATTGCGGTATCGGCGCCACCCTGAAGTGGCCGAACGACGTGTACATCGGTGAGAAGAAGGTGTGCGGGGTCTTGGGAGAGATCGCAGAGTCCACGGTGGTGATCGGCGCCGGGATCAACGTCCTCCAGACAGACGAAAACATTGGTTTCGAGTCGGGGATATCCGTGGCCATGGCCGGGTCTCGGGTCACTCGTGAGGAGGTGGCGGCCCGGGTTCTGATCCATCTGGAGGAAACCGTGGACCTGCTGGAGTCCGACCCTCATGTCCTGATCGAGACGTATCGTGCCGTGTCGGCCACCGTGGGCAAACAGGTACGGATTTACCTCGACGAGACCACGTGCGTCGAAGGTCGGGCTGTCGACATCGCCGAAGACGGTCAACTCCTCGTGGATATCGACGGGGAGGTACGTCCCTTCGCCAGCGGAGATGTGTACCACCTGCGCTAGCAATAATACTCATTGTCAAAATCCGGGAAATCCAGCAGTTGACGAGGTGTGACACGAGAACCGTCCCCATGGCTGAAGAGACTCGGCAGACGGGGGACAAAGATTCTACGGTAATTTTGCAAGATCGGGCTTGTGAAATAGGGGAAGTTAGGTTAGCCTAACCTATGTGAATTCTTCTCCGGGGTCGATCTGCAAACTGGACAAGGCACCCATCGACCAGCCTCTGATCATCGCCGCGGCGGCGGCTGATCCGGTCGTGGCTCATCGGATGATGACGTTGGGATGGCGCGTCGGGGGACAGGTGCGTGTGGTGAAAAAGGCAGCGGGGAGAGCCACAGTGGTCGATTTGAATGGCAGCCGGGTGGCGGTGAGCAAGGATCTGGCCCGTACCCTGTGCGTGGAAGCGGTCTCGTGACCGAAACGAAGAACCCTCCCGCCGCATCCCTCCTCGTCAAGGAATGCTGCCAACCCGCGCCGGATGTCACGGCGCCAGGCCACGTGATCGCCATGGTGGGAGCTCCCAATGTGGGCAAATCCACACTGTTCAACGCTCTCACCGGATCCAAGGTGACGATGGGCAACTGGCCGGGGACGACGGTGGAAGTCGCGAAAGGCGTGTGGCGTCATCGCAGCGACAATGCCGACTGTGAGAGTTGTATCCTCGCCGGGCGCCATGAGATGACGATGGTTGATTTCCCGGGGGCCTACTCCCTCGACTCGGCTTCCCCCGATGAGGCCCTCACGCGCGAACTCATCGTGGACGCGCCGGAAGAGGAAGCGCCCACGCTCATCCTCGCTGTGGTGGACGCCGCCCACCTGGCCCGCAGCCTCTATCTCGTCACCGAGCTGAGAGAGCAGGCCAGACGCATGGTGGTGGCGGTCACCATGTCCGATGTGGCCCGCCGTCACGGGATCGAGGTCGACACCTACGCATTGTCAGATGTTTTGGGGGTGCCCGTGGTCCAGGTGGATCCCCGCCACCGGGTCGGGCTGGACAACCTCGCCCGTACCTTCCTGGAAGCCTTGGCGGCACCCGTGCCCGCGGCCCGTTCTCGTATCGGGGGAATCGCCGACCCGGAGGACGAACGTTTCGCCTGGATCGAACAAGCGGTCGAGGAGGGTACGAGCAATGATGGCGCATCGCGCCAACAGTTCTCCGACAAGGTGGATCGCATCATTCTTGCCCCCTGGATCGGGCCCGCGATCTTCTTGGGCGTTATGTGGATCGTCTTCCAGATCACCACGACCGTCGCGGCTCCCCTCCAAGACCTCCTCAACGACTTCTTCTCCGGCCCGGTCTCCGAGGGCGCCTCCTGGTGTCTGGGAAGGATCGGACTGGGGGGCAGTTGGGTCGAGGGCCTCGTCGTGAACGGGATCATCGGTGGAGTGGGGATGCTGCTGAGCTTCGCACCGCTGATGGCCCTGATGTTCATCCTTCTGGCCCTTTTGGAAGACTCCGGTTATCTCGCACGCGCGGCCGTGCTCACCGACCGGGTCATGGGCGCTCTCGGCCTGCCCGGACGCGCCTTCCTCCCACTGGTCGTCGGCTTCGGCTGCAACGTGCCCGCCATCGCCGCCACACGCGTCCTCTCCACCCCCAAACAACGTCTGATGACGGTGATGCTCATCCCCTTCACAGCCTGTACCGCGCGGCTGACGGTCTTCGTCATGCTGTCCACGGTTTTCTTCGGCAAATGGGCCGGAACCGCGGTCTTCCTGATGTACGTCGCCTCGATCGTCCTGGTCGTCGTCGCCGGACTCGCCCTGCGTGCGACCCTGTGGAGGACCATGCCCACAGAACCGCTGGTCATCGACCTTCCCCCGTACCAGGCTCCCACGTTACGCCTGACCTTCTCGGTGGCCTGGGTACGGCTGAAGGGTTTCCTGCAGACGGCCTCCGGGATCATCGTCGCCACCGTCGTGCTGGTCTGGTGCCTCCAAGCCATCCCCGTCGGGCCGGGCGCATTCGGCCATGTGGATGTCGAGAACAGTTTGTACGCCTGGCTGGCCCAGGGCATCGCCCCCATGTTCAACCCCGCCGGTTTCGGTTCCTGGCAGACCGTCTCGGCGTTGATCGTCGGTTTCGTCGCCAAAGAGGCTGTCATCTCCAGTTGGGGCCAGACCTACGCTCTGAGCAGTCCGAATGACATCGTGAACCTGGGCGAGCACATCCAGCACGCTTTCGAGATCTCCTCGGGTGGGCACCCTCTGGCGGCCGTGATCGCCTTCATGATCTACCTGTTGGCGTACACCCCATGTGTGGCGACCCTTGCCGCCCAACGCCGCGAGGTCGGATGGAGATGGACCGGTTTCGGTGTCCTTCTCCAGTTGGCCGTCGCCACCGTGATGGCCATCCTCGTCTTCCAGATTCTGAGGTTGTTCCTGTGACCGGCCCGCTGTCTGCGATCCTCGCCGCTTTCGAAACCGGTGTGCGTTCGGTCGCGGACATCTCCCGTACGACCGGACTGAACCGTGACGTGGTGGAGGCCGGGATCGACCAC
>JGI24699J35502_11133498_pt1 | contig 11170 bp, 11 predicted proteins | sample TergutMp193P4_FD_35502 | JGI IMG/M metagenome (IMG submission 35502) | reverse complement strand
TGGTAGAATTATTTGACAGCGACGGGTTTCCTTTATCCTCACAATTAGTAGATATTCGCCTCTACGACGGTCTGGGCAATCTGTTGCGTCAAGCAACCGCCACAGGGGGCAAGATAGAATTCAATGTGGCCAACTTGCCCAACGGCATCTATTACCTTCATATTTATGACGGAGTGAACGAAAAACCAGAAATGAGGCAAATTGTGGTGCAGCACTGAGAATGCTAAATATATGCATCTGCTCGTCTTAGCATTTTAAAAGCCGCTCATCTGTCCCTGCAAGGTTATTTCCTTTTGCAGGGACGGATATTGAAATCCTAAAAAATTATTACCGATTCTCTTGAAACCGGTTCATTTTTTTTGTACTTTTACCCCCAAACAAGAGATAAACGATAGCCCTGTGTTAGTAAAAATTTACGAAAAAAATCCCAATCGACGGGAAATAGACCGAATCATTGCAATCCTCAAAGAGGGAGGCATTGTGATTTATCCCACGGACACTGTCTATGCGATGGGATGCGACGCATTGAATGTAAGGGCGATAGAAAAAATTTGCAAGATTAAAGGGATCAATCCGCAAAAAACAAATTTGTCCATTGTTTGCAGCGACTTGAGCAACATCAGCGAATATGCGCGGATCGACAATACTGTTTTTAAGATCATGAAAAAACATTTGCCAGGGCCTTTTACCTTTATCCTGAATGCGACCAACAATCTTCCAAAGATTTATAAAAACAGGAAAGAGGTGGGCATCCGCGTCCCCAACAATGCGATTGTTCGAACGCTGATAGAGGAATTGGGCAATCCCTTGTTGAGTACTTCCGTAAGGAATCAGGACGATATTTTGGAATACGGTACAGATCCCGAATTGATCGAAGAAGAATACGGTTCTATAGTCGATGCAGTCATTGATGGGGGCTACGGAGGATTAGAACCTTCTACCATTGTAGATTGTACGGGCGATGAAATAAAAATCATTCGTCAGGGAAAAGGCGAATTAACAGAATAATAGAATGCGGTTATGGATTGTATCCGTCCTGATGGGCGGAGTGTTTTTTCTTTTTTTTACGAGAGCGGTTCAAGCTCAAAGCATGGCTTCTCCAATGGATATTCCGCTGCTTCTTAGCGGCAATTTTGGAGAGTTGCGGAACAATCATTTTCATTCGGGTCTCGACATCAAAACGCAGGGAGTGGCCGGTATTCCGGTGGTGGCGGTAAAAGACGGCTATGTCTCGCGCGTAAGCGTTAGTTCCACGGGCTATGGAAATGCATTGTATGTTGCCCACCCCGATGGAACCACTTCCGTTTATGGCCATTTGGACAAATTTGCGCCTTTCATCGAAACAGAAGTGCGCAATGCTCAGTATCAAAACGAATCGTTTGCAATCGATATCCTGTTTTTACCCGACGACCTTCCGGTGAAAAGAGGCGAACGAATAGCGTGGAGCGGAAATACAGGCGCTTCCGGCGGACCGCACCTGCATTTTGAAATACGCGATACAGAAAACGACAAAGCCATGGATCCTCTTTCGTATCTCAAAAATCGGATTCAAGATACGCGCCCTCCCGAAATCAGGGGATTGATGTTTTTCCCTCAGTTCGGCAAGGGAGTAGTCAATGGAAGCATTCAAAATCTGCCGATAGCCCTGATAAAAAATAAGGCAGGAAAAATCCGATTAACCCAAGCGATCTCGGCTTGGGGCAGTATTGGCGTCGGAATCAAAGCATACGACCGGATGGATGGGACTTCCAATCTATATGGAATATACGAAATCATTCTGAAAGTAGATGGAAAAGAAGTTTATCACTCCATCATGGATCAATTTTCGATAGAAGATACCCGTTACCTGAACACTTACATCGACTGGAAAGAATGGACGGAAAACCGCTCTTTTTACATGAAATCATTTACCGATCCGGGCAATCGACTGGGCATCAACCGCTCGTTAAGTAACGGGATCATCGACATAGAGGAAGAAAGAGCATACCATCTGGAATACATTCTGAAAGATATTTATCAGAATACGGCTACCCTGTCGTTCGACATTACGGGCAAGAAAATGGATATTCCTCCCTACAAACGCAATGAAGCGTTTTTTCCCTTCAACAAAGATAATGAATACAACCAAAAAGGAATCGACTTGATCCTTCCACGCGGCAATCTGTATACTAATCTTTATTTGCAAATAGATACGCTTTCGGGAGGTACTCCCTATGCGCCCTTGTACCGCATTGGCGAATGGCTTCCGCTTCATTCCTATTGTCCTTTAACCCTGGATATTTCCAATGATCAGTATCCCAACAAATCCAAATACGGAGTAGTTCAACTTCGAAAAGATAAAAATGTCTGGTTGGGAGGAGAATATGAAAAGGGGAGAATCAAGACCCGCATTCGGGAACTGGGTTCATTCTGCATCGAAATTGATACCATTCCACCGGTTATTACGCCTCTTAACGAAGCTAAATGGGGAATCAACCGGCGCATAGCTTTTCGGATTACCGACGAATTGAGCGGAATCGCTTCGTATAAAGGAACCCTCAACAACCGATTTGCCTTGTTTGAATACGACGCTAAAAGACAATTGCTTTATTACGTTTACGATTTTGATCGGATAAGCAAGGGGAATCAAAACTTGGAGCTGAATGTGACGGATGGAGCCGGAAATACGACGAAATTTGTATCCAATTTATGGATCGAATGAAGATTTTTGTCATTTAGCCAAAAATTTCGTACCTTTGTTTGAATAAAGAAAAACTAAAAAAATGAGCAAAACAATTGTTACCTTTTTATTCTCGATTTTTGCCCTCACTCATTCTTTTGCTTGCACCAATTTCCTGGTAGGAAAAAAAGCATCGGTAGATGGTTCGACTTTTGTTACTTATAATGCCGATTCGTACGACTTTTATGGCGAATTATACCACTACGCAGCAGTCCAATATGCTCCCGGCGCTCTGCTGGACATTTATGAATGGGATACGAACAAATATCGGGGGCAAATTCCGCAAGCGGCTGAAACCTACAATGTGATCGGCAACATGAATGAATATCAAGTTTGCATTGGAGAAACCACGTTTGGCGGTCGTGAAGAATTGGTCGATACAACCGGTATCATAGACTATGGAAGTTTGATGTATATTGCGCTTCAACGTTCCAAAACGGCGCGCGAAGCCATCCGTGTCATGACGGATTTAGTCGATCAATACGGGTATTGCAGCGAAGGCGAATCGTTTTCTATCGCCGACAAAAATGAAGTCTGGATAATGGAAATGATCGGCAAAGGGCCAGGAAACAGAGGCGCGATTTGGGTCGCCATTCATATTCCAGACGATTGCATTTCTGCTCATGCCAATCAATCTCGAATTCATCAATTCTCGTTGAACGATCCTGAAAATTGCCTGTATGCGAAAGACGTTATTTCATTTGCAAGACAACAGGGCTACTATACGGGTGCAGATGAAGATTTTAGTTTTGCTCAAACCTATAATCCATTGGATTGGGGAGGATTGCGTTTTTGCGAGGCCCGCGTTTGGAGCTTCTACAATCAATATACCAGCCAAGCGCCGCAGTGGCTTCCCTACATTTTAGGAAAAGATACTCATCCGATGCCTTTATATGTCAAACCCGATCGATTAATTGGATTAAAAGATTTGATGGATTCCATGCGCGATCATTACGAAGGAACCGTTTTTGATCCCACTCGCGATTGGGGAGCAGGGCCTTATCATTCGCCTTACCGTTTACATCCGTTAACGTTCAAAGTAGACGATAAAGAATACGGGTTTGAACGTCCAATTTCCACTCAACAAACGGCTTTTACATTTGTAGGACAAATGCGCAATAATTTGCCCGATGAAATCGGCGGCGTTTTATGGTTTGGCGTAGACGATTCCCGTTTCACGGTCTATACGCCGATGTATGCGTGTATGATCGAAACGCCGGACTGTTATCGCGTTGGAAACGGCGATTTCACCCATTTTTCATGGACATCCGCCTTTTGGGTGCATAATTGGGTAGCCAATATGGCCTATGCACGTTATGACCAAATGCTGAGCGATGCAAAGTCGCTTCAGGATACTCTGGAAAATGGCTATTTGGAAAAACAAGCTGAAATCGAACAAGAGGCGATGAAACGGTTGGAAACCGGCAAAGAAGCAACCGCGACGTTCCTGACTGCTTATAGCGTTGAACTCGCCCAAAAAGCGTTGGACGAATGGAAACAATTGGGAGAATATTTGCTGGTCAAATACATGGATGGATGCGTGAAAAAAGAAAGAAACGGACAATTTGTCTCCAATACAAACGGAGATTCTGCATATCCGAATCGTCCGAAATGGGGAGAAGATTTTCTAAGAGAAATTGTGAAACAAACCGGCGACTGGCTGGAACAAAAAAAATTGGATGACGATATTCAATAAGGCTTTTAAAATTTTTTAGCGAGGGTACAGTCCGATTGAATCGCACGCCCGCTTAATATATAAAACATAAAAATACTGCAATATGGAAGATTCAATTTTATTAAAACAGGTAAAGAGTAAAGCAAATACTTGGTTGAGCGATGATTATGATTTGGAAACACGCAAAAAAGTGAAAGATTTGCTGGAAATGGAAGATACGACTGAACTGATCGAGGCTTTTTACAAAGACTTGGAATTCGGAACAGGGGGTTTGCGCGGAATAATGGGCGTAGGTTCAAACCGAATGAATATTTATACGGTGGGAGCGGCTACGCAAGGATTGGCCAATTATCTAAAAAAAGAATTCGCTGCAATCCCGCAAATCAGCGTTGTAATCGGCCATGATTGCCGAAACAACAGCCGTTTGTTTGCAGAAAAATCGGCCGATATATTTTCGGCCAACGGAATCAAGGTTTATTTATTTCCCGATTTGCGCCCAACGCCTGAAATCAGTTACGCGATCCGTAAATTAGGCTGTCAGAGCGGAATTTGCATTACGGCTTCCCATAATCCGAAAGAATACAACGGTTACAAGGCTTACTGGAGCGACGGCGCGCAAGTAATCGCCCCTCACGATAAAAATATCATTGCGGAAGTAAACAAAGTCTCCTCTGTGAAAGATATTTGTTTCCAAGGCAATCCGGATTTGATCGAAATGCTGGATCATCAAATAGACGACGAATACATTCGCGATTTGCTGTCGATTTCGCTTTCCGGCGAAGCCATCCAACGCCACAAGGATATTCAGATTGTTTACACTCCAATACACGGAACTGGCATTACGTTGATCCCCAAAGCATTGAAAGCGCTTGGATTTGAAAACATCATCCACGTTCCTGAACAGGATGTTACGAGCGGAGATTTTCCGACGGTTCATTCGCCCAATCCGGAAGAAGCGGCCGCTTTGAAAATGGCGGTCGAAAAAGCCATCGAAACGGGCGCGGATTTAGTGATGGCTTCCGATCCCGATGCCGACAGAGTGGGCGCGGCTGTTCGCAACGAAAAAGGAGAATTTGTTTTGTTGAACGGAAATCAAACTCTATCGATCTTTATCTATTATCTGATCACCCGATGGAAAGAGTTGGGTCGATTGAAAGGCAACGAATATGTGGTGAAAACCATTGTTTCGACCGAATTAGTCAAAAATATAGCGAAAAAACATGGAGTCAAAATGTTTGACTGTTACACCGGATTCAAGTGGATTGCCGATGTCATGCATCAAAACGAAAACAAACGAACCTACATTGGAGGCGGGGAAGAAAGTTACGGTTTTCTGGCGGAAGATTTCGTACGGGACAAAGACGCCGTTTCCGCTTGCATGTTGTTGGCAGAAATAGCGGCATGGGCTGCCAGCCAGAACCGAACTGTTTATGAATTGCTTCAGGATATTTATGTAGAATTCGGATATTCCAAAGAAGTTGGCGTTTCCATCGTCAAAGAAGGAAAATCGGGCGCAGAAGAAATAGAAGCTCTGATGAAAAATTTCCGCGAAAAACCACAGAAAGAATTGGCTGGATCGAAAGTGTTTTTTATCAAGGATTTTGCTAAATTGACCGGAACGGACATCGCCGAAAACGAGCAAGTCACCCTGGATATGCCAACCACTTCCAATGTATTGCAATACTTTGCCGAAGACGGTACTAAAGTGTCCATACGTCCTTCGGGAACGGAACCTAAAATCAAGTTCTATATCGAAATACACAGCAAGGTGAATTCCCGCGAAGAATTGGCCGCCGCCGAAGTTGCCGCCATAGAAAAGATTGCGGAAGTCCGCAAATCGCTGGGGATTTGAAAGAAAGGAGGAGATTGTAAAAAAATTTATGAACGAAATATTTATTACAGAACAAGAGTTGGAATATCTAACGGATATTCCAGATGTGGTTTGTGAGGAATCTGTTCCTTACAAACCACAAATGAGTTTTGAAGAGGAATCTAAGGAATGCATGACTCTTGATGAATTTTCAAAACTGTTGGATGAAGCAATAATGAGACTAATACCCAATCCATGATATTGCTTAAATCCCATGTAAAAGCGCTCATTGACGATTATGTTAAGTATCTTATCAGTGAAGGTATAACTTCTAAAGAGAGAGCTTTTAAAAAGAAAAACCAGATGATACAAGCGCTCAACTCCAATCTGGGCGGGATGCTTACCCATAGACCATCGCCATATAAGGAATTGGGAAAAAAGGAGGATTGTTTATTGTATGTTTATAAAGATCCAAAAAGCAAAACGCAATGGGGATTTGCATACAAAAGATTTGATCAGAACAATGTGATTGTTTATTACATAAAAAATCTAAAATTGGTCAAAGAAAGGCCTTAGTTCTTTATAAGCAGAGCTTTTGGCGAACGAAACATATTCGATTTCTGAATTAATTTCGTTCATTTCGTGTGGAGTTTGCAAAAGAAGGATATTTCATGTAACTTTGCAGAGGATTATTTAGAAGCAAGGGCATGAATTTATTTTTCATTTTTTAATTTCAAAAGCCATGATGATTCAGGTTATTAAATCGAAGCTGCATAGAGTTACCGTAACGGAAGCCAATCTATATTATATGGGGAGCATTACCATTGATGAAGATTTGATGGATGCGGCCAATTTAATCGAAGGCGAAAAGGTTCAGATAGTCAATAATAATAATGGGGAACGGATCGAAACTTATGTAATTAAAGGCGCGCGGGGTTCGGGAATGATTTGTTTGAACGGGGCTGCGGCCCGAAAAGTTCAACCGGGCGATATTGTTATTATTATGTCTTACGCCTTGATGGATTTTGAGGAAGCCAAACAATTCAAGCCCTCGATCGTTTTCCCTGATTCTGCCACTAATAAAATTCCATAATATATGCTGCATTTTTCTCCCGTAACAATCGACGACAGAGAAACAATTCAAGCATTCTTCTATAAAAGCGTTTTCAGAAATTGTGATTTTTCTTTTTCCAATATTTTCAACTGGAAACACCTTTATAATACGACTTTTGTTGTAGAAGAAGGCTTTTTGTATTTTCGTTTTCAAACGCTCGAGGACTTGCCGGGTTATTTATTTCCCTTAGGAGAAGGAAATTTACAACAGGCAATCGAACGAATGCTCCAGGATGCCGAGGACAGAGGGGTCGAGTTCCGTCTGTATTCCATAACGCAAAAAATGTTCGATTTAATCGAACAATGCATGCCCGGACAGTTTATCTTTACGACAGAAAGAGATTGGTTTGAATACATCTACCTGTCGGACGACCTCATTTCGCTGGCTGGCAAAAAATACCAAGCGAAGCGAAACCATATTCACAAATTTAAGCGGACTTACCAATGGGAATATCTTCCGATTACAAGGGATATTGTTCCCGACTGCATGAGACTGTACGACCGGTGGTGCAAAGAACACGGAGGCTGCTACACAGAGCAATCATTGATAGAAGAAAGAATCGCTACCCAAAAGGCATTCGAATATTACGAACCTTTGGGGTTAATTGGCGGGGCTTTGCGGATCAATGGGGAAATTCTGGCTTATTCGTATGGGCAAGCCTTGACCAAAGATACTTTTGGGGTACATGCTGAAAAAAGCTTGTACGATATCGACGGTGGTTTTACCATGATAAACCAACAGTTTGCCGAACATAATTGCGCCGATTATTTGTATATCAACCGAGAAGAAGACCTTGGAATAGAACCGCTCCGGCAAGCAAAAACATCGTATCATCCGGCCATTTTGCTTGAAAAAGGTTTGGTAAGAAAAAAAGATTCATGATTTGCCAAGGCGAGGATGTTTATCAGGAAGATTTAAAGGAAATGTGGAAACAATGTTTCCCAGCCGATTCGGAAAGTTTCATCCGCTTTTATTTTGATGAGATTTATCGAAAGGAGGAAGCGCTGGTTTTTCTGGAAAACGAAAAACCGGCGGCTTTCCTGCATATCATTCCCTACCAGATAAAAACAGGCGATGGGATGCACCATGGCGGATACCTTTCGGGCGTAATGACGCACCCCAATCACCGGAAAAAAGGCTATATGGAAAAATTGCTAAGCGCTTCTTTCGAAAGGATGCAAACGAAAGGATACGATTACGTCATTTTGATTCCTCAAGAAGAGTGGTTGTTGCGCTTTTATGCAAAATACGGATTTCGAACCCTGCGCTCCCCTTCTCCTTCCGCTTCTCCTTCGCAGCCGTCTGTTTTTTCTTCTTCGTTCTCTATTCTTCGCTCTCCGTCTTCCATTTATCCACTTTACCTCCGTTTCATCGAAAAAAAAGAAAATACTGTTGTAAAGACCGAACAGCAATTTGCTTTGATTTTTCGCGATTTTTTGAGTGAACAAGGCGTTGCATTTGCAAGTGAAGAAGGGATGGCTTTCACTTTGAAGAAAGAAAGTAGAATCGTCCTGAAAGAAATTTTTTATACCTATGACGCCGTCCGGAGCGAATTGTTAACGACTATTCGGAATTATTACCACTTGGACGAAATCGTTTTTCCAAACGAAAATAAAGGAATGATTAAATGTTTAAATCCATCTGTGCCAAATATTTCCAATCTCTACATGGGTATGATGCTGGATTGAGATGAAAACAACGTATTCTTACGCGCAAATTTGGAATATCAGTTATCCGATTTTGCTGACTTTACTGGCGCAAAATCTGATTCAGGTAATTGATACTGCATTCCTGGGACATTTGGGAGAGGTCGAATTAGGCGCTTCTGCTATTGCCGGAATTTATTACATTGCCATTTTCACCATTGCTTTCGGATTCAGCTCCGGTTCGCAAATATTAATCGGTCGAAGAAATGGAGAGAAAAATCTGAATAAGATCGGTGAAATAGCCGTATTTGGAGCGATTTTCCTGTGGGGAATGGCTTTGTTCATTTTTTGGTTTACCAAAACTTTTTCGGCTGTCATCTTGCAAAAAATTCTGTCTTCCAAAGATATTTTGCAAGCTTCGCTCGATTACTTGGACTGGCGCATTTGGGGATTGTTTTTTTCCACTGTCAACGTAATGTTCAGAGCGTTTTTTGTTGGAATTACCCGTACCAAAGTATTGACTTTCAATGCAATTGTGATGGCGCTGACGAATGTTTTTTTCGATTATGCATTGATTTTCGGCCAATGGGGATTTCCTGCTATGGGAATTGGAGGAGCGGCTTTAGCCTCCGTCATTTCGGAAGCGGTATCGTTCATTTTCTTTTTCATTTACCTGCTTTATGCCGTCGATTTAAAAAAATACGGTTTCATCGGAATTGTATGGAATCATTTAGGTGTGATAAAGCAGATTCTCAACGTTTCTTTTTCGCTGATGATCCAATATTTTCTGTCCTTAAGCACTTGGTTCGTTTTCTTTCTGGTAATTGAACGGATGGGCGAAACTTCTTTGGCTATCTCCAATATCATCCGCAGTTTTTACATGATCATTGGGATTCCGGTATACGCCCTGTCGGCTGCAGCCAGCACGCTGGTCAGCAATACCATTGGCGCCGGTAAACAAAAGGAAGTGATCTCATTGATCTGGAAAATTGCGCGTTTATCCCTCTCGATCATTTCCGTTTTTATCGTTGTCTTGCTATTATTTCCCGAAAGAGCTTTGAGTATTTACACCTCCAATCCGGAACTCATCCGCGAATCGATTTCTTCGCTGTATGTTATTTTGTTGCTGTTGCCTATTCTGGCCATTGGAAACGTATTTTTTCAATCGATCTCCGGCACCGGCAACACTCGTTCGGCTTTGGGCATCGAAATTACAACCTTGATTTTGTACTGTATCTGGATGTGGTTTGTAGCTATTTACTTAAAAGCGCCTTTATTTGTTTGCTGGACGACCGAAATAATTTACTACCTTTTCATCGGTATTTTCAGCTTTATTTATTTCAAAAGAGGCCGCTGGCAGAATAAGAAAATTTAAAATTTAGCTATTTTTTATTCTGTTCTTATATTATGCATATATATCAATAGCATATCTTATAGACATTATTTTATGCGGCATGACTAATTTCAATTTTATTGACACTTATCGTCTATTTTTAGTAAACAATTTTTCGTCCTCTATGCATGATGCAAGTCTTTCAAGTTCATCTATAATTTTTTTACCTTTTAGATTCCAATTGTGTGAATAATTGATATTTACGCTACCATTATGCTCATTTTCAAGATCAAACTCGTCAAAATTCATAGTGGTAATCCTATCTTTATTTACACTTATTTCAAAATGCAAATGCCTTGAGTGGTTTATAGAAATACCCTGTATTTCTTTTTTCTTATTTTTCTAAACTAAGTATTCGAAAGGTTTAACTTTTTCCTCCTTTATTTGATTTTCATAAGTAAAAAATATCTTCCATAAAGAAGTTGAATCTATCTCTATTGCTGAATAATCAAAACAATTATCTTTTTTACTGGCAAATGTTTTTCCTTGATCAAGCCAAAAGATGTAAGTTGAAATATCATGAAAACAAAAATAAGTAATGCTATCTTCTTGATATTTAATAAATTTACCACATCCTATGCAATAGTCCTTGTAAACGCATACGGTATCAATATTTTTTGATTGCAATGCCTTAACAAAATTCATTGTTAGGGTATCAAGATGTTGATAAGTGTTATTGTAATAATAGCTCCTGTTGTATTGCCATTACTATCATGAGATCGTTCTGTCTGCCCTACCTTCCCAATATCAGAAGTTTGATCATATACAAGTTGAACTCCATAATTAGCGTTTGCTAATTCATTAAAAGACTCT
>JGI24699J35502_11133499_pt1 | contig 11182 bp, 5 predicted proteins | sample TergutMp193P4_FD_35502 | JGI IMG/M metagenome (IMG submission 35502) | reverse complement strand
GGCACGGGCAGGTCATTCGCGAGTGCGTACAGCCATAGTGCGTTGCGGGCGAGATGCCGCTGCAACGACAGCACAAAGGCGTAGCCGCAGGAAGACAGTCGCTTATACAGAGTTGTACGCATGAAGCCAGCGACATGGCCCCGGCCTTGGATCACGCGGTCAAAGAATGCTTGTTCCTCGGGGGTTTTTGACACGGTACGCAACACATACTTGCCTAAGTCATAGCGGGGAAGGGTCAAGTTGTCCAAGGTCTGGAAGGTACGGTCGTCGGCCATCTTGGTGGCTGGATCTTGTTCGCCGAAGGTGTGGTCCACGGGGCGTACGATTCTGGTGGGGAAGGTGAACCGATTCCCATTGCTGAACTCGAGGTATTTGTCCCCAGTCGTCAGGTCTGTTTTGGTGAAGTTGGCTTCGATGAACGAACGTGTGCGTCGGACTAAATGCTCAGACATGAGCCGTTTCCAGTCGTCAGGTTCATCTGAGAGACGGAACGCTTGGAGTGTTGTGATCTTCGAATCGACCCTGTCGACAATCGAGGGATTGCGGGCGATGGCCTGGATCGGAGCGATGCCGAGGTCCTCGTCCTCGTCGAGGTAGAGCGCGAGTTGATTGGCCACATCCTCAAAACGGATATTGAATGGGGTGGCCGTCAATAGCAAGACTTTCGAGTCGTTCCGCTGGATGTAGTCGTGTATAGCGGCATAGTCCTGGCGTTCGTCGCTTCGTAATGTGTGCGATTCGTCCACGATGACGAATGGGTAGCGACGAAGCTCCGGGAGCTCTTTCGCCGCCATCGAGTAGGGCACGACCCTTCCGGCTAAGTCATAGTCGTCGAGGTGATCCTTCCACATCTTCTGGAGATTCTTGGGGCACACAACGAGAGGTTGGTAACCATGCTCATCACGCAACATCAAAGCCACCGCGATAGCCGTCAGTGTCTTGCCCAAACCGACCACGTCGCCCAACATGGCCCCCCTGTGAGTCATGATGCGCCTCGCCAGAGTTCGTACGGCTGTGGTTTGGTACGTCAGCAATGTGTCGGCGATCTGAACCGGTATCGCATAATCAGCCAAGCCCTCGCGTACATCTCGTGCCATGTCGTAACACAGCTTCAGGAAAATCTCATAGGGTTTGCGTAGCACTGGGGAGGCCCATGACTCGTCGATCAAAGCTAACAAGTCTTCTGTGATCGTCAGGGAGAAGGGATCTTCCCAACGATCCTCAAACCATTGTGCGAGGTCTCTGGCGGCCTGGTCGTCGAGAATGTCCACATTGAGTTCCAAGTTGGACATCAAGCCCGGATAGGTCAGGTTCGACGAGCCGACGCAGCCCATGATCGGTAAATTGTAGCTCTTTTCATTATGGAAGATGTACGCCTTGCCATGCAAGGGACGGGAAGTGAAGACTCTGACCTGCACTTTCCCCGCTTTCAACGCGTCCCTGAGTGCTTGAAGCGTCGAACGGTCTTGAGCGGTGGGCAAGCCGGTCATTAATTGAGTACGAAGGTGCTCAATCAGTTCATCACGCCGAGCCCGTGCCATCGGGGCGTCAGCATCGGGCACCACCCGCCCCTCCACGCTCGCCTGAAGCTCCTGCAAGGCTTCACGCTGAGGCGCAGCGGTCACCATGCCTATCAAGATGCGGGCAACCGGATGATCACCATCCGCCTCTTTGGCCTCGATGAGTGGTGCGAACATGGACCAGCCGCGCAGGTTGAAGTAGCCCACGGCCGCGTCCATCCGCTCGAAGCCTAAGAATGTCGTCACCAGGTAATTGCCCAGTTTGTTGTCATTGATGTTGTCAAGTATGCGAGTCACGATGTAATCATCCCAGTCGGCCAGCGTATATTGAGGGATGACGTGGCCGGTCTCACATCAATCCGCGAAATCGCAGGTGTTTTCGCACAACGTTTTTTGGTATCGCCTATGTTTCGCCTCCGAAATCGGCGATTTTAGCTACCAAACTTAGGCCAAACATAAGGGTGTTGTTGAAAAACCACCGGTCATCCTGCCGAAGGCAGGATCTCCGTCATCGTGCGTGGTTGATCAGGTACGGATCCAGGTGGAGATCCTGCCTTCGGCAGGATGACATGCTTCGGAAGGTACATGCTGCGTCAGGATGACTGGTGGTGCGCTTACTCGGAGTCCTGGCCTCCGGCGAACTGGGACTCGTACAGGTTGTAGTACGCGCCCTTGGCGGCCAACAGATCCTCATGGTTGCCTTGTTCGACGATGTCGCCGTGCTCCATGACGAGGATGGTGTCGGCGTCGCGAATGGTGGACAGGCGGTGAGCGATCACAAACGACGTACGTCCGGTCCGCAGGGCACTCATCGCGTGCTGGACCAACACCTCGGTACGGGTGTCGACCGAGCTGGTGGCCTCATCGAGGACGAGGATCGCCGGGTCGGCGAGGAACGCCCGAGCGATGGTCAGCAACTGCTTCTCACCAGCGGAAACGTTCGATCCTTCCTCGTCGATGACAGTGTCGTACCCCTCCGGGAGCGACCGTACGAAGCGGTCGACGTACGTTGCTTTCGCGGCGGCCATAAACTCGTCCTCGGTGGCGTCGGGACGCCCGTACATAATGTTGTCGCGGATCGTACCGTAAAACAGCCAGGTGTCCTGCAGGACCATGCCCACCTCGGAGCGCAGCTGGGCGCGGGGCACGGTGGCGGTGTCCACATTATCGAGGCAGATTGACCCGGAGCTGATGTCATAGAAACGCATCAACAAATTGACCAGCGTCGTTTTCCCAGCCCCGGTCGGTCCGACGATGGCGATGGTCTGGCCCGGATGGGCCGTGAGCGACAAGTCCGTGATGAGCGGCTTGTCGGGCTCATACGAGAAGGCCACGTCGGTGAAATCAACCTCGCCGGCCAACGGGTCGGGCAGACTCGCTGTACCGTCGGGGGACTGCTCGGGCTCGTCCAAGACCTCGAAGACACGCTCGGCGGAGGCCACGCCGGATTGCAGCAGGTTCATCATCGACGCGATCTGGTTGATCGGCTGGGTGAACTGGCGAGAGTACTGGATGAACGCTTGCACGTCGCCCAGAGAGATATGCCCAGACGCCACGCGCAGCCCGCCGACGACGGCGACCACGACGTACCCCAGGTTAGACACGAAGCCCATGATCGGCATGATGATGTTCGACAGGAATTGTGCGCCGAAAGCGGCTTCGAAAAGGTCCTGGTTCTTCTTGGCCAGTTCGGCCTCGACCTCGCGGTGGCGCCCGAAGACCTTGACCAGCGCCTGTCCGGAGTACGCCTCCTCGATCTGCCCGTTGAGCTCGCCGGTGTTGGCCCACATCGCGGCGAACCGCTTCTGGGAACGTTTGGCGATCTGGATCACGGCGATGATCGAAATGGGGATCGTCAGGACCGCGACCAGTGTCAGCAAAGGCGAGATGGTCAGCATCATGGCCAGTACGCCGATCACAGTCAGCACCGAATTGACGACCTGTTGCAAAGTCTGTTGCAAGGATTGTGAGATGTTGTCGATGTCGTTGGTCACGCGGCTCAGCAGTTCGCCGCGCGGCTGGCGGTCGAAGTACGCCAGCGGCAAGGTGTCGAGCTTGGTCGCGATCTGCTCCCTCATGGTGTACACCGTGCGCTGGATGATGCCGTTCAGAATCCATCCGGAAGCCATCATCACACCAGCCGAGACGACGTACAACCCGATGGCGAAGAAGATGATCATTGCCAGGTGGTGGAAGTCGACGCCGATGCCGGGGGTGAAGTCGATGGCGTTCAGCATGTCGGTCATCTGCGCGGGGACCGGGGATTGCTGCCCGGATTGGGACATCATGGCCAGCAGATTCATCACATCGGACTTTGTCAGGTTGTTCGGGTCGCACCCAAGTTGCAGGCACATTCCCGGAAGGGCCTGGGCCAGTTGGGGATTCTGCAATGCGTTGCCAACCAGGGATCCGACCACGCCGGAGAAGATCGTGTCTGTCGCCTTGCCCAGCAGCTTCGGGGCGTACACATTGAGCGCCACTGAGATGACACCCAGGACAATGACAATGATCAGTTTGACCATCTCGGGCCGAAGGTATGTGGCGAGCCTCCTCAGGCTCGGCCAGAAGTTGACGGCCTTCTCCACCGGCGCCCTGCCCATGCCGCCAGGTCCGTGTCCACCCCTGTGTTGGGGTGTGTACGCAGGTCGCGCGTTGGCGACCTTCTTTTTGCTGTTGTCGGGAGCCGATGTGTCAGTATCCGGTGTGTCGGGAGCCGATGTGTCAGTATTCGGTGTGTCGGGGGCCGGGGTTTCGCTCGGTTGGTCAGTTTCAGCCGGGATGACGGTTTCCTCACTCGTAGTATCGGTGCTCATGCCATGGCCTCCTCTGCGGTCATCTGGGATTCGACGATCTCTTGGTACGTGGGACAGGTGGCCAGCAGCTCCTCATGGGTACCGTTGCCAACGATCCCGCCCTCGTCGAGGACGACGATCCGGTCTGCGTGGCGGATGGTGGAGACCCGCTGCGCGACGATCATCACCACAGCGTTCTTCGTTTCGGGGACGAGAGCCTCCCGAAGCTTGGCGTCGGTGGTGACGTCGAGGGCCGAGAAGGAGTCGTCGAAAACGTAAATTTCAGGTTTCTTGACCAACGCTCTGGCGATTGACAAGCGCTGACGCTGCCCGCCGGAGACATTCGTACCGCCTTGTGCGATGGGTTCGTCCAGTTTGCCGGGCATTTCCATGACGAAATCGGTGGCCTGGGCGACGTCGAGGGCGTGCCACAGGTCGTCGTCGGTCGCGTCCGGGTTGCCGTACCTCAGGTTGGTTGCGACCGTCCCGGAGAACAGGTACGGGTTTTGCGGCACCAAACCGATCTTGGACCACAACAGGTCCTCGTCGATGTCTCGTACGTCGACCCCGTCGAGGCCGACCACCCCCTGCGTCGCATCGTACAACCGGGGCACGAGGTTGACCAGTGTCGTCTTGCCGGAACCGGTCGCGCCGATGATGGCGGTGGTCTGGCCGGGTTCCATCGTGAACGTGATCCCGGAGATGACCGGCTCGGCGGCCCCGGAGTACCGGAAGGCGACGTCGTTGAAGCTGACGGTGCCATGCCCGATGAGCTCGGTGACCGGGTGCGCGGGCGGTACCACGGTGGACTCCTGGTCGAGGACGGCCATGACCCTTGTGGCGCACACCGCGGCGCGAGGCACCATGACGATCATCATGGCCGCCATCATCACCGACATCAGAATCTGCATGAGGTACGTGATGAACGCTGTCAGCGAGCCTATCTCCATGGTCCCGGCCTCGATTTCGCGGGCCCCGAACCACATCACTCCCACAGACGAGAGGTTGAGGATGATCATCACCAGCGGGAACATGGTCATCATCAGCCGCCCGACCTTGACCCCGACCTCTTTCAGGTCAGAGTTGGCCTTGGCGAAGCGTTTGGCTTCGTACGGTTCGCGCACGAAGGCCCGTACGACCCGGATACCGGTGATGTGCTCACGCAGGACGCGGTTGATCGTGTCGATGCGGGTCTGCATCTTGGTGAACAGCGGGCCCATCTGGGCAATGACCACCCCCGCGACGATGCCGAGGGCGATCACGGCGGCCAGGATGAGCCACGAGAGTCTCCACGAGGTACGAAGGGCCATGATGACCCCGCCGACCATGGTGATGGGGGCGCCGAAGAGGATGATGCCGGTCATGAGGACCAACATCTGTACTTGCTGGACGTCGTTGGTGTTCCTGGTGATGAGCGTGGGGGCGCCGAACTTGTTCATTTCGCGCGATGAGAAGCTCAGGACCTGCTTGAACAGGGCCCCCCTGGCGTCGCGCCCGAAGGACATGGCCATTTTGGCCCCGAAGTACACGGAGAGCATCAGGCACAGCGCCTGTGCGGCGGAGACGATCAGCATGTACCCGCCATGTACCCAGATGTAGCGGGTGTCGCCTTTGGTCACGCCGTTGTTGATGATGTCGGCGTTGAGGGTGGGCAGTTCCAAGCCGGCGATGGTCGCCCCGAACTGCAAAACAATGATGATGAGAAGCCACCACCCGTATGGCTTCAGGAATCGGACAATCATCCGACTCAATGGATGTTTCATATGTGATCCTTCCTGTGATCAGTCAGGGCGCGTAGCGTCAACGTCTTGAGGGACGCCGCGCCCATGGTGGGAAAAGCTGTTGTTATGATGAGCGACGTGAGCCCGGTTGTCACGATGTACGTGGCTGCCGTCCGCAGGTCGACGACGAAATCATCCTCGTTGGTCCTGAGCACCCCTTCGATGGCGGTCATGAAAGCCGCCGCCTGTATAGTGAACGCGTGATGGGGATCGGGCAACCCGTGTTCGCACACCTCGTCGCTGGGATGGGTTGGTCTCAGCCCGTTCCAGAACGTCGCGCCCGGACGTACGCGGTCGTCGTCCATGGTGTGTGTCGAGGCGATCCTGCGTCCCCGCATGGCCAGCATGAAGGTACGTACCCTCGTGGCTGACTCCTGGACGATGTCGAGGATCTCGGAAATCTTGTCCTCAAGGGAGCGGGCCGGGTCGATAGCGTCGATCTTGTCGATGAGATCCCCCAAATCCATGTACGAAGCCATCGCGGCTCGCAGGAGGTCTTCCTTGGTGGGGAAAACACGGAAAATGGTGCCCTCCGCTATCCCCGCCGCGTCCGCGATTCTCTTTGTCGAAACGGAAAACCCTTCCGTCTCAAACAAGGGCAAAGCAGCCGCGATGATATCGCGTCTGCGTTCTTCCACCGATCGGGGCCGTGCTCGAGTCACGAGATACCATTGTAGTGAGTGAGTACTCACTCATGCAAATGGACCCCTTGTCATTCTGCCAAAGGCAGGATCTCTGTCATCGTGCGTACATGATTGGCCACAGAACAAGGCGGAGATCCTGACTGACGTCAGGATGACAATGGGATCTTCCTCATCCAACAGCCATCCCACTACTGTCTATGACCGCCCCATCGGGTACGCTCCCACCCTCGGGCCCGAGTGTCACATCCCCCACGATCCGTACGTCTTCCCCGAATTTCCAGTCCCCGGTCACGGTGAGAGTATGGGCCCTTGTCAGCGACAACGGGTAGGGCATGCGTACCTCCAAACCGGTGATCGTCGCAAACTGGCGGCACAGGCTCACCACCGGGAGGGGGGAGACCGTCGCACGCGGGATGAAATCCTCACCCATGGTGAACACGTCCGAGCGCAGCAGCGTCAGTTCATTTGTCGTTTTCACAGGAAGAAAACGTGACCTGGGTACGGCGATCGCCCTCGCGCCCTCGAAGCATTCGATGGCTGCCCCCATGGCCGACTCGATCTGGTACACGGCGGGGGAGGAGGGGTCCAGGGGGTCCACGGTCTTCGCGTTGCGGATGAGCGGCAGGCCGAGCACCCCACCTGTCTCGTCGAGTTTGGCCCGCAGCGCCTCAAGATCGAACCACAGGTTGTTGCAATGGGCGTACGGATGGATGTCGGGGTCGGTGAAGTATTTCATCTCGTCGGGCGGGGTTTGGGCCGTCTCCCTCAGGATGAGCCGCCCATCCGACTTGCGTATCGCCACATGGCCCCCCTTGACGTCCATCGGCGTACGCAAGGTGATCTCGGTGGCGAAAGGGGCACCCGTACGGGCGAACCACCCAGCCAACCGGGCCGAGGGTGCGGCACCCAAGTTGTCGGAATTGGACACTGAGGCGTACCGATATCCCTTGTCAATCAGCAAATCGAGGATGCCCGAGTCGAGCATGGTGGGGTAGAGGTCCCCATGCCCGGGCGGGCACCACTCCAACTTCAGATTGGCTGGCCACGTGACTGGGTTGAGGTCGGATTGGTACAACTTGGGTTCCTCAGACTGCATCATGTCCAGTCCGAGTCCGTCAACCTCCAGGTCCGGATAGGCCGCCAGCGCCGCCAGCACATCGGCTTGGGTGTTGAAGGAGTGCAGGAAGAGCAGGGGCAATTTCACGCTGTACGTCCGGCGGGCCCACTGGATCTGGCGTACGATGATGTCCAAAAACGTCAACCCATCTTTCACAGGTAAGAGGGTTTTCGCCTTGTTCAACCCCATCGAGGTGCCGAGCCCGCCGTTGAGCTTGATGATGGCCGTCGCTGCCAAGGCATCGCGGTCCTCTTCGGTTTCAGGTGAATCCGACAGTACGTCTGGGCTTGTCAAAGGGGTGATCGTCTCTTCAGGAATGAGCCCTGTCGCCCCGGACGCCAACTGGTCCCAGTAATGTTCGAAGATCGAAATGGCCACTGTGTTGACATTGGCCGCCCGCATCTTCGCCACGGCCAGTTCTTTCCCTGTGTTCACCCGCCTATCTTATCCAGTGTCGACCCACCCGTGGACCCCGGGACCGTCCCCTTGCCCTGCCGTCCAGCCCAGCGGGCGGGAAATCCCTTGATGATAACGGGAAACCACGCCCGTAACGGTTATCATTGACCCATGAGCGTACCCCCTTCAGACCCAGGCCAACTCAACACGGGCGGGTTCCAACCGTTGCTGCCTCCAGATGGCGGAACTGCGCAACCGGACGCGCCCAAACGTGGCCACAAAGCCCGTACTGTGCTCATTGTCTGTTTGGCCACCGCTATGGTGGTGGCCTTGATCGTTGTGCTCGCCAACCGCTCCTCATTTTTCCCGGTTCCAGCAACCGCGTCACCGATACCGGGTGCCGGAATGCCAATCGACGTCGCTCCCGCCACTGTTGTGGAAGCGATCGACCTGGATTCCCAGCCGGGCCTGGGCGCCGCGTGGGACGCGTCAGATGGCGACTTGGGGGAACTGAACTCTCAACTCTTCGTCACCCCGTGCGGGGTGCTCGTCACGGCTCTCGTGTCCAATTTCGACCACACGGGTGGGGGTGCCAACGCCCGGCTCGTAGGGTACGAAATATCGACGGGGACCAAAGTGTGGACGGTCCCTCTCCAGCGGGCCACAGGCTTGAACGACCCGAACTTGAACTCCTACCACCCAACCTACACATCCGACTGTTCGATGGTCCTCACCTTGCGTGACATGGACCAAACCGTCACAACCATGGTCGCTCTCATGGTCGATCTCAGTACGGGCGAAGCCACGCCGTTCGCCTCCTCTGAAGATCTGAGGACGTGCGCAGCGACAAGTCCGGGCAGGGCGGCTTGTTGGGGAAACGGGTCGTTGACCACGTATGATGTCGCCCGGGGAACCCAACAGTCCATGACCTCAAACGCCCTTGCGGAAGGATACACAGCTTGGGGCGATGTCGTCGTTGACGGTTTGGTGTGGAGCCAAGACGGATACCTCGACCCAGCCACTTCCGACGTCGTCTTCGGCGCGGACGTCTATGTACCGGAATGGGGCGAGGACAAGGATTGGGTCGTGTACGTGGAGCCACAGCGTCCGGGAGGGTACCACTCGGGCATCGCTGTGCGCGTACAAGGCCCGTTGCGTTCCGCCAACGGGACGTGTTCGTTCATGATTTGGGATATCCAGTCCGACACTGGCTCATGGGCTCAGCCCGCTTCGATACCATGTGGCCTCGACTCCTATTTCGACTGGGCCGTGACGGAGTCCGCCCTCATCGTGTCCGACATGTTGAATGATTCGGTATGGGCATTTTCGCTGGTCGACGGGACCATGGCGTGGGAGATGGGCAATGTTCTGTGTCCCACAGCTTGGAACCGGAACGACATTGAAACCATGCCAGGGTTGACTGAGGACTTCGTAGTTGTATACGACCGGGAGCACAACAAGGACATCGTGAGGATCGCTGATGGTGAGACAGTTCCTGCCCCCTCCTTGGGGTCATGGAACTTCATGACATTGTCGCCAACACTGTTGTACGCCACTGGGTACACCCCAAACGGCCGGAAGCTGGCAGGATTCTTACTCGATGGCAGCGAGACGCCGTTGTGGACCGTCGATCTGCCCAGTGACTCGTACAATTTCTGGACATTCGCCACCGGTGGGACGATGTACATCGTGAGCAGCGATAATGGGAGCCCGACCACGGTCATCCCCCTCATCGGGTGACAATCTTCACGGGCGGGAAATCCCGTCGCGATAACGGTCAATCACGCCAATAGGCATATCCGGTTATCATTGATCTATGAGCGTACCTCCTTCAGACCCAGGCCAGCTCAACTCGGGCGGGTTCCAACCGTTACTGTCTCCCCAGCCCGCTAATCCGTACGCCCAACAATATGCGTACCTTCCGAATCCGTACGCCCAAACCCCGTACCCTGTCACACCTCCCAAGCAGAGCCACACGACCCGTACTGCGCTTATTGTCTGTTCAATCGTCGTTGTGGTGGTGGCTTTGATCGCCATCTTCATCGGCACTACCTCAACCAGTCCAAACCCGACACCTGCGTCCCCGTCCATGCCCGCGGCTTCCCCCATACCCGGCACTGGGGTGCCGATAGACGTCGCTCCCGACACGGTCGTGGAAGCGATCGACCTTGGTTCCCAGCCGAGCCTGGGCGCAGCGTGGAACGCATCCGACGGCAACCCGGGGAGACTGGACCCCCAGTTCTTCGTCACCCCGTGCGGTGTGCTCGTCACGGTTCTCACATCCGACTACGACAACTCAGGGCAGGGCGCCAGCGCCCGGCTCGTGGGGTACGAAATCTCGACGGGGATCAAAGCATGGACGGTACCCCTCCAGGTGGCCACAGGCCTGAACGACCCGTCATTGAGGTACGACGTCCCTACGTACACCCCTGATTGCTCGATGGTCCTCACCTTCCGCGACATGGACTCCACCATCTTGACCATGGTCGCTCTCATGGTCGACCTCGCCACAGGTGAGGCCACGCCGTTCGCCTCCAGCGAGGACCTGAGGAGGTGCGCCGCGACGGGCCCAGGAAGGGCGGCTTGTTGGGGCTTCGATGTGGTGACTGTGTTCGACATCGCCCAGGGGACCCACCAGTCCATGTCCACGAGCAACCCCGGGAGCGTCTACGTGATGGAGGGTGACATTGTCATCGATGGCATGGTGTGGGGTGGCGATGGGTACCTCGACCCGGCCACTTCCGATGTCGTCTTCGGCACCGACGTCTATGTCCCGAACTTAGCCAAGGACAAGGACGCGGACTGGGTCGTGTACGTGGAACCGCTGCGCCCGGGAGGGTACCGTTCGGGCCTCGCCGTGCGTGTGGAGGGCCCGCTGGGTTCCGACGAGGGGACATGCCGGATCACGGTCTGGGATGCCCAGTCCGACACC
>JGI24699J35502_11133500_pt1 | contig 11211 bp, 13 predicted proteins | sample TergutMp193P4_FD_35502 | JGI IMG/M metagenome (IMG submission 35502) | reverse complement strand
TCTCGCGAGTCGAGAGCGGCTCTTTGCCGGTGGAGTGGCCGAGAGGCGAGGCAACGGACTGCAAATCCGTGTACACGGGTTCAAATCCCGTCTCCACCTCTCTTCGCAGTGATGCTCGACATCACGACGGAGATCCAGCTTGGGCGGCTGGCGCAGCGGTAGCGCGCTTCCCTGACACGGAAGAGGTCACTGGTTCGATCCCAGTGTCGCCCACTTCGAGGGTTTCCTCGAAACCCATGACAATTCCATACGGGCGTATAGCGCAGCGGTAGCGCGCTTCGTTCACACCGAAGAGGTCACTGGTTCGATCCCAGTTACGCCCACCAGCCGCTTGAGCCTTCAGCACTTCCAAGGTCAGCGGTCCTCACCCACTGTGTTGTTGATAGTACTCGTCCATCTTCTCGTACAGGATGTCGTAGAGGTGACCCGTACGCTCCATGTCAGCTTCGTCTTGAGCGCTGGGGACCCAGTCGGGGCCATGGCTGGCGGACATCGACGGGATGTCGAAACTGATGCTCGGGTCGGGCAGATAATCGTCGGGATAGCTCGTGGCCATGGGATTGTCCTGCCACCACTGCTGCATCTTCTCCTGCTGGGCGGGATCGAAGTTGGGACAGACCTCGAGCAACTGACGCAACTGGTCATCGGTGATGGTCGACGGCAGGAGAATGGTGGGCCAGCTTGAGTTGTCGACGGACACGGCGGAATCCTTGACATCCGGCCAGCCGTTCTCGCGCGCACATGCCGCCCACTTGTTATTGCCTGCGACCTGCTTCTCCATTTGAGCAGGATCTGCCTGCATCGGCCCATAGGCCGCCCGTTCGTCATAGCCGGATTCTTTGAGGCATTGGGCGTACGTGTCGGAGCGGTCGACCCCGCCGACCAGGAGTGCGGCCCCTCCCTCCGGATCCGAGAAGAAATCGTTTATCACCTGTTGGTCGGCAGGACCTTGGTCCTCGGTCGACATTGCGCCGCCGCTTCCGTCAGGCGAGCGCCACATGACGGACTCGGTGCTTGAGAATTGGACAATGGCCAGTTGGCCCTGGCCGTTCTGCTGTAGTTCGACATCGATCCCCGCATCTGTCATGCAGTCGTAGTACGTCTTGGCCACCGTCTCCAGATCCGAGTCTGCTGCCGTGGTGGGACCTCCCAGAGTGGGCAGGTCATGGTCGTCCTGGGTACAGGCGGACAGAGTGGCTGTGCCGGCGAGGGCGGCCACAGCGAGGATGAGGGCACGGGACAGCTTCATTGCGTCTCCTCACTGACCGTGCTGTTCATAGTAGTTTTCCATGTTCTCGTTCAGTATGTCGATGAGGTGGCTCATGCGTTCCATATCGGCCCGCTCCTGAGCATCTCTATCGGGACCTTGGGGCAACGAGCGCCATGGAGTGTCGAAACTGATGCACGGGTCTGGCAAGTAGTCGTCGGGGAAGCCCGTAGGATTGTCCTGTCGCCATTGCTGCATTTCCTCTATTTGGGCAGGATCGTAATTGGGACACACCTCAAGCAACTGCCACAACTGGTCATCGGTGATGGTGAGCGGAAGGACGACGTCTGGCGTGATCGCTTTGTCATCTGGCGCAATGGAATCCTGGACATCGGGCCAGCCATTCTCTCGGGCGCACGCCGCCCATATGTTGTTGGACGTGATCTGCTTCTCTATTTGGACGGGGTCCATCTCCATATTCCCCTGGGCCGTCCGTTCGTCATATCCGGATTTCGCCAAGCATTGAGCGTACTCCTTCGAGTAGTCGACCCCGTCGATCATCAGTGCCGCACCGTCGCTATCGCCCGTGATCGACTGGAAATCCTCCCAGCTTTGTTCGGTGATGTTGCCGTCGCCGCTCACAACGCTCCCGACATCTCCGTCAGGCGAACGCCACATCACAGTATTGGCACGAATGAATTGGACGACCGCCAATTGGCCTTGGTTGTTCTGGTCCAGCTCGACATTGATGCCGGCATCGCTCAGGCAGTCGTAGTACGTTTTGGCGATCGCCTCCAAATCCGGACTTTCCGTGATCGTCGCGGAATCTCCCAGAGTGGGCAGGTCATGGTCGTCCTGGGTACAGGCGGACAGGGCGACTGTGCCGGCGAGGACGGCCACAACACAGAGGAAAGTACGCACATGCTTCACTGTGTCCTCCTCACCAGTTCAACTAGCCTGTGACGTCCATGGTATCAGGAAGGGGGGCTGCCATTGTTGGATAAAGCCTGAGATTCCACACGAGTAGAGTAAGGGACATGGCAGGCACAATGAGCGGCCAGGAGCCGGCGGATCGTGGAAAAATCGGGACCGTCGAGCAGTACATTGCTGCTCAACCCGACACCGTGCAACCGATTCTCACAAAAATGCGGCAGACCATCCGCGCCGCTGCCCCTGAAGCGAAAGAGAGGATCGCATGGCACATGCCGACTTACTGCCAAGGCAGGGACCTCATCAATTTCGCAGCATTCGCCCACCATGTCAGCATCTTCCCCGGAGCCGAGGCGATCACAGTTTTCGCCGACAAGTTGGCCGGGTACACAACCGGCAAGGGCACAGTTCAATTCCAGTTGGACGAGCCGATTCCGTACGACCTCATCGGGGAGATCACCCGTTGGCGGGTTGCAGCAACGAATCCCCTGAGCACGATGAAGAATTGATCAAGCGTGGACGGCCATGACTTCGGGGCCGTGGAGACCGATTTCATGAATGACCTCTGCCGGGGTGTCGTCTGTGGTGATGACAACGTCGACATCGGCCATCTGTGCGAAAAGGTGCGCGGCAGTCCGCGTGAACTTGTCGGGGGTGGCGATCAGGACGACTCGTCGTGCATTGGCCAATGCTGCTTGTTTGACGCGGGCATCGCCCCACCGTTCCACGCTGAGTCCGGTGAAGGGGTCAGCGGCGCAAGCGCTCATGAATGCGACATCGTAGAGCATGGCTCGTACCGCATCCACAGCCCCGGCACTGGTGAAAGAAAGGTCGTCGTGGTCGATGGGGCCGCCGGGTACCACGATCTCATCGCCGGGCTTGGCCGCGAGTGCGGCGGCCACATGAAGCGACAAGACCATGGCTGTCACGCCCGTCCCGGACAGTTGTTGGGCGACCGCGATGTTCGTCGTCCCATTGTCCAGAAGAACGCTGTCTCCGGGGGTGACCATTGAGGCCGCAACCAGAGCCAATGCTTTCTTCTGTTCCTGTTGCTCATCGAGACGCAATGTGAAGGGGTACGAAGCGCCCCTCCTGACGAGGGGTTCCGCACCGCCCCGTACTCGACGAATCGCTCCCAGGTCTGCCAGATCGGAAAGGTCACGACGAATGGTAATTGTTGACGCTCCTGTCAGCTGAGCCAATTCAGAGACGGTGCGTCGTCCGGAGCTGATCGCTTTCGTGATCGTTTTGAGGCGTTGTGATCGTTGCACATGATCATTCTAGTTCCTATGCTGTGAGCCACATCACCCGACACCGAAGGAGAAACGATGCCATTCATCAACCACGTCGCTTTATGGGTCAAGGATCTCGAAAAGATGACGACGTTCTACACCACTTTCTTGGCCGCCATCCCCGGCCCTCGTTATCACAACCCCGATATAGGGTTCACCAGCAGATTTCTCACGTGCGGGACCGGGCCTCGCCTTGAGCTGATGCACATGGACGGACTCGCCGAGCCCCTGGCATCCCGATCTTTCGGCTATGCGCACATGGCCTTCAGCCTCGGCTCATCCGAGGCTGTCGACTCCCTCACCCATCGTCTCCAGTCGGAGGGGCTCCGCGTGATCAATGGTCCTCGACGTACGGGGGACGGTTACTATGAATCGGAGGTGCTGGACCCAGAGGGCAATTCGATCGAATTGACCGTCTAAGCGGCGCCCGGGCTTTCCATCGTACGCGCGAACCTGGATCGACTAGGCCGCCTCTCTCGCAGCCTGGTCGATCTGGGACCAGTGGGTTGCCCATTGTTCATCCGTGCGGACCGTCATGCTGAGATCATTCGGGTGACGCCCGGTCCCCCCGTCGATCAGTTCGCGTACGATGTCGGCGTGGCCGGCGTGCCGGGAGATCTCCTCGATGAGGTGGACGAGGATCCTTTGCAGGGTCACATGCCGGATCTCCTGCGGCCACCAAGGTACGACGCCCGGTGACTCGAGGTTGAGAGCGGCGATCGTCTCATCACCCACCCGGGCGGCATGGGCGTACAGGTCGAGGATGCCCTGGTGCGATTCTGTGGGCTTGACCCACAACGTCTCATCGTCCGGGCCCCACATCGCGACCACGTCCATGCCGGGGTCGCGGCTGAAAACGATGGACAAATACCCCAGGCTGGCGATCCCCACATGCTTGACCAAACCGAGAAGATTGGTACCGGTGGGGGTCATGGGCCGGCGGATGTCGTACTCCCCCAACCCGTCCAGTTTGGCCGCCAAGTCCGAGCGTACCCGGCGAAGCGAGTCGTGCAACACTGTTTTCTCATCCATGAGTCCACTTTACTGCTGGCAGCGTGATAGTTGGCCTACTGGTTGTTCCGGGCGTGACTACCTGTTGTCCCGACAGGAAATCACACCCGTAGACCCTTTATGGACAGGTGGGATTTTCACAATGCCCACTCCAGTACTATATTAAACATAGTATTTTATGTGGAGAGAAATGATTGAGCTCAGTGTGGCGATCGCAGCACGCGAACTACGAAAACAGTTCAACGACCACCTCGTCCTCGACGACGTGGAGTTCAGCGTCAAACGAGGTGACATTTTCGCCCTCCTCGGCGAAAACGGCGCGGGGAAGACGACGACGATCAAGATTCTCACGACCCTGTTGAAACCCGACGGCGGTACGGCCATCGTCAACGGGTTCGACGTGGTGCGCCATCCCGACCGGGTACGCGAGTCCATCAGCCTGACAGGGCAATTCACGGCGGTGGACGATGTGCTGACCGGGCGGGAGAATCTCGTGATGATCGCTCGCCTGAGGCATGTTCCCGACCCGGCCACAACCACAGCCGAATTGCTGGACACATTCACCCTCAACGATGCCGCCGACCGGTCAGTGGGCACGTACTCCGGGGGTATGAGACGCAGACTGGATCTGGCGATGAGCCTGGTGGGAAACCCGCCCATCCTCTTCCTGGATGAGCCGACCACGGGGCTCGATCCCCAGGGCAGGCTCGACATGTGGGCGAAAATCTGCGAACTGGCCGACAACGGCACGACGATCCTGCTGACGACTCAGTACCTGGATGAGGCCGAGCACCTGGCCGACCGCATCGCCATCCTCCACAAGGGTCAGATCATCGCCGAGGGGACCCTGGCTGACTTGCAGAAACAGTTCCCAGCCGCCCATGTCGAGACGGTTGTCCGCGGGCCCAGTTTGGAAGAGATCTATCTCCATCTCACCAGCGACAGCAAGGAGGCGGAGAAATGATCCGCTACTTCAGCGACGTGTCCGTCATGGTGGGTCGCTCCATGCGCCACATCATCCGCAGCATGGACACCATCGTCACCGTCACCATCACCCCCATCGCGTTGATGCTGCTTTTCGTGTACGTCTTCGGCGGCGCCATACAGGCCAACACAGACAATTACGTCAACTACTTGCTTCCAGGAATCCTCCTCATCGCCATCGCGAGCGCGGTCGCGTACACCGCATACCGGCTTTTCGTCGACGTGGACAAAGGAATCTTCTCTCGATTCCAGTCCATGCCGATCGCCCATTCTGCTTTCCTGTGGGGCCATGTGGTGACCTCCCTGGTCTCCAACGCGATCTCCCTGCTCATCATCATTGCCGTGGCCCTGATCATGGGATTCCGTTCATCGGCTGGGATCCTCTCATGGTTGGCGGTCGCGGGGATCCTCACAGTTTTCACCCTCGCCCTGACCTGGATCGCTGTGATCGCGGGGCTCAGCGCGAAAACCATCGACGGCGCCTCCGCCTTCTCCTATCCCCTGATTTTCCTGCCGTTCATCAGTTCCGCCTTCGTGCCGACTGACACCATGCCCACCGTCGTACGGGTCTTCGCGGACAACCAACCCGTGACTCCCATCGTCAACGCTCTGCGTTGCCTGCTGACCGGTCAACCGGTCGGCAAGGACATCTGGATCGGATTGGCCTGGTGTGTGGGGATAGGGATCATTGCCTATCTGTTCGCGATGAGGGCGTATCGGCGCCGGCTCCGCTGACGTGCTTCAGTTTTCCTCCGGCAGGGGTCAGGACGGGGGTTTTCTTCAGACGTTGGTGCCATGTTTGAGGGATCAACATGATCTTCTCGCTGACCGGACGGCCGAGGAAGACGCCGAGGCTGGCTCCGGCGGCGATGGCCAGTGCGATCGCGGCGGCGGTGCCCAGTGTGGCCGCGCCCTTGGAGGGGTCGGCGGGGGCCGAGGTGGAGCCGACCAGTTGGATCAGGCCCAGATAGAGCAACAGCCCCGGCACGAAGGGGATGCCCATGGCGTTGATGACCCCGAAAGCAGGGATCTGCCAGAAGCGGCGCACCAGGATCGTGGTGACCAACGCCGCCACCATGGGTCCGGCGAAATCGGCGATGACGGGGCTCGTCCACAGCTGAGCCACCCAGTAGGTCCCCCATCCGATGAGGGTCACGAATGCGGTGACGACGATCGTACGCCGATTTGCGAAGTTGCTCACCGCCCACAGAACCGCTGTCAGTGTCGCAGCGATGAACTGGACGGGCACGGGACCGGGATCGGGCGGCTCCGGGCTGATGTACACATCCACGCCGACACGGCGCATGATGTTCAACCCGGTCACCAACCCCACGACCAGTCCAGCGGTCATCATGACGACCTCAAGGATCCGGGCGGTGGCCGTGACATAGAAACCGTCGATGGCGTCTTGGATCCCCGCCACGAACCTCGCACCGACGACGAGCTGGAAGACGCACCCCACGGCGATGGTCGTCGGCGAGACGTACCCCAAAAAATCGACCTTCGGATGGGCGTTGAGCCAGGTGAACCCCGCTGCGATGGCCACGATCAGCCAGCCGCCGAACAACTGTTGGAACAAGGTCGGCAGCCCGCGATTCGCCAGCAGGTACACGAATCTGTTGACAAGGAACCCTGTGACCAGGGCCAGGAAGAGCACTTTGGGCGAAGTCGTGTAGAACAGTTGGACGCTCATGGATATCCCGCCCGCCGCCAGTGCGGCCAGCCATGCGGGATAGGCCGAGGTAGCTTTGCGAATCCGGTCGAACCTCTTGGTGGCCTTGGAAATGCTGAGCCCGCCGTAGATCTGATTGACCAGGTCGTTGACCGCGTACACCTTGGAGAGGTTGGGCACCATGGGTGAGATGTTGCGGATCGCGGTGAAGGGAGGGGAACCCTCGCCCGGATAGTACGACGCGAAGATCACGTTGTAATTGACGTCGAGTTGGGCTCTGTTCAGTCCGTACACCTGGCAGACCCGGCGCATCATCACCACGGTGTCGTTGGCGCTGGCCCCCGATGAGGCCAGCATGTCGCCGATCCTCATGGCCAATTCGATGGCCAACCCTTCTTTGGTGGCTGGAAGCTCCCCACGCTGCTTCAGTTCCTGCATGCTCGCGTGCGGGATTTCGATGGTCGTCGACGTGTCCTCGTTCACCCCGCTAGTTTACCTTGGGATGCTAGCGCCTATTCCTGCCCTTCAGGGCGCGTTCGGCTTCTCTCTTGGCGTCCCTCTCGGCGATGGTCTGACGCTTGTCCCATTCCCTCTTGCCCGTCGCGACGGCGATCAAGACTTTGGCGTATCCGTCCTGGAAATAGACCTGCAGGGGTACGATGGTACGCCCGGCCGAGGCCGATTCCCGGTCCAGCTTGGTGATCTCTTTGCGGTGGAGGAGCAATTTGCGTGGACGGCGCGGGGCGTGGTTGGTCCATGTCCCATAGATGTACTCGGGGATGTTCGCGTTGCGCAGCCACACCTCACCCTCGTCGACGCTGACATAGGCGTCCGTGAGGGAGGCATGCCCGGCTCTCAGGGATTTGACCTCGGTGCCCGTCAGGACGATCCCGGCTTCGAAGGTGTCGTGGAGATGGTACTCGTGGCGGGCTTTCTTGTTCTGCGCGATGAGTTTGCGCCCGGTCTCCTTGACCACGGTTCCTCCTTCCAGCCGGAAGGACCCATTCTACCGTGACGAAGGCTGAGCGCATCACACCTGAAGGGTGTGGATGCCGAAGGCAAGGAAACGGTTGACGCGCGCAGCGCGGAGCACCGTGTCATCCTGCCAAAGGCGGGACAGATGGCAGGGACCGGTCAGGGAAGGTACGACAGGACGTTGGTCATCGTGCCGCCCACCCAGAGCATCAGGTGGAGATGGCATCCGGTGGAGGCGCCGGTGGTTCCCACATAACCCACGGTCTGACCCTGGGAGACCCAGGTCCCCGCCGGTACGGCATACCCCGACATGTGGTTGTACGCAGTGGTCATGTACTGTCCGCCCACCCATCCGTGGTCGATGAAGAGCCGGTATCCGTACCCCGAGGAGTAGTACTCCTGGCTCACCCGTCCCGACGCGGCGGCTTTGATGGGCACCCCGCATCCGGCCCCGATGTCGAGGCCGTCGTGGAAGAGCCTCGTCCCGTAGATGGGATGGATCCTGTACCCGTACAGGGAGGTGATCGGGCCGTTCACGGGCCAGATCAACCCGGACGATGACACGGCCGGCGATCCGGATCCGGCGGCCTTGGCAGCCTCAGCCTTCCGGGCTTCCTCCGCTTTGCGGGCCTCTTCGGCGATCCGTGCGTTCACATCGGCCTGCTCGGCCTGCATCTGGGCCAACTGTGCCTGATCGGCGTCCAAGGCGTCTTTCGCGGCCGTCTGGGCCTGCTGCTGTTCGTCCAGAGCAGCCTGGAGGTCGTCGCGGGCCTGTTGGGCCGCCTCCTGGACGTTCTGGGTGGCTTCGAGTTGGGCGTCGGCCTCTTGCTGAGCCTGATCAGCCCTGGCCTGTGCGAGTTCGCTGTTCGCCCGCGCGGAGGCCAATTCGGCCTGCAAGACGCGCAGATTGTCCAGATCGACCTGGTTGGTCGTCAGTACGGTGTCCGTCCATTGGACGCGATTGGCCAGCGTGGCCGTGGTCTTGGTGTTGATCAGCGTCGCCACAGAAATCAGGGGGAAGTTGTCCTGGTAGATCGATCTCGCATAGTCGGCGACGGCGTCCTTCTGGGCGTCGACCTTGGCCTGGCCCTGCGCCTCCTCAGCCTGGGCCTGGGCGAGTTCTTTGTTCGCCTGCTCCAGTTCCGCGGCCTTCTCGGCTGCGACGGCTTCGGCTTTGTCCACCTCGGCCTGGGCCGCGTCGAGGACGGCCTGCGCGTCTGCGACTCTGGCCTGGGCCTCGGCGACCCGGTCGTTGGCGGCCTGGAGAACCGATGAGGACTGATCCACATTCGTCTTGGCGTCGGCGACGGCTGCGTCGATCCGGCTCTTCGCCGCGTTCAGATCCTCCGCCTGGGCGGTGAGAGTCGACACTGCGAAGAAGATGGCGACAGCGCACACCAGGCCCATCAGTTTACGTGCGGGACGCACAGTTCTCATCTTTCCTCCGTCCTTCGACGAAGATCTCAGACTCTCAGATACCTCCGAGCCGAGATGATCGTCGGGATGATGGACAGAACAATAGCCACAACGAACACCGAACCCACAGAAAGGAAGGTCTCCGGCCATCCGACCCAGCGGAAAGCCTCAAGGGTACCTTGAGCATTCTTCAAGATGATGAACCACACGCCGAAGATGATGGTCGCCGAGGCGAACACGGCGCCGATCAGGGCTGCGATCAACGATTCCAGGAGGAAGGGACCCATGATGTAGAAGTTGGAGGCGCCGACCAGCCTCATGATCCCGATCTCACGGCCTCGGGTGAAGGTGGCCATTCTGATGGTCGTACCGATCTGAAGAGCAGCTGCGAGCAGCAGCAGGATGCTCAGTGCGATCGTCCCCCACTGCAGGGCGCCCAACCATTTGAACACAGGGTCGAGGATCTCGTGGAGATCCAGGACTTTTTGGACCCCTCGCATGGGTGTGACCTGGGATTCGAGGCCGGCGTACTGCTGGGGATCGACCAGTTTGACCCTGAAGGAGTCCTGCATCTCGTCCATGGTCAGGGAGTCCTTGATGGGAGAATCCTTGAAGACGTCCAAGAATTGTTCGTACGCCTCAGGTTTGGACTCGTACTGAACCCACTGGACCTCGGGATTCTTCTCGATGGCATCCCTGATCTGGGCTTTCTGCTCATCGCTGGCGTCCTGGCCGGGGTCGCAATTGCCCCCGGTCTGGAGTTTCGCCGTGCACAGATAGACGGTGACCTCGATCTTGTCGTACCACTCGTCTTTCAGCAGATTGACCTGCTGGGCGGCGATCAGGCCGGCTCCGAACAGGGACAGCGACACCCACATCGTCATGATGACTGCAAGGGTGATGCCGGCGTTCCGGCGAAGTCCGGACCATGTCTCGGATAATGCGTGACGCATGGGACTCCTCTCAAGCTCTCGCGCCGTAAATGCCACGGGCCTGGTCACGGACGACATGTCCGGTCTCAAGCTCGATGACTCTCTTGCGCATCTGGTCGACCATCGCCCAGTCGTGGGTGGCCATCACGACCGTCGTCTCGGATCTGTTGATCCGGTCCAGCAGTCTCATGATCCCCACCGAGGTCTCAGGATCGAGGTTTCCGGTGGGTTCGTCGGCCAGAAGGATTTTCGGGTGGTTGACGAAGGCGCGCGCGATCGCGACCCTCTGCTGTTCGCCGCCGGACAGTTCGTCCGGCCTGCGGTCGGTCTTGTCACCGAGCCCCACCATCTCCAGGGTGTCGGGGACGACCTTGCGGATCAGAGATCGCGGCTTGCCGATCACCTGGAGGGCGAAGGCCACATTCTCGAAGACCGTCTTGCCCGGAAGGAGGCGGAAATCCTGGCTGACCATGCCGATCTCACGACGCAGCGCCGGGATCTTGCGCTCAGGAAGGGCGGCGACGTCTTTGCCGGCCACATAGATCCTGCCCGTGGTGGGGCGGAACTCCCGCAAGATCAGTTTCAATAGGGTGGATTTCCCCGATCCCGATCCGCCGACGAGAAAGACGAACTCGCCTTTGTCAATGTCGATGTTGACGTTGGCCAGAGCGGCCCTCGTCTGCCCGTCGTAGATACGGGAGACTTCCTCAAACTTGATCACTGGACACCTTTCTTGTTCCTGAGAAATCTTATCAAATTTTCAGGTTTCCTCAAACCCGGTCCTGCTGACGC
>JGI24699J35502_11133501_pt1 | contig 11216 bp, 10 predicted proteins | sample TergutMp193P4_FD_35502 | JGI IMG/M metagenome (IMG submission 35502) | reverse complement strand
CATGGTCGGTGCGGACGATCCCGCAGCAGTCCTCCACGCACGCCTCGCACGCTACATCGACACTGTGACCACAACCCGGACAGTCCATGCGCAGCCCCGCTACATCCTGGGCCTCATACCCCACATTGACGATCAATTCGACTCTGCCATGGCTGCCGCAATCAATGAACGAATCGACGCAATACAGCAACGAGCTGACCGCCTGCTCGCCCAAGCACAAGCAGCCAGAGAATCATGGTTAGCTGGGTTAGGAACTCGTCCCACCGAGCCGCACACTGCTAAACAATGGGACGAGCTTGCGTTGGCTATAACCGCCTATCGAGACGCATGGACAGTCATCACAAAGACAGCGCTCGGCGACCCAACGACTTTGACCCAGTACCAAGATGCTACCCGAATACGACTTCTCACACATCATGTTCTTACGTATCGTCGTCATGATATCATCAGCGGAGTCAACCGGAGACTGGACCGGAGTATTTGACCCGTGCATCGAAGTAGATTTCCCTCTATGTAATCTTTCCTAAGTGGGTAATCAAGCTAAAACGAGATGTTATTACCGGATTATCCGTTACTCTGGATTGTGATCTTCGAAATAATATTCATGATTGTTTCCTTTGCTCTCTCTGGTGTGTTATCTTGAACGATAATGTAACCCAATCGATCATCTGAACTGCGAGCCTGATTGACAGCTGAGAACGTTCTATGTTCAATTTCATACCTAACAATTCCATCCTCACTAAGTGCCTCATCTACTCCGTTAAGGTATACATTCTTCCGATCTTTATCAGATAGGATGAATCCGATGGCAGATGATAGATGGGTATGTACATCAAATACAACTGGCTCTCCGAGATATAGCTGGATTGTTTCTCTAAATATGTCTACCCCATATGCGTTTTTGATCAGATCGGAAGTAATATGGTCACCTCCAGGTCGTCCGTTGACTTCAATGATCTTCGGACCGTCTTCAGTGAGCTTAACTTCAACGTGGGCTGGACCATTTATCAGCCCAATTGCGTCTAGTGCTTGCTTTGCGACAGAGATGATCTCTCTTTTACGGTTCTTGTAGACGGATGTCGGAAAAACATGGAATTTCTCTACAAAGTAGGGAGTCGGAGTTGTAATCTTCTCGGTGACTTCAGCAAAGACAACACTTGATTCGTTGACGAAAATCTCTACGCTGAATTCTTGGCCTTCAAGATACTCTTCAACCAAGTACTCTTCGCGCACTGGAAAATCCATATAGCTTGTTTTGAAACGCCTCAAGATGCTAAAGGCATGGGCTAGCTCTACCTCGTCCCTAACAAAATAGACGTTTTGGCTACTAGCAGTATTCGTTGGTTTGAGTACAACGGGATATCCGATTTTTTTCGATCCCTCGATAGCCTCACTCCATGTCCTTACTACTGCATATTTTGCGCTGGGCACACCCTTCTGACGATAAACCCCTCTTGCTAGATCCTTGTTTCGCGCCAGAACAGCCGCACGGTAGGAAAGCCCATATAGTCCGAGAGTTTCTGCGACTCTTGCTGTTTCCGCAGAGGCATAATCCGTCGCTGACAGCAATGCATCAATTCGCCCAGCATAAGGACTTGCTTGGATCGCCGCTAACATGCTAGTTGCATCGCGTATGTCGCAGACAATGAGATCATCGCAGAAATCTTCGTATCCGTATTTCCTGGGGTTATTTGCATCTGAAACTAGTGCAATAACCCTATGCCCTAACTTCTTTCCAGCCTCTGCAAAACTGACGCCATAAAAACTAGGTTCCACCATTAGTATCTGTTTCATTCTCTCCTCCATTTTCTATATTCTGCATAGTCGTAGGCACTTCGGTGACTAAAGGCGTCGGAGTCCTTGATATAATCACGTATCCAATCAAACCAATAGACATAAGTCCACACATAATTACAAATCCAAAGGGGGCACCAATATGGTTGATCATGATCCCGATGCCCGATGACCCAATTATTTGGATGAATAAGGATAAACCATTCCAGAACGCCATTGATCTACCCATAAATCGCGAGTCAACCTTTTGCATTAGTTCACTATTAATGGTAATGCGCAGTCCTGAATTGGTAAGGCCGAGCAGGAGACTTCCACTAAACAATATTAAAGATATCTTATTTAATCCCAGGAACAATAGCGTTACTACAGATAGTGCATAGAGGCACAGAATAGTCCTCTTGCTACGCAGTCGCTTGCTCACCATGGGTACCAGTAGTCCTGACAGTAGTCCACCGATTCCGTAGGACATGTCAGAAGCTCCAAATACCACGCTGTTCCCTTTCACCACATCAGCAACATAGGGCGGAAGAACGACATTGTAGAGCATTGTCACGGCAAGGGGTATGATCGAAATAACACCCAAAAACAATACAGACTGTCGTTTTCTTAGATAGTCAAACCCATGCCGGAAGCTTAGGAATAACCCTTCTCGGTTCTCATGCGTGAGACCTTTGTTGGGTGAATAGCTAGTCAGTAAGACTAAGCCACTACTGACTACGAAAGTGAGAATATTGATTAGAAGTATTAAGTCAAACCCCGCAGCTTGATATATTATCCCTGATGCCGCTCCAGCGGTGAACATCCCCACTTGGAGACTGATTTCAACGAGAGAGTTCCCTTGTGTGTAATTGTCATGGGAAAGGATTTCTTGTATAAAGCTTCTAGATGCAGACAGGTAAACGGTCCATCCTATACCATTTACCACTGCATATAGATACATGATGTAAAGATTGAACCCTGCGAAATAGAAAATGCCTAATATCAGGCAGAGCAATGCAGCCCTAAAAACATAGGTGAGCAGTATGATTGTTTTCCGATTTAGCTTGTCGATCAGGAAACCAGCAAATGGAGATATCATGAAACCTGCTAGAACGTTCACCGTCAGTAGAAAGCCTACAAATTGAGCGGATTGTGTCTGCTCGAGCATGTACCAATTACCACCAACGGTTCCCATTCCCACTCCGAAGCCAGAAACAACATCAGCAAAGAAAAACAATCTAAATGTTTTATTGTTACGAATAAGATTGATCATCTCAAGATCCCCCCAGCAGATCTGATACACACCTCATTAGTTCTCTTGCATTGAAACTTAGTTGATCGAGAACATCTTGATGACTACCTCCATGGGTCGGCCAAACGTCATTGACTGCAAAGGAATGCACTTCTTTTTTGGGCAGTAGCAATGCGACCAGAGAAGCCACACTTCCACACAACCTGGACTCCTCAACGACTAGTATCCTCTGGCCTAGCGCCGATATCTGCTCAACTTGTCGTATCACTGATTCCTTGTCGACATAAACAAGATGGGCATGATTGATTTGTCCATGTTCCTGCTTAGCCTGGCGGCAATACTCTGTTGGGGTCTCCCCAACAGAGACAATACATAAATCTGAGTCTGATACAATCTCCCCCTCAATGACAATTTCATCCCAAGCAGCATGACTGGGAACACTTGTGAAGACTTCATTGCGTCCCAAACGAATGTAGTAAGGTTCAATGCTTTTGGCAGCCTCTCGAATGATTCGCCTTGTCTCATTTTCTCCGTGGGGACATACGATCTTGATGCCCGGCATTGAACTTACAATTGCAATGTCTTCGAGACAATGATGAGTTGGGCCAAACCATCCACCTGATACCCCACCATAGGGGGCAACAAGCTTCACGTTTTTTCTCATATAAGCCAAGGATAGCTTAATGCTTTCCGCACTTCGCACTGCTGCGAATGACGCAAATGTCGAAAAGAAAGGGGTATACCCTGCTTCAGCCAACCCCGCTGCGATATCAATAGCAGCCATCTCAGCTATTCCGAAATTAAAGAATCTATGAGGAAACTGTTTTTGAAATGGATGATTTTCTCCGCCTAAATCAGCTTCAAGTGCCAGAATCCGAACGTCCTGAAATGCAAGCCTTGTTAATTCGTCCCTGTATGCCTCGCGACTAGAGCATCCCATTTAGCTGGTCCTTCCATCTGATTGCTTGAGCCTTCTTTATCTTCGCGTAATGGCAAGACGGATTGTTCTCAAGACTTTTAATGCCTTTACCTTTTACGGTGTTTGCAATAATTACTAAGGTGCGGTCTTTCCGTTTATCCATGAAAGCCTGTAAAATTTCACGGAAATTATGGCCGTTTATTGTTACTACATCTAGTCCATAGGAATTGAATCTTCCTTGAAGATCAAAATACGGTGATATGTCGTCTAGGAGTCCGTCATTTTGGGCGTTATTCCTGTCGATAATATAGACGATATTATTTATATGCTTAGCGGAAATCACTTGAAGCGTTTCCCAGCAACTACCTTCTTGCAGCTCTCCATCACCCGAAATGACTACGCTTAGTCCTCCTGTATTGGAGAGTGATTGCGCGAGAGCCCATCCCGCTCCATAAGCTAACCCATGGCCCAGACTACCGGTTGAAAAGGAAATTCCTGCTATGGCATCATTGGGATGGCCGGTGAATATGGAATCTGGCCTTCCATATGAATCACATGGATTATCGGTAATCACACCATACAAGTACAGAACACTGTATAGTGCTGCTGCTGCATGTCCTTTGCTTAGAATTACCTTATTATGTTCGTTGTTTCCATAATACTTGTATGACGCTAAGAGGAGGTCGACTGCCGAGAGACTGCCGCCAATGTGACAACCAACTGCAGACGCACACATATCGATAATCATTTTCCGGGCATCGACCGATAGACTGCTCAGTTCGTAGACTTCATCTTCCATACGATCTCCGCTAGTCATTTTCAAACCATCGCTGAATTGCCTGGTACAGTATCTGACGGCTCATTCTGATGTCACTAATATCAATCACTTCATGATCGGTATGGTCTAGTGTTGCATCTCCTGGACCGTAAGCTACCATTGGTATATTTCTCCACCAACCTGTGGCTAGTGTGTTCATGTCGCTTGTCCCCTTCTTCATTAGGTAAGACATCTTCCCGTAGTTACAGGACTCTGCACTCTGAATAAACGCCCTAACTAGTGCATTAGCCCTCCCCGTTTTATACCCTGGGGTGTTCCGGAGCACATTGATTCGACAGCATGGATTGCTCAATGCAGCTATTTCCTCAAGGTACCCCTGTCGAGCTTGCGGTGAAACTCTAATGCTAAGAACCAACTTAGCCATATCTGTACTCCTGCTAGCGGTATGCTCCACGTCAATAATGCTAGAAAGACATTCTTTGTCATATTGAGCGACAATGTGTCCGATAAGCTTACTCAAGCGAAAAGCATTCTCGATTGAACTCTCTGCGTTTTTAGCTGCACTATGTTCCTGAGCTTTTGTTGAGGTAATCTCCAATTTCAAAAGACCGAAGTAGCCTAATGTTAAGTTACCTGTCCCACTTGGCTCTCCGACAACTACAGCATCAGCTTTGTAGTGATCTCTGACGTAAAAGGCACCGGACGAGGATGAATTCTCTTCGCCAACCGCACCGACAACCATCGCTTGACAGTTCTCTGGAACATGAAGGTCGAGTAGTACTTCCAGAAAATTAGCAAAACTACTCTTTGCGTCAACCGCACCTCTGCCGGTTAGGTGTTCATTTGTATAGTCCGGCTTCCACACGTAAGGTACTGTATCGATGTGGCCAAGGAGAATTATCTTTTTCTCTCCCATGCCTTTGGTACAAACAATATTTCCCGCTTCATCAATCCACGATGATATGTCAGTATTTCCAGACATTCGTTCGGAAATATATCTAGATAGTGCCTCTTCGTGTTGCGTTACCGAAACTATGTTCAATATAGAATTTGTTAATTTCATGTCATCTGGTACGTTACGTCCCCTCCAGAACCATGTTGATATTCCACCTAGTAATGAGTCAGGTCCGCATATGGACACATCGCCCACTCCCTGACGGATAGCCAGACGGCACGCCCGAACTTTTTGCCGCATTCCCCCGCTAATAGATTTTTCAACTTCGCTGTCTTCGAATACATCCACGATAGTCGACTTAATGTCCTCCGTATCCAGGAGTACGCCAGGAGTTCCAGTAACAATCCTGAGATGGCTTGCATCAAGATTGATGAACAAGTGCGCCGCTAACATGTCCGCATCAATATTGATCATTTGTCCAAGCTCGCTGTCGAAAACAGGCCCTGAAAGACAAACAATATCATTTGCCGAAATAAGCGCCTGTATAGTTTCTCGATTGCAAGCAGAGAACGCTCCATACATGGAATCTCTGACAATTATCGACTTCCCGTTAATAAGTGCCTTGATTGGTTTCCCCTTCTTGCCCAGAACTAATTGATTATCCCCTGCACATTGGCACCATACCTTCAGGCTAGACATTTTGAGTCCCTGGACAACTGCCGGGAAAATCAATGTAGTATAAGCAGCAATGATATCTTGAATATCCTCTGTGTGCACATACCTTGGATGGTCACCATTCGCAAGGGTGAGAGTCTGTACTTCTTTCTGCATGCTGGAAAAACGCTGTTCAATAGCTCGCGCGCCACCACATACGAGAAGAATTTTGCAGTTAGTCTGTGCAAGTTGCGCGATCTCCTTGAAAATAGTTCCACTTTCGAGAATTACTTTGCTTCCAAGCTTAATTACATACAAGACATCATTCATGGCCATAGACCCCCTTCGATCCTCGTTAACCCTGTACGTTCATCAAGGCCGAAGTACAAATTCGCAACTTGGATTGCCTGACCTGCAGCGCCTTTCACCAAGTTATCCAGTGCACACATCGAAAGGCATTTAGTCCCTTGCACAATAGACGTTACTTCAGCGAAATTGGATCCCTGAACGGTTTTGATCATTGGAGGTAAGTGCCTACTATACTTAATGAATTCTTTGTTCCTATACATTTGATGAAATGCCACATGAACATCTGTTTCAGTAACTCCATCTTTCAATTCAGTATATGTACTTACAAATACACCTCGGCTTATATCCAAGCTATAAACGCAAAAGGATACTTCATGGACTTCCTCTTCGTTCTTAAAGATCCGCTCGATTTCAGGTAAATGTCTGTGATCAAATGCTCGGTAAAGCCTGAAATTATTATTCCTTTCAGCGTGAGTTTCTTTTGATGTTTTTCCTGCACCGCTGGAACCTGTCTTGACATCAATAACAATGTTTTTATTTATGAGATGTCCCTTAATGAGTGGTAACAAAGTATAGATAGATGCAACAGCCATGCAGCCCGGTAGATTAATGATTCTTGAATCAAAGTCGGAATCATAAAATTCTGGAATTACGTAACGGCCAAAATCCTTGAATGCAGATATCGAAGCTGGATAGTACTTACTCAATATTTGTTCATCTTGAAATCTATAGTCACCGCTTATATTGAACAGCACTTCCGTCTTTTCAAGGATTTCGGTAATCCTAGCTGGCAAGACGCCAGTTGGCAGAGCTGCAAAAACTAGATCTACGCAACATAAATCTTCAATTCGCCCGTAACGCAGATCCGGGTTTATGTTTCTATGCCGAAGCATATAGTTATCTCTCTCAACTAATTTGCCTGCTCTACTTTCTGAAGAAACGTAGACAACCTCAAAGTAAGGATGGTCCATTAGTAAGCGATATAATTCCGCTCCTGCGAAACCAGATCCTCCTAAAATGGCTACTCTTTGCTTTATCATCCTAACCTCGGAGATCTCCTATAGGGCAAATCAGTCTTGATTTTCTTCGCGAGTTTGGCTATCTCCAATACATGGGAATCTAGTTTTTCAAAGACAGCCTTGTATGAGAGTAGCTTTTCATATTCAACAGGCGCACGTAATTCTCTGCATATAACAAGGGTAGTCTCGATCATATTGAGAGTATTGGGAAACTCTTCTGAAGTATAATCAAGATCCCTTGTAGAAAGTATGAACGGAAACCCCTTACCGAAGCCCTTCTTGTTCCTAAATGGAATGTGCCATGGAATTGGCGTGTTCTGCCATTCTCGAGCAAAGACTCCTTCAGCCGTCGCAATTCGTTGAATCGCTTCTTTAACGCAATAGTTTGGTATCCCCGTAAATTCAGGTAATTCAGTATGGATCTTGATTCTAAACATATTAAAACTATGCTTGGCATTACTTGGGATATATGGTCCTTCAAATAACCGCGTTTGAGCTAAGCATTCGATCAGTTCAAGGGAATTTCGTTGCCTGATTTGGTCGTAATATGGCAGTCGTTCTAGTTGACTGAGACCAAATGCAGCAGCAATCCAGGACATGTTGTAATCAATTCCGGTTTCGTGTAGAAAAGTTTTTGCACGCTCATAAGCTGTCTCTGTTTTGAAGAAGGCTATTCCACCTTCGCCGCCCACAGGAAAGTTTTTATCAGCCATTAGACTTTGGCCTGCTGTGTCTCCAAGGGAACCACATATTTTCCCACAATAGGTGGCGGAATGCGCGTGAGAAGCATCTTCCACAAGAGAGATACCATATCTATTACATATTCGTTCGAGTTCTGCCATGTTCGCTGGCAAACCATGAATATGAACCGGCAAGATAGCTTTTGTTTTCGATGTAATTTTCAGTTCTACTTGCTCTGGGTCAATGCAATATGTTTGTGGATCTATGTCAACGAAAATCGGAATTGCCTTGGCTGCAACAATAGCCTGAGCGGTTGCGATGAATGTGAACGCAGGAAGAATGACTTCATCACCTTCCGCAACTCCAGCCCCAATCAGAGCTAAGTGCAAGCTCGCAGTGCCGCTAGCAGTGGCTATCGCATAGTTTGCCCCAACGTATTCTTTATATCTATTAGTAAAATCCTCCAGCACTTCATCACTGGGTTGTTGCAGAGATATCAGCATCTGTAGGATATCCTCTTTAGTGATATATGGAAATATACATTTTCTTCCCTCTGGTGGAAGAATGGGTTTTCCACCAAAATAAGCTAAATCCCCGTATTTCCAGTCTTCGTGAGGAATAGCCAGAGCACAATCTATGAAATCACTTTTCATGCACTTGCCCCCTGATTATTGCTAATTTGACGCAGGCAGCAACTAAGGGACTCAGTCGGTAGTTGAACTGAACTCCAGACTCAGAGTCGGTATACTCATCTTTTTGAGTCCACATTGTCCTTAAGTCAAAGGCTCCGAAGATCTTCAGGCGTTCTCCCCTGTTATAGACAGACTCATCATTAGTTAGGACCGCTGCGCATGGTCCAAAGTTGAGACTAGTAAAATCAACGATGATAGTACCTGCATCAGAGTAAGAGGTGAAGATATCCTCTATGGTGGAAATTTGGTTCCAATCCATTTTTACCACCACAAAAGGAACTTCAAGGTTTGCATTTTCAATTAACCCTAGCCACCTAATGAATTTGTGTATGCTGTCATCATCATCGAAAACTCCTATTTGCTCTCCATATACAAGATTATTGCCGACTGCAGCACCATGAATAGCGCCTGTGTAGGAGTTGTAGAGATTGACGAAGTTCCTTCCTGATACTCTCTTCAATACTTTCTGTAAACCTTTTAGTTCTTGTTCATTTCTCTCAATACTCATGATAACTCCCGTATTTAGTACACGAGTCAATACAAAGGCAACTTGGAAGTAGTTCTCTCGCGAAATGCAGTTTGTCACAGTTCTCCCCCAATCTGGCGAATGGCTTCATCTGCAATATACTCGGCAACGTCCACCCCATGAATCTTCCAGGACAGAGCAAATTCAGGATTATGATTTACTTCGCAAATCATGTACTTTCCGCTTGTGTGATCATATAGAAAGTCCAGGCCATAGATACCTTGACCTAATACCTCTGTCAGCCGACTCACCAGGGAGAGTAGGGGAGTTTCGTTTCTCAGGTCTATGACTTCGATATTCGATCCCAGGTGAGTATTGGTTTTCCAAGAATCGTTTGTAATTCTCCTAAAGGCGACAATCGGATCTTTCCCAACAACAACTACTCTGATATCTGAATTACCCTTATTGATGTTTTCTTGGAGTAGAACAGGAAGAGATATCCCATGTAAATCAGTTGATTCCATAGCTGCAATCCATGCCTCTAGTTCATGAGAAGTCATGATGCGAGCAATTCCTCTTCCCCAGGATGAACTGAGAGGCTTGATAATCATTCCAGTACTAAACCTACTGAAATCTTCACGTAACGAGTTATAGCTAGACCCAATTCTGAACATAGGCACCGGAAGGCCATACCTTTGAAATGAGATTGACTGAACTAATTTGTTGTTACAGATATGAATGACTGAATAAGTGTTAAGCGTTCGAATGCCAAACAGTTGAAGGTAAAGAGCTCTTTCGATGGATTTCGAATGAGATAGGCTACGAATAATGCCTAGTTGGTAATCACCAATTGTATCTTGTGGGAAATCCATACTATCCAATAGAATATCTACCTCAGCCCCTTTTTGCAGGAGATAATCGTAAATCCTCCTTTCTTCATATCTCGTTTTTGTTACGCAAAGTAGGATTTTTGCAGAAGACACTATTCTCCCCAGTCTTCCTCTACTTCTGGGGCAAGGCCCAGCGTTACTCGTTTTCCATCGATCGTAATCTCAATCTCTTCACCACATTCTGGACACTCGGTAATTTCACCGGACACCAAATCGTTTCCAAGATGTAACACTGCCTCACATGTCGGACATTTCTCAATCATAGGTTCCCTCCGCTTCTTCTTTTGGTATTTGAACCATCTGGTGAATCGATAATGTCTTTACGACATACTTCGATTCTGAAGTCACCATGCTACGCAAGTGTAAGTTAATTTTCTCTTTTGTCCATCAAATGAGACTAAAACTTGATATGATAAGGTAATTTAGTGGAGTGATTCCTTCTCCCATACGGTTGTCGTACGGACACGCACCAAGGAGGATAGGTTCGTCCCAAATGAACAGTCAGTCTCCAAGCTCTTGTTTGGTCACCCCCTAACGACGTGCCCGTCATAATGCTCGGACTCGTAGTCGTTCTCTGATAACTTCCTCATCCACTGTCGGGATCCTCACCGGAGAGGCCAAACCAGCATGTGCCAGCCCCGCCAAACGTTTCGCATCCGATGGTCAGTCTTCACCGTGGAAGCGGGTTACGGTGGAAATTCCTGGTGGAGATTCTGAGCGTTTGGTAACGCTGTTCTATTGTGGGTGGTAACGTTGTTTCTATCGGGTGATAACGCTAACGTGGAGGTTCCGAGTTACTAGGCTTACTCCCAGGCTCAGACGCACCAAGGTTAGTTTGGGATCGACCCGGAAACCATCACCCTCATCATCCACCCAACCGCAACCAAC
>JGI24699J35502_11133502_pt1 | contig 11231 bp, 11 predicted proteins | sample TergutMp193P4_FD_35502 | JGI IMG/M metagenome (IMG submission 35502) | reverse complement strand
ACTAAATTAGGTGATTTTTTTCAAACTGCAAAGCGTTGTATATAATTTATTTACAACGCTTTGATTTTTTATGCCTTTTTATTTGCGGATTTAAGGTGTTTTACAAAAGTCGAAAATATTTCTTGAAATATAGAAAAGACACGCTATATTTGTATCAAAAATAAAACCGTATGAGAATTGTAACATTCAAGCGTATTCAAGAGTATTCTGAATTACACCCAGATGCAGATATTCCGCTTAGAAACTGGTACAAACATGCGAGAGAAAGCGAATGGAATTGCTTTGCCGATATTAAACAAACATTCGGAAACGTTGAGAGTGCAGGAAATAACCGTTTTGTATTTAATATAAAAGGGAATGATTACAGACTGATTGCTATTGTTATCTTTGCATCAAAGAAAGCATACATACGCTTTATTGGAACGCATAAAGAGTATGGTAAAATAATAGATTGTTCAATAATATAAGTGATAATGCTATGATTAAGAATGAAAAACAATATTATGCAGCATGCGAAAGAATAGAAGAGTTGTTAAAGGTTGTAGGAAATGATACGCCAGCAGATGATAAAAATTTTATTGAACTTGATCTGCTTTCTGATTTGGTTGCCGATTATGAAGAAACACAATATCCAGTAAAAAATCCTGAATTGCCGGAAATTATAAAACTTCGTATGTATGAAATGGGAATCAATCAAAACAAACTTTCGGAGCTGCTGGAAGTCAGTCCATCGCGTATAAGCGAATATTTGTCTGGAAAAAGCGAACCTACTCTATCTGTTGCAAGAAATATCTGCAGAAAATTAAATATAAACGCATCGGTTGTATTAGGCGTCTAATTTATTTCTTTTCCATATACTAAACTTCTTCGTCAAAACCTCTTATCAACTCAAAAAATTTTGTTCTGCCTTTTTTGTACTTGCCGCACAGATGGAAAACAAAATAAGGAATTTTTAATTCCTTATCATGCTCCTATAATACTCATGGTACATTTGTATTTTTCAAGACAGATGCGAAAGTAGCATTATAATTTATTATTTGTACCTTTGCGTAAAATCTTCCAAAAAATGAAAGAAAAATTAGTCAGTGTGGGCTATTGTTTTATCTTATCTGCAAATTTTCTGCTGTATTTTGGTTTTTATTTGTTGCTGCCTGTACTCCCGTTTTATTTGACAGAAATTTTTCAAACAACCAAGAGCGGCATTGGATTTATTTTGGCTTGTTATACGATTGCGGCATTGATTGTCCGGCCATTTTCGGGTTTTCTTTTGGATACCTTTGCGCGAAAACCTTTGTATCTGTTGGCCTATTTTGTTTTTACCACTATTTTCGCTGGTTATTTAGTAGCTGGAACTTTATTTTTATTTATTCTTTTGCGGATATTCCATGGCTTTTCTTTTGGGATGGTGTCGGTAGCGGGCAATACCATTGTGATCGACATTACGCCTTCGTCGCGTCGGGGCGAAGCTCTGGGATACTATGGTTTGGCCAACAATATTGCAATGGCGGTCGGGCCAATGATCGGATTATTTCTGCACGACCATTACTCCTTTGATGTAATTTTTATCTGTTCGCTCACTTCCTGCGTATTGGGATTTCTGATGGCATGCAGCATTCGGATACCAGTAAAGCCGCAAATCAAAAAAGAGCCTCTTTCTTTCGACCGATTCATCTTGATAAAGGGGCTGCCGGTGGGAATTGCATTGCTCTTACTTTCCATTCCATATGGGATAACTTCCACCTATATCGCCATGTATGGACAGTCGATCGGCATATCGGAAGGCATAGGAATGTTTTTTACCTTATTGGCTATCGGTACCGCCATTTCGCGGTTGTTTTCGGGACGGCAAGTAGATAAAGGACGGATTACGCAAGTCATCACAGGCGGTTTGATTCTGGTGGGCATTTGTTTCTTTCTGCTATCGTCCTGCGCTTGGTTAGCGGCATGGAATTTTGTTATTGGCAAGTATACTTTTTTCGGAACAGCGCTTTTTCTTGGAATTGGCTTCGGCAGTATGTTCCCTGCATTTAACACAATGTTTGTGAACTTGGCGCACAATAATCAACGGGCAACCGCTACTTCTACCTATCTCACCAGCTGGGATGTTGGAATCGGTTTGGGCTTAACCTTGGGGGGCGTCATTTCAGAGCATAGCAATTTCTCGATGGCTTATTTTTTCGGCGATGGTCTGATTGTGATATCGAGTGTGTTTTTTATTGTTAAAATTGTGCCTTATTTTAACAAGCATAAGCTAAGATAGTATTTTCGCAATTTCACGAAAAAGGCCTGACGTATAAGCGCCAGGCCTTTCATTTAACAGGTACAAAAACATCACTTTTTAATCCTATTGCCATAACGGCTCATAAATTTATCCACACGTCCTGCGGTGTCTACCAGTTTTTGTTTACCGGTATAGAACGGGTGAGATGTATTGGAAATTTCAATTTTAACCAATGGATATGTAATACCATCTATTTCAATGGTTTCCCTTGCATTAATCGTAGAACGCGTGATGAATGTATCATCGTTCGACATGTCCTTAAATACAACCGGACGATAGTTTTTCGGATGAAGCCCTTCTTTCATTGCTGTATATTTTTATTTATTAATTTATTTCTAAACAATTTGGGTTGCAAAAGTAAAAATATTTCTATTAATAACAAAGCGTTTCTTCTTTTTTTTGAGGAAAAGTCCAAATGATACGATTATTTATCACTAAATGATTATCTTTGTAAACGAATAGGCAAACTTTTATTAACTCAATAAAATTGATAATCAAAATGGTAAGTTACAAAGAATTAGGTTTGGTAAACAGTCGGGAACTTTTCAAAAAGGCTATTGACGGTCAATATGCGATTCCTGCTTTCAATTTCAATAACATGGAACAATTGCAGGCAATTATTCAAGCTTGCGTAGAAGATAACTCTCCTGTTATTCTGCAGGTATCAAGCGGAGCTCGTAAATATGCTAATCAGACAATTTTGCGTTATTTGGCTCAAGGCGCGGTAGAATATGCGAAGGAGTTAGGGAAAAACATTCCTATCGTTCTCCATTTGGATCACGGCGATACTTTTGAATTGTGCAAAAGCTGCATCGAATACGGTTTTTCTTCCGTGATGATCGACGGCTCTCATCATCCGTATGATGAAAATGTAGAACTCACGCGTAAAGTGGTCGAATACGCTCATCAATACGATGTCACCGTAGAGGGCGAATTAGGCGTTTTGGCTGGAATTGAAGACGCAGTGGTTGCCGAACACCATACTTATACTCAACCGGAAGAAGTGGAAGATTTCGTAGCCAAGACGGGGGTAGATTCACTGGCTATCTCGATTGGGACTTCTCATGGCGCCAATAAATTTAAACCCGAACAATGCACACGCAATGCAGAAGGCGTTTTAATTCCTCCTCCTTTGCGTTTTGATATTTTGGACGAAGTTGAAAAGCGGATTCCGGGTTTCCCTATTGTATTGCATGGTGCATCGTCTGTTCCACAAGATCAAGTAGCGATCATCAATCAATATGGCGGCAAACTGAAAGACGCTATCGGCATTCCGGAAGACGAATTGCGCCGTGCCGCTAAATCGGCCGTTTGCAAAATCAATATCGATTCCGATGGACGTTTGGCGATGACGGCGGCTATTCGTGAAACAATGGCTTTGCATCCTGAATGGTTTGATCCACGCCAATATCTGGGACCCGCCCGTGAAAACCTCAAAGAATTGTATAAGCACAAATTAGTTTCTGTTTTGGGTTCGGCAGGAAAAGCCTAATTCCAAATTGAACGGAGTGATTATAGAACGCCGATGACGCAGAGGAAACATATGAGCAAATAACAAAATCTACATTCATCTGTGTCATGGGCGTTATCGACACTCCAAGAATCAAACTTCTCTTTCCTCCTCTTCGTCCATTTCTTCTTGCGGAAGCGAATAATCAAAATCGTCGTCTACATCCGCCAAATGAATATCCATCTGTTTGTGTACAATGCTATCTACCTCATAAAAAGGAAACTTATTTAGTTCTTGCCACAGAAGGTCTTTAAGAGCAGTAATTCCTTTGTGTGTGATAGCCGAAATAAAAATGGTGGGGATATCCTTTGGTAATTCTTTGGCAATAGCCTCCTCTAATTCATCGTCCAATAAATCGGATTTAGAAATGGCCAAAACGCGTTGTTTATCCAATAACTCAGGGTTGTATTGCGTCAATTCATTCAAAAGAATTTTATATTCTCCCGCAATGTCGTTCGTATCGGCTGGGATCAAAAACAGCAGGAGCGAATTTCTCTCGATATGACGCAAAAAACGCAAACCCAAGCCTTTCCCTTCGCTGGCTCCTTCAATGATGCCCGGAATATCCGCCATTACAAACGTATGCGCATCCCGCACCTCCACAATCCCTAAATTCGGTTCGAGCGTCGTAAATGGATAATTGGCTATTTTCGGTTTCGCTGCTGAAACGATCGATAACAATGTTGATTTTCCCGCATTCGGGAAACCCACCAAACCCACGTCTGCCAACAGTTTCAATTGAAGGATAATGCGCCGCTCTTCGTAAGGTTCGCCTGGTTGCGCATATTTAGGAGCTTGATTGGTAGCCGATTTGAAATAATTATTTCCTTTTCCGCCCCTTCCTCCCTTCAACAAAACTACTTCTTGTCCGTCGGAATGGATGTCAGTAATGAATTCGCCTGTGTCGCCGTCAAATACTACAGTACCTACCGGAACCTCCACAATTTTGTCTTCCCCCGCTTTTCCTTGACTAAGTCGTCCAGAGCCATGGCCTCCATGACCGGCAAGAATATGGCGCTCGTATTTCAAATGGAGCAAAGTCCAATAATTGCGATTGCCCCGCAAGATTACATTGCCGCCCTTTCCGCCATCGCCTCCATCGGGACCTCCAAAAGGAATATATTTTTCACGTCGGAAATGGGTAGATCCTCTCCCCCCCTTTCCCGAACGCGCATAGATTTTCACATAATCTACAAAATTGGAGTCAGCCATCTATTATTTTCCGTGTTGAAAGAAAAGACGGTCGATCTCCTCAGCTATGCGTTCAAAAATATCGTCTATCGATCCGTCTTTAATCTTGAACAATTTACCTTTCTTTTTGTAATATTCCTTTAACGGTTCGGTTTGTTCGCTATAAACGTCTAAACGCTTTTTAATTGTTTCGAGATTATCGTCTTTTCGACCGGCCAATTCGCCTCTTTTCAACAAACGCTGGATTAGCTCTTTTTCATCTGCGCTTAAGCTCAAAACAGCTGTTACGTCCGTTTGGCGCTCTCTCAGCATGGCATCTAAAGCTTGAGCTTGAGAAATCGTTCGTGGAAAACCATCGAAGACGTATCCCTTACTGTTGGCCGTTTTGTCCAGTATATTTGCGAACATGTCGATAATCAATTGATCGGGTACCAAATGACCTTGGCTGATATATTCTTCAGCCATCAATCCCAAAGGCGTTTGATTTTCTATCTCGCCGCGTAAAATTTCGCCTGTAGAAATATGATGTAAACCATATTTTGAACTAATTAATGCGCTCTGAGTTCCTTTTCCTGAACCGGGAGCGCCAAAAATAACAATATTCAACATTTCTTTTTTTTCAATTTACTTTGTGTTTAACAACAGAGAAGTTTAATTTTCTAACTTTTTGATTTTATAAATATTTCTTAAATTTCTTCCACGACCATCATAATCCAAACCAAATCCTACAACAAAATCGTTCGGAATTTCCTGCACTACATAATCCGGTTTTATCGGACGTTCAAGCGCATTGGGTTTAAAAAGCAAAGTAGCAATTTTAACTGTTGCAGGGCGCTTTTTATTTAAAGTATTTAGAAGATGTTCCATAGTATACCCCGTATCAATGACATCTTCTATAATCAAGACATGTCGATTTTCAATATTTTCCACCAACCCGTGTATCTCTTTCATTGTCTTTTTTCGTTCAAGTCCTTCGTACGATTTTAGACGAACAAATGCGATTTCACACTCCGAATGGAAACGGTTGATTAATTCGGTAGCAAACATAAATGCACCATTGAGGATGCAAATAAACAAGGGGTCTTTGTTTTTAAAGTCCCTATTGATTTGCGTAGCCACATTGTCAATTCCTTTCAGCAAGATACTTTCCGGAAGAAAAATTTCAAACTGCTTATCTCTCAATTGGACCGAATCCATCCTACTATTTCATTTTAGTTGACAAAAATAAACAAAATTTACTAAACACAAAGACAAAATCGGATAAATTTATTATAATTATTTTTCAGTTACTAATTCCAATTTATAATTCAGCGAAGATTCTATGGGAAGTCCTTCAATATCCAACATATACACAGCGCTCGAATCATTGTCGTATTCTGCAAAGTAACGACGCTGCGCTTTGGCATCATCCCAAGCCAACACATAGACTTTAGCATCTGGTTTATCTTTCAAGCCTTTTTCCACATTGTAATTTCCTTTCTCAACAAATTTATTTTCAGGTTGTTTCCCTTTATATACCTGAGTAAGCTCATAGGTATAATTGCCTTTTGAATCGTTGTTCAACTTCAAAACCAATACGGTATGAATTCCTTCGCAATCGGCGCAGGGAATATCTCCCACATAAACCAACTGTTCAGCATTACTTACAGGGCTTTTCGCGTCTTCCGCTCCCTTTGTTTTTTTACACGATGTACTGATCAGCAGCACACCTACTATACAACACATGCTTACTAAAATACGTTTCATAATATGCTATTTTTTTATAATAAGTTTTATCTTTGTAAAAAAAGATTTTGTATGAAAATTTTTACTACCTCCCAAATGCGCCAATTGGATCAGTATACCTGCTGTTTCGAACCAATAGACTCTCTTTCTCTTATGGAACGCGCTTCCCAAAAATTTACTGAAGCGTTTGTCCATGAAGTATCTCCTGATCGCCGAATCTTTGTTTTTGCAGGGCCTGGAAATAATGGAGGCGACGCTTTAGCGATTGCTCGGCTTTTGGCCGCCCGAAACTATTTCCTTGAGGTTTATCTTTTCGACAGCAAAGATAAGCTTTCTATCGAATGTAAAATAAATAAAACACAACTTTTATCGTTGATCCCCACCCATTTTTTTGAGATAAGCACAAAGTTGCCATTTATTGACATAAATGTTAACGATATTGTCATCGATGGCTTATGGGGATCCGGGTTGAATAAGCCGATAACCGGACTTGCCGCCGATCTCATTCGTTTGATTAATCAATCGGGAGCAAAAGTATATGCCATAGATATCCCTTCCGGACTGCAAGGCGAAAACAATGACGAAAATATGCCGTCTTCGATTATTAAAGCGTTTCGAACATTTACATTCCACAGTCCTAAATTAGCGTTTTTATTGCCGGACAATGCTCCCTACTTAGGCGATTGGACTGTATTAGATATTGGTTTGCATCCGGAAGGCGTCCGGCAACTGCAAACCCCTTTTTACTTTACAGAAAAAGAAGACGTCCGTCCAATGATCCGTCAACGGAACCGTTTTGCCTACAAAAATAACTTTGGGCACGCTTTATTGGCGGCCGGAAGCAGGGGGAAAATCGGCGCTGCCGTTTTAGCGGCCAAAGCTTGTTTAAAAATCGGCGCTGGCTTAGTAACCGTCCATCTTCCAGCTTGCGGAGAAATAATTGTCCAAACGGCTGTTCCCGAGGCTATGATTAAAATAGACAAGGAAAAGGATTGCATCTCAGATGTGGAACCGGAATCGTTTTCGTCTGTGGGTATCGGACCGGGTATCGGAACCTCGCTCTCCACCCAACTTGCCCTCGAAAAAATACTCCGTCAAAGCAAAAAGCCACTAATACTGGATGCCGATGCGCTCAATATTATCAGCCAACGGCGCGAATGGATGAAACTCATACCTGAGAATAGTATCTTGACTCCTCATGTCGGCGAATTTGACCGTTTGGTCGGAAAATCTTCTTCGGCTTACGAACGTTTAGAAAAAGCACGAATGCTGGCAACCGAACTTTCCTCCATCCTGATCTTGAAAGGCGCTTTTACAGCGGTCTGCCTCCTCGATGGAACCGTGCATTTCAATTCTTCTGGAAATCCGGGCATGGCGACTGCCGGAAGCGGCGACGTGCTAACGGGCATTCTTACCGGCTTATTGGCTCAGTCGTATGCGCCGGAGGAAGCAGCCCTTCTGGGCGTTTTTCTTCATGGACGGGCTGGCGACAAGGCGGCGGAAAAGCTTTCACAGCAAAGCCTCATCGCGGGAGATATCATCGACCATCTCGGAGAAAGTTTTGTTAATTTGACTATTTAAAAAATGCAATAATTTTGAAATCATTGCATTTTTTAAATAGTCAAATTTTTCAAAGGATCAAATTAACATTTTTATTTTCTCTTCCAACATGGATTTGGATGCTGCGCCAACATGTTTGTTGACCAATTCGCCGTCTTTAAAGAAAAGGAGGGTTGGAATGCTGTGAATTTTGTACTCGATAGCTAAATCTTCATTTTCATCAACATTTACTTTGCCGACTACTACCCGCCCTTTGTATTCGTCAGCTAATTCTTCCACAATTGGGGAAATCATTTTGCATGGGCCGCACCATTCAGCCCAAAAATCCACTACTAATGGTTTATCGCCATGCAGCAATTCGCCAAAACCGTCGTCTGTAATTTGCAATGCCATAGTAATCACTCTTTTTTCACGCCAATATGCATGCGCTCATAGAAAATGCTTTCCGATCTTTTGCACACCCTATTGCCGCTTCAGTTAATTTTGAATTCTAATTCTTTTTTCTCTAAATATTGTATAACGTTTTTTCCAATATGAAATTTTCCGTTTTCAGAAGTTAACGAAACAGACAACTGTCTTTCCGAATCTTCGATTTGAAAAAATAAGGAACTGTTGCCCGGATTATTTTTGACCAAAGAAGACAAGTCGGCGATGACCTGTTCGTCTAATTGATACAAAGGTAATGAAATGGTTATTTTTTTTACTATGTTTTCGTGCATTTCATTCAAAGGTTGAATGGAATTGATTTTGAAATAAGTCCTTGAAGGATTGTACGGATTCGTTGTAAACAATCCTTTGATCAATAAAAAAATATTCGGACGGCCGTATTTGCCGTAATCGATAAAATCTTTTCCGAACAAAGGAATTTCGGCGTTTCCTGTAAAATCTTCCAATTTCAGAATGCCATAAGGTTTATCGTTTTTTGTAAATCCTTCGCGGTAATTCATTACAATTCCTCCCAACGTTACTTCTTGATTAAAGCGAGAGGTTTTCGCCTCTTCAAAATCTTTCAATTCCAGATTGCAAACATAATTCAACGTAATATAATGTTCGTCCAATGGATGAGACGACAGATAAATCCCGACTAAATCTTTTTCTTTATTTAAACGTTCGATATTACTCCATGATTCAGCTTTTGGAATATCGGGTTTCGTAATCTCGATATTGAAATCGCCAAACAACGAATGAATGGCCGAATTTTTATCTTGCTGGTATTTATTTCCGTAATGGATAAGCGTTTCGATAAAAGTTTCTCCTTTTGCATTTTCAACAAAAAAGTGTTCTCTACTGATGTCCGAAAAATTATCGAAAGCGCCTGACAGATTCAAGGCTTCCAAGTTCCTTCGGTTGCAAGCCGTAAGATTGACTCTTTCTACAAAATCGAAAACATTTTTGAAAGCGCCCTTTTGTTCTCTTTCTTTCACAATTGCTTCTACAGCGCTCCGTCCTACTCCTTTGATTCCTCCCAATCCAAAGCGGATATTTCCCTCTTTATTGACCGTAAAATTCAATTCCGATTCGTTCACATCCGGTCCCATTACTTTAATTCCCATTGCGCGGCATTCATCCATGAATTTGGTGACTTCGCCAATATCGTCGAGATTCCGGGTCAAGTTGGCCGCCAGAAATTCAGCCGGATAGTGTGCTTTCAGATAAGCCGTTTGGTAGGATACCCATGAATAGCAGGTAGCATGCGATTTATTAAAGGCATATTTGGCAAATTCCGCCCAGTCGCTCCAGATTTTTTCTAATTTTTCCTCCGGCCCAAAGCCTCTTCCCAAAGCGCCTTGAACGAATTTGTCGTGCAAAGCTTCCATCTTGTCTTTGAGCTTCTTACCCATCGCTTTCCGCAATTCGTCGGATTGTCCGCGCGTAAATCCGGCCAAGTCGCGGCTCAAAAGCATGACCTGCTCCTGATAAACCGTAATGCCGTAAGTATCTTTCAACCGGTTCTCCATTTCCGGAAAATCGTAACTGATCGGTTTACGTCCCTGTTTCCGATCGATAAAATCTGGGATATAGGCCATAGGGCCCGGACGGTACAAAGCGTTCATCGCAATCAGGTCTTCAAATTTGGTAGGATTCAAATCCCGCAAGTATTTCTGCATTCCAGCCGATTCAAACTGAAACGTACCGATTGTTTGCCCTTTACTATATAATTCGTATGTTTTCGCATCGTCCATTGGAATCTGGTCGATATCAATTTCCACGCCTTTGGATTTTTTTATATTGGAAAGCGCTTCCTTGATGATCGACAAAGTTTTCAGTCCCAGAAAATCCATTTTGATCAATCCGATCGACTCGATCACCGACCCTTCGTATTGGGTAATCAAAACGTCTTCGTCTGTACCCTTTTCTTTGGCTGTGGCCAAAGGAACAAAGTTGGTCAGATCGTCAGCCCCAATAATCACGCCGCAAGCATGTACGCCTGTTTGACGCACCGTTCCTTCCAACATTTCGGCATACTTCAAAGTATCCGAAAGTTTCTTGTTGTCCGAATAACGAGCGTCGTGCAATTCCTTTACTCGTTCAATACAGGTTTTGAGGTCGATTTTGATGGAATCGCCCGTCGCTTTATCGATCAGACGATCGGGAATCAATTTAGTCAAACGATCGGTTTCGGAAAGAGGCAAACCTTGCACGCGTCCTACATCTTTGATCGACGATTTAGTGGCCATCGTTCCATAAGTCACAATATGGGCGACGCGCTCTTTTCCATATTTTTCCGTCACCCAACGAAGCACCTCCGCGCGTCCATCATCATCAAAATCAATATCTATATCCGGCATGGAAATACGGTCGGGATTCAGAAACCGCTCAAACAGCAAATCATACTGCAAAGGGTCGATATCGGTGATTCCCAGACAATAAGCAACCGCCGAACCGGCAGCCGAACCGCGCCCCGGCCCCACTGCCACGCCCATGTGGCGGGCAGCCTGTATAAAATCCTGTACAATCAGAAAG
>JGI24699J35502_11133503_pt1 | contig 11234 bp, 8 predicted proteins | sample TergutMp193P4_FD_35502 | JGI IMG/M metagenome (IMG submission 35502) | reverse complement strand
CCCCCGCCTCGGCGTAGGCCGGAGCCCAACGGTCGGGGTCCTCGATCATCAGATGAATGTCCAGCATCTGGTCAGTCGCGGCGCGCAGGGACGCGACCACAGGGACGCCGATGGTCAAATTGGGCACGAAATGGTTGTCCATCACATCGATGTGGATAGCGTCGGCCGAGGGTACACGCGCGATCTCGGCGCCCAGACGGGCGAAATCCGCGTTCAAGATGCTCGGGGTGATTCTCACGACAACAGTCTATCCGTTGGATGACATCTCACGGGGCCTGCCTGTCATCGAGGATGGCCTGCAACAACACCAGATCCAGCCATCGTCCGAACTTGTGGCCGACCTGCGGAAGGTACCCCGCTTGGCGGAACCCCACAGCCGTGTGGAGGTGAATCGATGCCTCGTTCTCGCTCGTGACCGCGGCAACCATCGAATGGATGCCACGGATGCGGGCCTCGTCCATCAGCCGCGTCAAAAGCCTCGTACCGATCCCCTGGTGGCGGAAGCCTTCCTCCAGAAACACTGAGTCTTCCACTGTTGAGATGTACCCGTCTTTTGTACGGAAGGTGCCGTACCCGGCAAACCCGACGACATGGGAATCGACCTCGGCGACGAGCAGGACGTGATGGTCCCTGGTGTGCTCCACGAACCACTCGCTCCAGTCTTCGTTGGACAGCGGAGACCACTGCCACGACGCCGTCGAATGTTCGACCTCGCGGTTGAAAATCTCTTGCATCGCGGATCGGTCCTCGTCGGTCGCGAATCGGATGACGCAATCCCCAATCATCACAGCCCCAGCAATCCGTCCACGAATTCTCCCGCGTCGAAGGGGGCCAGATCGTCGGCGCCCTCGCCCAGACCGATGAATTTCACGGGTACGCCGAGTTCTTTCTGGACCGCGACCACAATCCCGCCTTTGGCGGACCCGTCCAGTTTCGTGAGGACGATCCCGGTGATGTCCACCACATCGGCGAAGACCCGCGCCTGTACCAAACCATTCTGCCCAGTTGTCGCATCCAGGACCAGCAACACTTCTGTGACAGGGGAAATCTTCTCGATTACCCTCTTGACTTTGCCCAATTCGTCCATGAGGTTGGTCTTGTTGTGGAGGCGCCCAGCGGTGTCCACCAGTACCACGTCCACCCCTTTGTCCTTGCCGGTGCGTACCGCTTCGAAAGCCACGGAAGCCGGATCAGCACCCTCGGTGCCGCGTACTGTCTCCACCCCGATCCGCTCTCCCCACGTGGTCAACTGGTCGGCAGCGGCCGCGCGGAATGTGTCAGCCGCGCCCAACAGGACGCTCTTTCCCGATGCGACCAGGTCACGTGCCAATTTGCCCACGGTGGTTGTTTTACCTGTCCCGTTGACACCGACGAGCATGACGACTGCGGGCGGGGTGTCCGTGTCGATTTTGAGCGTACGATCCATGCTCGGGTCAACCAACTTCACGAGTTCTTCCCTCAGGATGGATCGCGCCTGGTCGGGGTCCGAGATCCCATCGATGGCGAGCCGGGTTTTGAGGGCGTCCACCAATTGTGTGGTGGGTCCGATTCCGAGATCGGATGAGATGAGGGTCGTCTCGAAGTCTTCCCAGGTCTGTGCGGATATCTTGTCGCTGGACAACAGTTCCGCGAGCCCGCGGGCAAGAGCGTTATTGCTTGACGCCAGGCGTTTGCGAAGTCGGGCGAGCCTCGTGGCAGGTGGTTCGGGGACTTCCTGTTTCGGCTCTTCCGGTGGAAGCTCGGCTTCCGGTTTGGCTTCACCAGGCGGGAGTTCCGGTGCGGTTTCCTCTTGTGCTGGTGCCTGCACTCCTGGTGCCTGCTCGATCTCCTGAGCCGCCTGACGGGTCTTCAGCCGATGCTGATGATTGGAAACGATGACGATCGCCGACGCGATGATAAGGGCGAGAACGACCCCGCCCATGATGTACCAGAAGATGTATTCCACGACGTACTATCCTACGCGATGGCTCCAATCCGGGTGCGATATGTCACCATCCTGCTCCCGATTTGCCTGATTGGCGTCAGACTCGTACCTTTCCCGACAACCGACAAGTCCTTAATGCCCGCCAACCCCTAGAATGCTGACTTCTGCACGTTTTAAGGCCTCCCAAACGTGCAGAATTCAGCATTCTAGCCAGTTTCCGGGGAACGGCCGTTGCTTATACCTGTGTTGGAGGTATTTCCTCAAGCCACCCCAGGGTGAGTCCTCCCTCAGACAATGTTGCACCCCGGTTGTCAACGCGAATTGCCTCCAAGCCAGATAGCCAACGATGACTCTCCGCTTCAGACATCTGCAGTACGACATGGAACGGCTTCGCGGGACGATCCCACCACTCACCTCGATCGATCGGTTGTGCGAATTGTTCGTACGCACCCACCACACCTCTCAGAAATGCCGACATATCAAGGGGATCCTCCACAAGTACTTGGTCAGCGTCAAAGATCACGATCACCAGAGCGGAAAACTCGATCCATTCCAAATCTCCCAAACATTCATCGAACGCACCCCAGTTCTGTCCAAAGTACCAAGGGAACTGCATTGCTGCCGAGAATTCATCAAAGACGCCATCGACGGTACGCATCCTATCCCCCCGCAACCATCGTACGGTCAACCCCTCATATGCCCATTGTGAGCATGCATTGCCCAATGTCTCTTCGGGCCTGTGGTAACGCACAACCCAGTCCACTCCAATCAGTGACGGTCCGCCAACTGTCCTGAATATTGTTTGATCAATCATGTTCGTCCACTCACCTCCGCTTTGCCTCATTCGATTGCTGACATTGAGCGTCTTCCGCCCACGCACTCGAATCTGCCCCATGTGGGCAGTACGACATTGCCACTTCACGTGAGCCTGTCACCAACAACGAGTCGGGGAGATAGCTCGGCATACCCCCCACCATCTCACCGAGGCACACTACTAGACTTTGTCCATTGTCAAACTCAAGACGGCATGACCACGGTTGGTGGTCTCCCCATCCAGTCTCCCCCATCGCCACGTACTGGCCAATAACCCGCGCCCCTAGAAGGTGCGACCACCGTGAGCTCACATCGCTTGACTTGCGAAGAATGTACGTCTCTCCCGCCTGCGCGGGCACAACTGCCCAGTCGGCCACCATCTTCTGCCAAACACGTGTAAGTGGGTCTTTTTCACTTCCCTGCCACATCTCCAGAGTTGTCAAGCACTCGTACGGTTGCCACACCCGCCAACTCACGGTGAAAGGTTCGGCATTGTCGAAGACAAGCGACACAGACATGGACACCTCATCGAACCCCTCGCCGTCAGCTGACAACTCGTCGCCATCGAGCATGTCGTACACCACCTTCCGCAGTGGTACGCCACGCGGCGCGGGCCGGATCAACTGACTAGAGTCAATGAGGATTCCCTCCCCCGGATCTACGATATCTACCATCACAAATTCTCACAACCACCATTGAGACCGTCATGGATCAGATACTCACGCAGCAACGGATATAGTCGATCCATGGCTTCTTCATCTTGACTTGTATCAAGGTGGATCATTCCATCCTCTGCGACGCTCAACCCGTATATATGATGCAGAACATTCACATGCCATGGTTTGTATGGATCCAAGCAGTACGACTGGACCAGCCAATCATTGAACCCATCCAGTCTTAGTTTACTTCTGTGCCCGTTGTCGTAGCCTTGGAGAAAAGCCACGACGGTCGCGTACCGCCGATCTGGAAGAGCTATTCTCGTACCACGGATCCGACGGAAAAGATTCTCGAGCAGTTCAAGCGAGGATAACTTCGGCCGGGGCCTCATCCATTTCTTCCATGCCTCAATGTCACCATTCTGGACACTGCGATACTCTCGTTGCCAATCGGCGATACGGCCAGCCACGTCTTCGTCGGTCAGAATCCATCGTTGAGGATCATTTTCATTCCCATTGTCAGTCATCGAGAACCCGTGAAGCCACTGCGCACCTGACAAGGCGAGGCCTCCGTTCACCGGTTCCCCATGGGCAACATAGGGATCGACCAGGCAATGAGCCTCCCACCGGGACACGCGATTCCCCTTAACAGCGTCCATAAGAGAATTCACTTTCATTGCAGTCAACATTTCGTACCCGTTTTCACGCCCTCGTAAGTCACACTCCACAAAATCGCTACACATGTAGAACGCCTGCCTTCACTGGATCGGCCCCAACATCACCCATCAACAAATCTTTCCTCAGACCACGATCGGCTTTTGAAATGCTCATGATCTCCGCTGGAGTCAAGTACGGACGGCGCTGATTCTCGATCGGAAGAATCCTCGCAACAGGCTCCCCACGAGAGTCCAGTTCAACCGTTTGCCCCCCACGTACTTTCTGAATCACCTGTGCGGTGTTATTTCGCAAATCGCATATAGCAACCATTTCCATGCAATAAGCGTAGCGCTTTTGCTACAACTCCGACCGCTACCTGCCCTCGGTCACGAGTTTTTTCACCTTTTCGGAGGTTGACCCGATTGGATTTTAGTCACCCGCAACGGGCATTGTATCGTGATCCAAAGTGTCACGCGGGGCGGCCAATGGTACATCGGCTTGAATGTGCGCAGGCAACCAATAAACGCCTTCCCCATCATCACGCTAGCCTAACTTAATTGTCTTTACTGACCATATTTCGTATTACATTAGACAGTTAAGACATTTTTTCTAAAAGCTTTGTTGGTTTCTTGTTGACAGGTTGTTTACTTGCGATTACACTTTCAAACAAGAAACAAATTAACCCTGGAGGTTGATACCGTGGCATGGCGTACAAAAATACCAAAGATCGATCAACTAGATACTCCGGTCCGTCTCGCCCTGCTCGAGCAGCAGGTGGAAACCATTATTGCACGCCTTAACCATTGGGGCACAGTATTCCTCATGCTCACAGTGGCCTTTATCGGAGCTTCTGTTACCGTGTTGGTCAAACTTCTGTAAAGCAACCGGTTAATTATTCTTACTAAAGTCAAAATAACAGCAAGGGAACAAACATGACCGAGATTCTAAGCCCGACTCAAGTGATGACTTCACTGGGAAAACTCGATCTCAGTAATACGCGAAGACGTCAGGCAGAGGAGTTTGCCTCCATGTTGGGCTCAGATGGTCGCGCCAATGTGAATGACATCATCAGAGAGTATCTAGGTGATATCAGCCAAGCGAGTGCTTTGAAGGCTGTCAGCCGTCGGATCGACGCAATCAACGAAGCCACCCAGAAGAATCAGATTCCGATGACCGCTGTCCTCACTCCCAAAGACTTAAGTGGTACGCGTTGGCTTCAATTCGAAACCCCAGACCTTCAACCTCCCCGAGGATTGACTCCTGACTACGACGCACTCTCAGCCAGTAAACAATTCCTAAGAAGCCGAATGGCAGAAGGTGCACCTGTCATCGGAGTCCTATGCTTCAACGATCACGAATTTGATGCCATCACCAAACGTTTCGACATTGATCCTGACTCACCACAGAATCAGGTCCTGCTCGGAGGCATCGCCTACTATCGGTTGGGGCTTTGGCAGGGTTCTGAAGTCATTCTACGTAAGGCAGATCAAGGGCCGATTTCGGGTTACGCCGCCACGAGTAACTTTTTGGCTAATTGGCCGAATCTGAAAGCCGTGATCTCCTGCGGAATCGGATTTGGTTTCAACCAACCCATCGGAGATGTCCTTATTGGAGCGTACTCAATCCCTTACATCGACCAAAGAGTCAATAGCGATGATAGGTGGATACCCCGCAGCGTGTCCTTCCGCGCATCTCCACATCTGCTGAATCGTGTCAAAGAGATTGACACGACAAAACGACGCCACCCTTCTTGGCCCAAGCTCCACTTCGGCGGATTGCTTTCAGGCGGATTTCTAGTCGACAACCAGAAGATGAGGGATTCTCTGAAAGCACTGTATCCAGGCAAAGTAGTCGGCGGGGATATGGAGGCGGCAGGTATTGCACAAGCTGCGTACGATCTCTATAGTGAGCACTTAGACTGGCTGGCGATTAAGGGTGTTTCCGACCATGGAGACGGCAACAAATCCACACCCGATTCGGACGCAGACCAACGTCTGGCTGCCGAGGATGCGGCGCTCGTCCTTTCGGTACTCCTGGGAGATAGACCGTTGTACGAGGGAAGCTGGCCGACCCAAGAGCCATCTGCACCTCCCACGATTGTGATGACAGAGCTGGATAATGTCGGGTATCTCATCGAACATAGGATGGGGTCTCAGGCATTGCTTGAGCTGAATGCTCCACCCAGCCGCGGCTCTGGAGGCCAGGATGTATTGGATGCTCTCCAAACGTGGGCGACCGACGAGGACTCACCAGAGATCTTCGTCCTCCTCGGTGAGTACGGCATGGGCAAGACTGTGACCTGTCAGGCTTTTTACCATCAACTCGAACAGGCCAGACAGACCGACCCGACAGTCCCCCTGCCTCTCTACTTTGACTTACGGAAAGTAACGAACCTTTCCAATCGAGTACCATCTATTGATGAGATTTTTGAAGAATGTGTGGCAAAGGGGTGGGCTGTCGCCGGTGAAGGAGATCGCATCACTCCAGCACGTATCTGGAAGTGGATCAATCAGGGTGCTGTCGTCATCTTCGATGGTCTCGACGAGGTTCTCTCCAAAATAGACATGCAAGACGGCCAAGCTTTCGCCGACACCCTTCTTTCCGTACTTGATATTGCAGCCGCCCAACGACAGGATACTGGAGGTCGACGAGTAAAACTGATGATCAGTTCTCGTACTCAGTATTTCCGTTCTCTTCATGCAGAACGGAACACTCTCACGGGAGAACAACGCGGAGCCAAGCAAGCTCAACGTTTCCAAGCCTTGTCCCTGTTACCACTAAGTGATGAACAGATCGAACAGTACCTCACAGCTTTGCTACCAGATGACGTGGAGCGAGTACAAAGGTTAATTGCAAGCACCCATGACTTGAGCGACTTGTCCGAACGGCCCTACACACTGCGCTTCATTGCTGAACAGATCCCCGCCCTTGAACAACGCCAAGCTTCAGGCGAACCTGTCTTTGCCGTGACCATCTACCGGATGATGGCACACCAGTGGTTGCTAAGGGACTCGAGTAAGAGCCACATTGACATTGACGACAAACTTGATCTTGTTTCTTCCCTTGCTGCACATATGTGGAGGAAACGTCAAACAAGTTTGCCTGTCAAAGATCTGGAGGCCTGGTTCCCGGAGTGGTTGCAAGCTCGGAGACTCATATGGCGCTATAGTTCCACCAAACCTGAAATCCTCCTCGAAGATCTGCGGAACTCAACTTTCCTGTCCAGACAAGATAGAACCCCCGAAGCCAGTGACTATTCTTTTGCTCACACATCGCTCTTCGAGTTTTTCCTGTCCGAGTATCTGTTCCAAGCTGTGGTAGATGATGCTCCCCAACGCTGGGAGATGCCTGTCCCCAGTGATGAGACATTGGACTTCTTACGACAGTCGCTTATGGAGGTGAGTCGACCCGAATCGGGTCTATACAGACCAGGTCTCATCGGCAATCTGGAGCAATGGGCGAAAACTACGTCGACTACAGTGAACACCTTGGTATTGCAGTATACGCTCAATGCGCTTCGCGCAGCGCCTCCATTGACCTTAGGAACCTCTAATCGGACAAAATCGTCTTCAGTCGCCATTCCATCGCTTCGGAGCATCCAACTAGCCGGGGCCGATCTTCATGGCCTTGTCTTTGAACGTCGATTTCACCTCGATCTCTCAGGAGCCAACCTGGCAAATGCGAATCTTCGTGACGCTACCATTGACTCTTGCGATCTTTCCTTCGCAAATTTTCTGGCAGCAGATTTGTGGAGAGCAACCATCACGGGATCCAACTTCACGCAGACTGTCCTGGATCAAGCAAACTTAGTTGGATCTACGTGGAGAAACTCATGTCTGGCCGATGTCTCAGCAGTAGACGTCAAAATGGAATCGACAGACTTCATCAGTTGTAGAACCGTTCCAGCTAGCCTACAAATCCCCGAGAGAGTTTTTCCTATCACGAAACCGATCACACTTTGTAACCGTGCATCTGGCAGAATTGCATCTTTTATCGGTCACCTTGACAGCGTCCACATAATAGCATGGTCCCCGGATGGAACGACCCTTGCCACTGGCAGTGACGATGGCACCATCATCGTGTGGGACCCCACAACCGGAACACAAAAAACTACCCTTACTGATAACCACAGAAGCGTCCGATCATTAGCATGGTCCCCGGATGGAACGACCCTGGCCACTGGCAGTGACGACGGCACCATCATCGTGTGGGACCCCACAACCGGAACACAGAAAACTACCCTCGCCACTGGTAGCCACAGAAGCGTCCGATCATTAGCATGGTCCCCGGATGGAACGACCCTGGCCACGAGCAGCCACGATGGCACCATCATCGTGTGGGACCCCACAACCGGAACACAAAAACTCCGCTTTCCCAGAGATCACACATCAATTTTGTCCACTTCCTGGTCCCCAGATGCAACCACCCTCGCCACCGGGAGCTACGATGGCACCATCACCTTATGGGACCCCACAACCGGAACACAAAAAACCACCCTCGCCACTGGTAGCCACAGAAACGTCCGACCATTAGCATGGTCCCCGGATGGAACGACCCTGGCCACGAGCAGCCACGATGGCACCATCACCTTATGGGACCCCACAACCGGAACACAAAAACTCCGCTTTTCCAGAGATCACACATTAATTTGGTCCACTTCCTGGTCCCCAGATGCAACCACCCTCGCCGCGAGCAGCCACGATGGCACCATCACCTTATGGGACCCCACAACCGGAACACCAAAAACCACCCTTGCAGGAGACCGCCTAGGGATCGTGTCTATGGCCTGGTCACCGGATGGCACAACCCTCGCTACAAGCAGCCACGATGGCACCATCACCTTATGGGACCCCACAATCAGAACACCAAAAACCACCCTAAATGCACATCATAAAAACATCTGGTCGATAACTTGGTCCCCTGGCAGCACAACCCTCGCCATCGGCAGTTCCGATGGCACCATCACCTTGTGGGACCCCACGACCGGAATACCAAAAGCCACCCTTGCAGGAGACCGCCGAGGGATCGTGTCTATGGCCTGGTCACCGGATGGCACAACCCTCGCTACAAGCGGCATAGATAACATCATCTTGTGGGACCCAACAACCGGAACACAAAAAACCATCCTCACCGAAAACCACGGAAGCGTCCGATCACTAGCATGGTCCCCGGATGGCACAACCCTCGCTACAAGCGGCATAGATAACATCATCTTGTGGGACCCAACAACCGGAACACAAAAAACCATCCTCACCGAAAACCACAGAAACATCCGATCACTAGGCGGCCCAAGCAGAACCGTTCGATCAATGGCTTGGTCACCCGATGGTTCCACCCTCGCTGCCGACCATAGCGATACCATCATCTTGTGGGACCCAACAACCGGAACACAAAAGAACCACCTTCCCAGACCCCAAAGTGGAACCCAGTCCATGGCCTGGTCACCCGACGGCACCACCCTCGCTGCCGGAAGTGATGATGGTATTGCGGTATGGGATTCTGTAACAGCAGCCCAAGTAAACTACCTTCCCAGACCCCAATGTGGAACTCAGTCCATGGCCTGGTCACCCGACGGCACCACCCTCGCTGCCGGAAGTGATGATGGCACCATCGTTCTATGGAATCCAGTAACAGGAACATTTCGAACCGCTCTCCATGTATGGTATGGATGGGTCCGGCCACTCGCCTGGTCACCAGACGGAGCCACGCTCGCAACCGGAAGCAACAACGTGGTTTGTTTGTGGAACATGCTGAAAGAGAAACTCGAAGCCGAGATTGAGCTTTTACCCCCTTGGCCGGGGAATCCCTCATCCAACTATGTTGTACGAAATGGTGATGGGACACTGCGGTTTGTCACAGAAGATGCTTGGCCATATCTCGGGTGGACCATCCCTGGTACGGATCATTCGCCACTCATACGGCTGCCAGCAGAGGCATTCGGACCGCTTCCCAGATGGACTCCGGAGTTGGGCGTTCATGTTGATGGTGATGTGCCGGAGATCCTGCCTTTGGCAGGATGACAGGAGTACGGTGATCCTGACCTTGTCAGGATGACGACACAGAGCAGGGGTGATAAACTCACTCTTCCCTCAGGCGTTGGCTCACGACGGTGGAGGTACCGTCGGAGCCCATGGTCACCCCGTACAGGGTGTCAGCGATTTCCATGGTCCGTTTCTGGTGGGTGATGACCAGCAATTGGGACGTGGCCCGTAGCTCCTCGTAGATGTCCAGCAAACGGCCAAGGTTGGTGTCATCCAGGGCGGCTTCGACCTCATCGAGGATGTAGAAGGGTGATGGGCGGGCTTTGAACAGGGCCACCAAGAAACACACGGCGACAAGGGAGCGTTCCCCGCCAGAGAGCAGAGACAAGCGCTTCACTTTCTTGCCAGCGGGACGGGCCTCTACGTCAATGCCGGTTGTCAGCCACTCGTCGGGTTCCGTCAGGACCAGACGACCTTCCCCGCCGGGGAAGAGTCGGGAGAAAGTCGCACTGAATTCTCGCGCGACATCGGTGTACGCCGCGGCGAAGACTTCTTGGACCCGGGCATCCACATCCTCGACGATGCTCAGCAAATCCGCCCTGGTCTTCTTCAAATCCTCCAGTTGCGAAGCCAGGAACCCATGGCGCTCCTGCAGCGCGTCGTACTCCTCCAAAGCCAGCGGATTGATCTTGCCCAGCAATTGCAAGTCCCTCTCGGCAGTCCTCAGCCTCTTCATTTGCTCTTCGCGTACGAAAGGTACGGTCTCAACGACACCCGCCTCGTCCGGGAGCCCCACAGGAACAGGCTGGTCCGGCCCGTACTGGCTCATCAACGTGTCTTGGTCCAGACCGACCTCGGCCATCGCCCTCTCGGCCAGAGCGTCGATTCTCATCTTCTGCTGAGCGCGGGCGAGTTCCTCCCGGTGCGCCGAATCGACGAGCGCTTCCAACTCAGCCGATAAATCCCGTACCCGTATCCGGGCGTTTTCAGACGTCGCCTCAGCCTGGACTCTGGCTTGGCCGATCTCGGATCGTTTCGCCTCGGCCATGGCTTGGGAGGCGCAGACCCTTTCATACAGCCATTGTCCGGCGTCCCTGGCGCGACGGGCCACCTCAGCTTGGCGGACGACGATCGCATGGCGCAGTTCGGCGTCTGCACGGGATGCTCGTTCGGACTCTGCTTGTTTGCGCAAGGATTCGGCTT
>JGI24699J35502_11133504_pt1 | contig 11270 bp, 7 predicted proteins | sample TergutMp193P4_FD_35502 | JGI IMG/M metagenome (IMG submission 35502) | reverse complement strand
CACGGTCCTGGTGACCCATGACGCGGTGCGCCCGTTCGTCACCCTGAAGGTCATCGAGGACAACATCGAGGCAGCCCTTGAGCATGGAGCGTGCGACACGGTCATACCCGCCACCGACACCATAGTAGAAAGCGACGATTCGGCCTTTATTACCGGCATCCCCGACAGGCGGTACTTCTATCAGGGGCAGACGCCGCAAAGCTTCAAGATGAGGAAGCTGGAGGCCCTTGTCGAGACCCTGGACGACGAGGAAAAAGGGACGCTCACCGATGCCTGCAAGATCTTTGTGCTCCGGGGCGAGAAGGTCGCCTTGGTGCGGGGCGATGCCTCCAATATAAAGATCACCTATCCGCAGGATATGCGGATTGCCCGGGCCCTGATGGGTGAGTAGCCTTGCTGGACTGCGTATACAGGCTGGTCGCCCCCCGCACCTTCGAGCCCGTCCAACTGGAGGCCTCCCGGGGGCCAGAGAGCATCACGGTAAGGCCCACCCATCTTTCCATCTGCAACGCCGACCAACGGTACTACCAGGGCACCCGAAACGAAAAGGCCCTCAATGACAAGCTGCCCATGGCCTTGATCCATGAAGGCATCGGCACCGTCGTCGAAGACCCCACAGGCGCCTTTGAACGAGGGAGCCATGTCGTCATCATCCCTAACGAGCCTGTCGAGCAAAGCGACTGCATAGCGGAGAACTATCTTTACTCGAGCAGGTTCTGCGGGAGCGGCTGTGACGGGTTCATGCAGGAATACCTGGTCCTCGGCCCCGCAAGGGCCATTGCCTTGCCGGGGCCTATCAATAAGGACGTTGCCGCCTTTACCGAGCTGGTCAGCGTGGCGACCCATGCGCTCCGCCGGTTCGACCAGATCGCCCATCATCGGCGCTCTGTCCTTGGGGTATGGGGAGACGGCAATGTGGGGTTTATCGTGTCGCTTTTGCTCCGCATGGTCTATCCCGAGGCACGGGTCATCGTTTTCGGGCGGAACACCCATAAGCTGGTCGACTTCACCTTTGTGGACGAGACGTACCTGGGCAATGAGATAGACGTGCTGCCTCCCGTCGACCATGCCTTCGAATGCTGCGGGGGCGTGGGGTCTGCCTCCGCGTTAGACCAGATCATCGAGAGCATAAACCCGGAAGGGACTATCTCGCTTTTAGGGGTCTCCGAAAACGCCGTGCCCATAAACACCCGGATGATCCTGGAAAAAGGCCTGCGCATGTTCGGCAGCAGCCGCAGCGGCAGGGACGACTTCCTGCAGACCATGCAGTGGTACAAGGAATACCCCCTTATCTTGAATTACTTAGGCTCCCTGGTAGAAAACATCGTCGACGTCCGCTCGATCCTGGACATCGTCGCTGCCTTCGAGCTGGACAGCCGAAAAGCCATGGGCAAGACCATATTGCATTGGAATATCTAAAGGCCCTTCGGCCGGGCTCCCTAAAGAAGATGCGAAGACTCAAAAGGATAATCAGGCGCTTGATGAAGGACTTCGTGCTTTCATGGCATCTGCCCAAGGTATATGCCCGGGCGGCCAAAAGCCCCCTCTCCCCTACCAAGGTGGTCTTCCTTGAGCAGATCGCCGATAAGAGCCTTTCAGACAATTTCCAAGTGATGTACGACAGGTTAGACCAAGGCTATGACTTCGACCTCCACGTGATATTCTTCGAACGCCCGAATACCGCCTCCCTGCGCAGCCTCAAAAGCTGCCGGGCCATGCTGCGGGAGATCGCCACCGCGAAGTATGTGTTCCAGAACGACGCATCGCATATCGTGAGCTGCGTCAAACTGAGGGAGGAGACGAAGGTCGTACAGCTATGGCACGGGTGCGGGGCGTTCAAGAGGTTCGGGATGGGCACGGCAGACCTGCTGTTCGGCGGCTCCCGCAAAGAGCAGTTAAGGCACCCCCTCTACAAGAACTATAGCCTGGTGACCGTCAGCAGCCCGGAGGTAGTGTGGGCCTATGTCGAGTCAATGGTGTTGGAAGACCGCCCGGAGATCGTCAGGCCCCTGGGCGTCAGCAGGACCGACGTCTTCTTCGACCAGGAGTTTCTCAGCCAGGCGCGAAAAGAGGTCCTCGGGAGCATCCCGGGGGGCGCCGGGAAGAAAGTGATCCTCTATGCCCCGACCTTCCGGGGCAGGGTCGCTGCCGCCCTGCCTCCTGACAGGCTTGACATCCAAGCATTCAAGGATGCCCTGGGGGACGACTACGTCCTTCTGATCAAGCATCACCCCCATGTCAAGACGCCGCCCCCTATCCCTTCGGGGTGCCAGGACTTCGCCTTCCTGGTGAGCCCTTCTGTCTCGATCGACGCCCTCCTTGCCGTAGCGGACCTATGCATATCAGACTACTCGTCCCTTGTTTTCGAGTATTCCCTCTTCGAGCGGCCGATGATCTTCTTCGCTTACGACCTTGTGGACTATGAGGACTGGCGGGGCTTTTACTATCCCTACAATGAGCTGACGCCCGGGCCGGTCCTTACCACGAACGAGGAGATGATTGCCTATATCAAGGACATCGACAATGCCTTCGACAAGCAGGAGGTCGTTGATTTCAAGGGCAAGTTCATGGGGTCTTGCGACGGCCGCGCTACAGAGAGGATCTGTGAGGAGGTCTTCGGGCAAGACTTGGAACAGTACCGAAAGCCGGTCGCATATGAGGCCTTGAGCAGGCAGGCGCCTGACGGCAAGGACATAAGCGTCATTGTCCCTGTCCATAACGGGATGCCTGAGCTCACAAAGACCTTGCAGTCCTTGACGGAGCAGACCTATCCCCGAGACCGCATAGAGGCGATCATTGTCGACGACGGCTCCACGGACGGCACCTGGGAAGAGATCCAGCGCTTCGTCCATGCGTACCCCCGGCTCTTTGTGGGCAAGAGGCTTGATGCGCCCACGGGCAGCCCGGCCAAGCCCCGCAACGCCGCCCTTGGGATGGCCACAGGCGCCTACCTCTTCTTCCTTGACGCCGATGACTGGCTGGGCAAGCAGGCGGTGGAGAAGATGCTCGACCATGCGGTGGGATGGGGCTCCGATGTCCTCTATGTCAAAATGGTCGGCACGAACGGCAGGAGCGTCCCCCGGTCTATGTTCACCCACAACCAGCCAAAAGTCGACCTTTATGCGTCGAAGGTCCTGTGGTCCATAGGGCCTTTGAAGCTTTACCGCCATGAGCTGGTAGAAAGCCATGCCTTGCGGTTCTTCGAGGGCGGCATGCCGGAGGACCTCTCTTTCTTCCTTTCTGCCCTCCTTGCCGCTGAGACCGTCTCGGTGGCGTCCGACTATGACTATTATTATTGTGGCTGGCGCGAAAAGGACGGCCAGAACACATCCCTTGCAATCTGGGACGACCTTGGCTCGAACTTCGCTGCCTATGAGGCCTTGTTGGGCTTTATCGATAAGAATATCGCAGAGGGGGACCGCAACAGGATCCTTATGCACCGCCTCTTCAAGATCGATGTCCGGGCCATGCTCGAGTCGGTGCTGAAGAACTACCCGGGAGCCCAAGGAGACGAGTACTGCCGCCGTATAGCCGCCCTGTTCTCCCCCTACTACGTTGAGCCTATACGGGAAAAATTCAAGTTCAGAGAGCGCTTGATCTTCGACTCCGGGCTTTCGGGGGACCGTGGCCTTCTTGAGGCGGTGACGGACAGGGTGTCCGCCGCCTCCGCCCAAGGGCCCCATGCAAAGAAGATCACGGGCGTTGACAGGGTCAAGAGGGGCCTGGCCCGCAGGGCCTACGCCTTCGCCTACCGCAAAGGGCTCATCCCGAAGAACGCCCGGGGAAGCGCTTTCGTATTATGGCTCCTGCCCGCCCTTGTCCCGGTTGCGGAAACGCATGACGCGACACAGGGAACGCCCTCGGCGGAAAAGGCCTCGTAGTAGTATGCAAAGGGCCTTTACAGCAGTGTCGCGGATGGTATTCAAGGCACTCTATGCCTTGTTTTGCCTGAGAGGCCGCAAGGACATGGTGCTTTTCCTTTCCCGCCAGACGAATGTCCCACCCTATGACTTCCTGTCCCTCGGCAAGGCCTTCGAGGGCCAGGGGTACACCCCCCTCTACCATGTGCGAAAGCTCTCAAAGCGTACCGTCCTCCGCTATGTGGGGCATGTCGTCAAGGAGATCTATTACCTGGCGCGGTGCAGGCTGTGCTTCCTTGACCGGTATGACCCGGTGACCTGCCTTCTTGACTTCAAGTACGAGCCGGTGCGCGGCCAGCAGGACGGCCTGTACCACGAATATCCTGTCGAGCCCATTATCATCCAGCTGTGGCATGCCTTCGGCGCCTATAAGTGCTTCGGCTACCAGTCTGCCGACACCTCGGAAGGCCTGAGCAGAAAGACCCTCCGCGCCTTCCGCGTACACCGGAACTATTCCTGGATCATCTGCACGGGGGAGCAGGCGCGGAAGCCGTTCTCCGAGGCCTTTGCCTATCCCCTTGACCGTGTGCTGAACTTGGGCAGGCCCGAATACTACCTCCTCACACAGGAAAAGGACGCCCCGCCAAAGGACGCGGCCGCTGTCCCTACGGTGCTTTTTGCCCCCACCTTGCGCTACGACAAGGCCGCTGTCCATCCTTTCCATGCCCTTTATGACGGCCGCGCACAGCGATTCGCCTCCCTGCCGGCTGATATGGTGTGGTCTTTCCATCCCTTGGAGAACGCCGGGACTGCGACAGGCGCCCAGTACGAGCTGTTGAGCCGGGCCGATTATGTGATAACCGATTATTCGTCCATTGTCTATGAGGCCTTCTTGCTGGGGAAAAAAGTGCTGTTCTACGTGCCTGACATAGAGGAGTACCGCATAGCCCCGGGGCTGAACGTGGATCCCGAGCAGGAAGCGCCCGCTCTTACCACGAGGCAGGACGATGAGCTCTATGAGCTATTGGAAGGCCTCATCACAGGCGCCATTGATTACCCCCAGGACGCCCTTGAGAAGTTCATCGGGGACACCTTCGACGCCAAGCCCTCGCTGTCGTCGCTCCTTGCGTTCCTCCCCTCGCGCACATAAGGAGTCACAGGCCTGTCCCTCTACGTGGCGGAGCCAAGCCTATGCGCTACAGGCCCATGCAGGATGACGTTAGGATGCCTTCCAGCTCATGTGGCGTGTCCCGGCCGGGCTGGGCGCAGTAACGCTTTTACCTTAGGGAATCTTCTAGCCCAAGCATCTCGTCGACCTCATCGAGGGAGTAAGTCTTCATTTTCCCAGCGCGGTAGCTCTCGGCGGTGTTCAAGATACCGTATTCATACTCAAGGCGATCTATTTCCTCCCCGATCGCCTCTTTTATGTAATAAGCCTTAGAGCGCCCTGTCTCCCTTGCAAGGCGGTCAAGCCGTTCTTCAAGGTCGGACGCAAGCCGTACAAATGTTGGCACAATAACCTCCGTCGAACTGAATTATATATTTTCCTGCTGCTCTTGCACAACATCGACAGGGGCACTCGGCAAGCAGGGATACGTCCCCCATAGTGCAGGACGGCTTCCCCTTCATGTGGCGCGTCCCGGCCGGGCTGGGCGCAGTAACGACCTTGCCTTGCGAAGGGCCCTTCTTACGAGGGAGCCCTTCTTCCGGGACAGAGCCTTGCAGTACTGCCGGTATGATTTTGTGATGATGAGCTGCCCTTCGTCGAAGTCTTTCGCGGCCCGGGCATAAAAGTACTCCCGTGGCTTGCCGGCTATCCCCAAGTGCTCGAAGCCGGTCGTTTTGAGGTAGTCGAACACCAGCTCATGGGCGGCGGGGTCGTCCTTCAGGGTGCGAAGGTTGTAGGTGCAGAACTCCAGGGCATTGTTGATGAAGGCATGGGACAGCTCGCCATAGACGCCGCGCTCAATCAAGGCCTGCCTAGTGGCCAGGAGCGCCTCGTAGAAGGCAAGGGGGTCTTTGTGCTGGGAGCCCTGTAACGAGCCCTTGTTGTGCTGCCGGTAAACCAGCAGCACCTTGTCAAGTACCGTGATGCGGTCTGCCAGCGCAAGTGCCAGATAGACGAAGCAGATGTCGTTCGCGCTCCGGGTGTCCTGGTAGCGCAGGCCCTGTCCTTCCAGGAAGGCCCTCCGATACAGCTTCGACCAAGGCGCGGTGGTAGTGAAGCAGAAGATGTTCCGTGGGTTGGTGGCCCGGTTGAACGTGGCTTCATCAGGGCAGAGCTCAGGCCTGCAGGTCTGCTCCATCGGCTTTATCACGCCTGTCTGGTTGTTGAGGGAGCATGCTTTGAACACACAGATGTCGGCATGGGTCTCGGTGATGCGGCCCAAGGAGCACTCGAGCAGGTCAGGCTCAAAATAGTCGTCGGCATCGAGGAAAAGGATATAGTCCCCTCCTGCATGACCCATCCCCCTATTGCGGGCGGCCCCGGCATACTGGTGGTCCTGCCTCAGGACGGTGACATTGCCGCGGCCTTCGGCGTAGTGCTGCGTATATTCATAGGACCCGTCGTCCGACCCGTCATCGACAATAATGACCTCGAAGTCCTGCACGGTCTGCGCGTCAAGGCTTTCCAGGCACTGCCCCACATAAGGCAGCCCGTTATAAAGGGGGATGACGATCGATATTTTTGGATGCTGGCTCATAGGTCCGTTTCCCTCGGCCTCTTCTGCACGAATACGAGGCCACCCAATATAGCACATATTCGGATGACAGGCCTTCCTGTTGCCTAACTACGATTTTGGGATATGGGCTAGCGGGCAGCACAGGCCGTTGCGCAGAAAACGAGAGGCCGCAACCAGGCATACTATGGCAATTTTGCCTATCTCATCTGCTCCTTTTGGATCTCTGCCAAAGACAAGGATATTGCCTAAAACGCGGAAAGTATGGAAAAGGTGCAATATAGCGAGATCGAGTCTATGGAAAAGGTGCAATTGTCCTGGTGACAGCGGGAAATTAAAGGGCATAGGCAAAACATACTATGGTGCTTTGCCACACCCGTCTGCTTCCTCCGAAAAGTTCAGGAGGAAGCGTTATAATAACCACTACTCAGCCCGGTTGGAAAAATGGCGGGCCGATCGTTGGTGTACCAGAAAACACGTTTGGAGCATATATATGAAGATTGCTGTAGCGGGCGCCGGATATGTTGGCCTGCCTATTGCCGTACTGTTGGCAAAGATGCATGAGGTAGCCATATTCGACATAGTGCCGAGCAAGATAGAAAAGATCAATGAGCGCATATCCCCGGTCCAGGATGCCGATATCGAGAGGTTCTTTTCCGAAGAGAAGATAGACCTGACCGCAACCAACGATATATCAGAGGCCTATGGCGGAGCCGAGTATGTCGTCATCGCGACCCCGACGGACTATGACCCCCAAAAGGACTCCTTCGACACGTCCTCTGTGGAAAGCGCGATAAGCGCGGTCCGCTCCGTGAACCAGCAGGCCTGGATCGTGATCAAGTCGACCGTCCCCGTCGGGTACACCCAGTCCCTGCTTGACGAGGGCAAAGACTCGCGTATCATCTATTCGCCGGAGTTCCTCCGGGAGGGGCAGGCCTTGTATGACAACCTCCACCCCTCCCGGATAATCATTGGCACTCCGGCAGACAATGAAGGCGCTGCCGAGGCTGCCCACAAATTTGCCCAACTGCTTTTAGAGGCAGCGGCCGGCGAGGAACAGGAAAGGATGAACCAGGACGGGTCGAAAGGCATCCCGGTCATTTTCTGTGACCCGACCGAAGCGGAGGCGATAAAGCTGTTCTCCAACACCTACCTGGCGCTACGGGTCGCCTATTTCAACGAGCTGGACACCTATGCCGAATGCCGCGGGCTCAACACCAGGCACATCATTGAAGGCGTCGGACTTGACCCTCGGATCGGCACCTATTACAACAACCCCTCCTTCGGGTATGGGGGCTATTGCCTCCCGAAAGACACCAAACAGCTGCTGAAGAACTTCGACCATGTGCCGCAAAACCTTATCCAGGCGATAGTCGACGCAAACCGCACAAGGAAGGACCACGTTGCCGACTGTGTGGCTCAAAGGATTAACGAGCTTTATGAGAGCAAGCCAGATCGGCTAGGCGAAGATGGAACTGGGCAAGGCAAAGAGGATACCCCCAAAGGCGTTGTCGGCGTCTACCGGTTGACCATGAAGGCCAGCTCGGACAATTACCGCCAAAGTTCCATTCAAGGCATTATAAGCCGCCTGAAAGAAAAAGGCGTTTCCGTCATCATATATGAACCAACATGCGCCGAAGTCGTCTTTGGCGGGAGCGAAGTAGTAAATGACCTACAAGAGTTCAAGGGCAGAAGCGACCTGATCGTTGCCAACCGATACAATCATGAGCTCGACGACACAGCAGACAAAGTCTATACCCGTGATATATGGCAGCGAGATTAGCGAAGGGATTTCCTATGTTTAAAAAGATCAAAAATTTTTTTAAATGCTTTCTGCCGCTTCCCGCAAGAAGCGCAAACAAGCATCATCGAGAGCTGTCCAACAAGATCAATGCGCTAGAGCGCACGTTCAGCGAATCATTGGACGGAATAGAACAACAAGTCGACCAACTTGGGGAAGGTTTAAAGTCAGTAGAAGCCAATGCCGAAAAGCGAACCGGCGAATTGGCGACAAGGTTCCAGGACGTCAAGGAACAGGTAAGCAAGCTTGCAGCAAAAGATATAAATAAATCAACGGAATCAGTTATCCTGAAAGCTGACTCACATGACATCACAATAGATGATAACGGAGAATATGAAAATGAAAATGTCAAAATCGTATTGAAGGAACCGGCACTACTCAGCAATTTTAAGCAGACTACCGAATGGAGGATGATATCAAATCCTGATGAAAACGGTACAGTATATCCGAATGGAAAATTCGGCGCAAAGCCCGTTATGACTTTGCTGGGAGATGTACTTTCAATCGAGGTGCCGATTGATGCAGACACCGATAAACTTGAAAACTGTTTTTATCTTTATCGCTATACTGAAGAGATTGAAAAAATACGCTATAACAATATATATTACAAAAGATATGAATGGAGGCTGGAGTCGGAAGGCGAATATAGCGTTCATGTATACATCAAAAAACGAGGCGCGCACTACAGGACTTGCGATTGTTTTAAACCATTGACGAACATAGTTTATAGAAAAATCAGTTTATCGGATTTATTTCTTTCCGAAACAGAAAAACAAATACATAAAAGCCGGGATTTGTATCTCGCGCATTTATATGAATTGATCTTTAGCGCCGTTTCGGCAGGTGTTGATGTTTTCGCGCATTTGAGAGAGCAAGGATTTAAGAGGATAGCGGTGTATTCAGAGAGCGGCTTAGGCGTACAAGTATTCAGGATGGCCTATTACAAAGAGTGTTTTATTGATGTCTTTTCAGACATCAAATCGCAGACGGAATGGTGGGCACAAAAGGTATATTTTTTCGCTGTGACACAGAACTACTATAAGGATTTACTGGATACAGACGAAAATACCGCTCTCATTATGCTTGATGCCAATAATACCGAAGCAGTTGATGAAATAGGAAGAAACACTAAGATAAAAATATTTGATGGTATGCATTTATTTTCCGAGTTGCTGTTTGAAAAAACAATTATAAATCCAGTAATTGAATTTTCATATGGCCATCCAAGTATTAAAATACTTATCCTTAGTTCTTTTGGTTTAGAAGGTTTAGGAAACAACGAAGAACTTTCTGAACACGAAAAGCGTTTGATAAAAGATTCAAGTAAACATATATTTATAGATTATGTTAAGGAACACTGTAGTGACGAAAACTTTGTTGACCCGGTATATACGGCATATGGAAAGAATTCTGATTATATATTAGGGGTTCAATCTTCGCCAAAAATAATATACACCGACAATGGAATTATTAGGCTTGGCGACAAAGAAAGTAAATATATTAATGTATTGAACAATTACAGAGTGACTACCGCAGTCCCGGAAACCTATAAGAATACTATATGGGTTTTTGGCGCGAGCCCAATAATGGGTATGCTTAATGCTGACTGGGAGACAATCCCATCACAGTTGCAGTATATAGTGAATGATAGGGAGTTGCCATTTGCGGTTGTTAATTGCAGCAATTATTATTCCGATTCTACGGAACAGCAATGGAGATTCCTTGAAACGCTGCCAATTAGTGATGGAGACATGGTTGTTTCCATGGTGCAAAACGAAGCTTTCGATATTTTAAAAGACTATTTTTATACCTGTGACTTACGCACTGTATTCAAGCGCCCGCATGAATATGGCGAAGTCTTTTTTGACAACAGGCATGTAAATTCCATTGGCAATGAAATTCTCGCAAAAGCGATCTTCGACAGAATGAACGAACTAAATATGTTCGAGGATGAAAAATACGAGCAAAAACAAGTAACGTTACAAAACACCTTTGCCCATGGAGGCATAGCGTCCTCTAATCCCCCAGACGACCTCCCACTTACATCGGAAGAAACCGGTGAACTTCAAAGCTTTATAACCAGTTTATTGCCGCTACGCGTTGAAATCGGTGCGATTGTTATGAACTGCAACCCGTTCACGCTTGGACACCGCTATCTGATCGAATACGCGGCTTCGAAAGTCACACGTCTATACATTTTTGTTGTTGAGGAAGACAAGTCGGTTTTCGCTTTTGCCGACAGAATCCAACTTGTAAAACAAGGCACAGAAGATCTTGCAAATGTCACAGTGCTTCCCAGCGGAAAATTTATCATTTCGCAGCGCACATTTGCAGCATATAGCAGCAAAGAGGAACTACAGGATACAATCATTGATCCCTCTATGGATGTCGAATTATTTGCGACAAAAATAGCGCCGACTTTAAACATAACAGTACGCTTCGCAGGTGAAGAACCGCTTGACAATATAACACGGCAATACAATGATACTATGTCTAGGCTCTTACCCAGGTATGGGATAAGGTTTGACTTGATACCCCGTAAAGAAGTCAACGGAGAAGTAATCAGCGCGTCAAGAGTACGCAAACTATTAGAAGATCAAAACTTTGATGAGATAGCAAAAATAGTACCTGAAACAACTTTGTTATATCTAAAGAAAAACTATAAGACTGAGGTGTGAGGGTTGATCGCGTGCCGAACGTTGGTGTAACGAAGAGTTTCTGATGAGCGAGCAAGGACTATAGGCAAGAAAAACGGCCATCGCCTAGAATCTGTAAATGACCAAGTAGACCGCAATGGACACTTTACACCACGACGCACTCGAAATGCCGGTAGGGGGTGCGGACGTTTTCTTGGACTCGCCTAGGCTGTCAAGCCAAGGCTTTGCCTGTACTTTGTTGGGCTTAGATAGCCCAGTGATTCCTTGATCC
>JGI24699J35502_11133505_pt1 | contig 11280 bp, 9 predicted proteins | sample TergutMp193P4_FD_35502 | JGI IMG/M metagenome (IMG submission 35502) | reverse complement strand
AATGATTAACTTCATTCTTTAATTACATTAATTATTTTAATTTTATACATATTATGGATTACTCATTTTATCAACATTACTGGTGGTTCCTGGTTTCATTATTGGGAGCATTATTGGTTTTCTTGCTCTTTGTACAAGGAGGTCAATCACAAATATATCAATTAGGAAAAAAAGAAAGTGAACTGAACTTGTTATTTGCTTCCATGAGTAAAAAATGGGAATTGACATTTACTACGCTAGTAACATTCGGAGGAGCATTTTTTGCTTCTTTTCCTCTTTTTTACTCAACAAGTTTCGGGGGTGCATATTGGGTTTGGATGTTGATTCTCTTTAGTTTTATCATTCAGGCAATCGGATACGAATTTATCAATAAACAAGGCAATTTATTAGGAAACAAAACCTATAAAATGTTTCTTTTTCTTAACGGAGCGTTAGCTCCAATTTTATTAGGAGCCGCGGTTTCTACCTTGTTTTTTGGCGCTGATTTTGTAGTTAACAAACAGAACATAACCGGATTCGGGTCAAATATGGTAATCTCTTCTTGGCAAAATCCTTTACATGGGTTGGAAGCTGTAGGAAACTTATGGAATGTTTGCCTCGGCTTAGCGGTACTTTTCTTGTCGCGTTGCTTAGGTAATTTGTATTTTATCAATAACATAGAAGATGACGAAATTCGGAAAGCTTCACGTAAATGGTTATTATATAATGCAATAGGATTCTTACTTTTTTTCCTTCCTTATCTGATTAAAATAGTATTAAAAGACGGTTATATAGAAAATCTGTCGACAGGCGTCATTTCTGTTGAACCGCTCCAATATTTAAATAATTTATTGGCTAATCCTTGGATAATCGCTATCCTTCTGATTGGTGTTGTTTTAGTTCTTTATGGATTTATATGCACCATTTTGCAATCCCAGTTTATTTATGGAATCTGGTATGCAGGAATAGGAACCGTATTTACAGTATTATCGCTTTTACTTATTGCCGGATTTGGAAATACATCTTATTATCCTTCATTAGTTGACACTCAGAGTTCATTGACAATTGCTAATAGCTGCTCCAGTGAATTTACATTGAAAACAATGTCGGTTGTTTCATTGATAATACCTTTTGTATTAGCATATATTTGGTATGTATGGTATTCTATGGATAAAAAAACGGTAAAACAGTAACGCACGATTACACTGTTAAGAATAATAGAGGCGTGAGTATATTGCTTGCGTCTCTATTATTTTATGTATATTTGCCCAATAAATACAATTACTGAAAAAATAAATAGTGGGAAAAAATAAGTTACAGAAGTTTGAAGCGATGAATCATTACTCTCATGTGTTTCAATATCCTTTTTCCGTACTAGAAGAAAAAGAATTTGGAATGAAAGGTAAGTGGAATGAGGTATTTTTTAAGAACGATCGTCCGATTATTATTGAATTGGGTTGTGGAAAAGGAGAATACACGGTTGGATTAGCTAAATTATATCCCGAAAAAAATTTTATTGGCATCGATATCAAAGGAGCGCGAATGTGGAATGGCGCTACTCAATCGTTTCAGGATAAGATGACTAATGTTGCGTTTCTGCGTACACATATCGAATTAATAGACCGTTTTTTTGCTCCCGGAGAAGTGTCGGAAATCTGGATTACATTTCCCGATCCGCAGATGGCCAAAGTGAATAAACGGATGACTTCCACGCGATTTATGCAATTATATAACCGCATTATTAAGAAAAACGGATTGATTCATCTGAAAACCGACAGTCCGTTTATGTATTCATATACTTGCGCTATGATTAAAGCCAACGGATTACCGGAAATAGTGAATACAGACGATTTGTATAATAGTAGTCTTGTTGATGAAATCCTTTCGATTCAAACATTTTATGAACAACAATGGCTCAGTCGCGATATGACAATTAAATATATCCGTTTTATCTGTGAAGATCGTTCAAGCTATTTGGAACCGGAAATCGAAATAGAACTGGATGGTTACCGTAGTTTTAATCGGATTCGAAGGTGATAAGTTTTTAAGTTATAGGTTTTAAATTATAAATAGTAAAATGATAAATTTATATCCGAAATTAATTATAGATGCGTTGGAAAAAGTCCGCTATCCGGGAACCGGCAAAAATCTTGTCGAAATGGGTATGATTGAGGACGATATACGCATCGAAGCTAATAAGGTTAGTTTTTCAATCGTGTTTGAAAAGCCGAATGACCCCTTCATAAAGTCGGTAGTCAAAGCAGCAGAAACAGCTATCTTGACATACATAGACGAAGGTATTGAAATCAAAGGAAATATCAGGGTAAAAACCAAGCAAACGCCTCCGCCTGAACCTTTCCGCCTATTACCAGATGTGAAAAATATAATTGCTGTTTCTTCTGGTAAGGGTGGAGTAGGGAAGAGTACGGTTGCTGCCAATCTGGCGGTATCTTTAGCGCAATCAGGCTACAAAGTAGGACTTTTGGATGCCGATATATTCGGTCCTTCCATTCCCAAAATGTTCGACGAAGAAGAAGCTCGGCCGATCTTGGAAAAAATAGGCGAAAGAGATTTGATTATTCCGATTGAAAAATATGGAGTAAAAATTCTTTCCATTGGATTTTTTGTAAATAAAACTGAAGCATTGGTGTGGCGGGGAACAATGGCAAGCAATGCTTTGAAACAATTAATCGCCGATGCCTATTGGGGTGAATTGGATTATTTCCTTATCGACCTTCCTCCCGGCACGAGCGATATTCATTTGACCTTGGTACAAACGCTTCCCGTCACTGGTGTAATCGTAGTTACTACTCCCCAGGAAGTTGCCTTAGCCGATGCTCGTAAAAGTATCAGCATGTTTACCGGCGAGAAAATCAATGTTCCGGTACTGGGATTGATAGAAAATATGGCTTGGTTTACTCCCGCCGAATTGCCTGAAAACAAGTATTATCTTTTTGGGAAAGAAGGAGGAAAACGTTTGGCGGAAGAACTCCAAATTCCTTTATTGGGACAAATTCCCATTGTTCAAAGCGTTTGCGAAGGAGGCGATACAGGAAAACCTGTCGCTTTAAATGAAAATAGTATTACCGGACTTGCTTTTCAAGATTTGGCTCGACAAACAGTTGAACAAGTAAATTTCCGCAACGAAAATCGTGCGGCAAGTCAATGCGTGCGGGTAGTAACCGGCAAAAATTAGACTGTTAGCGGGCGATTCGTTTGGTAATTTGTCTTAATAAAAATGAAATAATTCCTCCTTTTTTTCCTTTAAGAAAAAGAGGAGTAATTTCCATGATGCCGAGGGTAATTCCTGTGGCAATCTTAAGTCCGGATAAACCTCGCGTTGCGGGTTTCTTCTTTTTATTAAGTAAATTAACAGTTAAATTTCGCAAATGAGGAGGCATTTTTGAAATGGCAGATTCCATCACACTGTGGCGCAACAAAGGTGTAAAATTTTGCTGCAAATATTTAACGTGATTCTCTATCGCCCACGAAAGTTCATCTGATTTTACTTGCAAGCTTTTCTTTTGCTCTTGCAGAATTTCCAAAGGAGTTAATTTCTTCGATTGCATAAATTTTTTTTACATGTTCTTCATCATTGCACGGGTTATAACCCCACGCAATCTATTGAGAATCAATTTTCCGTATCAGATTGCGTCACTGTTTCTTCCTCCACTGTCGGCGATTCATATTCGTCTTCCTGTTGAGGGTTTAATTCTTCTAAAAGCAAATTTTGTATGCCGATAAAGATGGCTTTGCGAAAAATCAACATCAGCATCAGCATCAGCAAATACAAGCAACTGATAATAGCAAATCCGCCCGCAATGCTGTTTACCCATTTTCCCAAGAGAAAACCCAAAGCAAAAAACGCAAACAGAAAAGCAAAAAGCAAAATATTAATAATAATTATGCCGAAAATCAAGAAAGAACCCACAATTGCAGTTTTTTCAAAAACATGCAATTGCAGGAACTTCATTTTGGTTTCGACCCATGCTTCTATTTCTGCTTTTAATGCAGATAAAAGCTCGCTCAGATTGTAATTCGAATCCATGTTCAGCAGGCAGATTCGGATTCAGATTTGGATTGAGTTCTAATTCCCATTTTCGAAATCGTGTCCTTTGCAGTCTGATTAACAGTTTCAACTGCTTTATCCACTTCATCCATGCCTTGCTTAACTACTTTACTGATACTTTTTTTAGCGTCATCCACTTTAGCTTTGATATCATCTGCTAATTTAGCTTTATCTTCCTCGCTGGAAGCGAAGTACAAACCGATGGCAGCTCCAACTAATAAGCCGATGCCTAATCCAATAAATACACCTGAATTTTTCATACTTACATATTTTTATAAAATAAAATCATAATAAAATCCTACAAATATACGAATTATTATTTGTACAGTACAAAAAAATTATAATTTTAATCAATTTATTTGTATATTTGCATTACGAAACGAAACTGGAAATATTTATATGCAAATTTAGTCTTAAATATATCAATTATTTATGAAGAAAACGTACAAATGGGGAATTCTGGGTGCAGCCCGAATTGCAGAAAAATTTACCGAAGGATTAAATATATTGCCTAATGCTGAACGATATGCTATAGCTTCTCGCTCGCTGGAACGAGCAGAAGCTTTTAAAGAAAAGCATGATTTTGTTAAAGCATTTGGTTCTTACGAAGAAATGCTTGCCGATCCGGAATTGGACATTGTTTATATTGCTACTACCAATAATCTGCATTTCGAACACACAATGCTGTGCCTTGAAGCGGGAAAAGCCGTACTGTGCGAAAAACCGTTTGCTTCCGATTCTTCACAAGTGGAACAGATGGTGAATAAAGCTCGTGAGAAAAACGTTTTTTTGATGGAAGCGCTTTGGAGCCGTTTCATTCCAAGCATGATTCAATTCAAAGAAATGGTGGAAAACGAAGCTATTCAACGTCCGTTACTGCTTCAATGTAATTTTGGCTTTATTTCGCCTTTCGACCCTTACAACCGTATTTATGATCCGGCTTTGGGAGGAGGCTCTATTCCCGACATCGGAATTTATCCCATTTTTACGGCTATATACTTATTTGGTAAACCTGAAAGTATCGATGTAATGTCGGTACCGGCGCCAACCGGAACAGATTGGACAACTTCCATTTTATTTAAGCATAAAAAGAAAGAAATAAGCATGTTGACTTCTTCTTTTGAAATGATTCTCGATAATGAGGCGCGTGTATATGGCGAAGGCGGTTATTTGAAATTACATTCAATGTTTCACATGCCAACGCGTTTGACGCTCCATACGAATGACGGACGAGAGACTGAAATTCCACTAAACCTCATCGGAAACGGATATAATTACGAAGCAGCCGAAGTGATGGATTGCCTTGATAATGGATTGATTGAAAGTCCTTCATTACCTCATGCTTTTTCTCTCGATTTGATGCAAGTGCTGGACGAGGTTAGCAGAAAAGCTAAAAATTAAAAATTTAAAACTAAAAACGATACGATTTTATGAACAATTTTAGATTTTATTGTCCGACAGAATTTATTTTCGGCAAAAATACGGTAGAAAAGACAGGACAATTGATAAAAAAATATGGAGGAACTAAGGTTTTACTTCATTATGGAGGGCAATCGGCTATAAAAAGCGGATTACTGGCTGACGTAGAAAACAGTCTGAAAAACGAATTTGTCGAATATGTGAAGTTAGGAGGCGTGCAACCTAACCCAATCGACACAATGGTTTATCAAGGAATTGAATTATGTCGGAAGGAGCAGGTCAATTTCATTTTAGCAGTCGGCGGAGGCAGTGTCATTGATTCGGCAAAAGCGATTGCAGCAGGCGTTCTTTACGCCGGTGATTTTTGGAATTTCTTTGAAAAAACGGTTACAATTAACCAAGCATTGCCGTTAGCAACTATTTTAACAATTTCGGCATCAGGTAGCGAAGGTTCCGAAAACTCGGTTATTACTAAAAAGAAAGAATGTTTAAAAAGAGGAGTGAAAAGTCCTTATTTGCGTCCAGCATTTTCTATTATGGATCCTACTTTAACCTTTACGCTTCCGGCTAATCAAACGGCTTATGGAATTGCCGATATGATGGCGCACGTCATGGAACGCTATTTTACGCAAACTCAAGGTGTCGATATAACCGACCGTTTATGTGAAGCCGTTCTACTTTCAATTATAAAAGAAGCTCCCATCGTGATGCAGGAACCTCGTAATTACGAAGTTCGCGCCAATCTCATGTGGGCTGGAACTATTGCTCATAACGGCATTTGCGGCGTAGGACGGGAAGAAGATTGGGCATCGCATGCTTTGGAGCACGAGTTAAGCGCTTTATACGGTGTAGCACATGGAGCTGGTTTAGCCGTTATATTTCCGGCGTGGATGCAATATGTTTATACTTCTGGGCTTGACCGATTCGTCCAGTTTGCCGTGCGGGTATGGGCAATTGAATTTACCGGCGACAAAAAAGAAACAGCTTTGAAAGGAATTACAGCTTTGAAAGAATTCTTTTCATCACTTGACCTTCCGGTTAATTTTAAGCAATTGGGTATTAATGCAATTGATATCGATAAATTAATTAATACTTTAAAAATTAATACCGGCGGACAATTCGGAGCGTTCCGAAAATTAGATATGACCGATGCACGCGCTATTTACGAAATTGCAGCAAAAGGGTGAAAATCACATGAGAAAATTGAAACTCTTTATTATAACTTTATATGTGCTGATATCTTCAAATTTGTTTTCGATTGAAGATACCAATTTGCACTTTACCCAAATCAGTACGAAAGATGGATTATCCCAAAATACCGTTAGAGCGATATTAGAAGATAAAAAAGGATTTATATGGGCGGGAACACTCGATGGGTTAAACCGGTATGACGGTTACAAAATTATCGCATATAAACCGCAGTTAGGCAATCCTCATTCTTTGATTGACCATCGAATTAAGGATGTTTTTCAGGACAAAGACGGTTATTTATGGATTAAAACCTACAAAAATGAATTTAATTGCTACGACCCGGTTTCAGATTCCTTTATTAATTACGCTCCTGCCTTTGCCGGTGAAAATGCCGCTTATACCAATTATTACGAAACTATCAGCGGCGAGATATGGCTATGGGGTAATTTCAGCGGATGCCTCCGAATCAATAAAGATAAAAGCCACTTTTCCGCTACTGCCTTTCTGAAAGAAAAAGAGCTGAGAAATAAAAAGAATTGCAAATTCCTATTTGAAGATTCGAAATCCGAAATATGGGTTGGTGGTGAATCGGGTCTTTTCCTGCTATCCGGAGATCAAACCGAATCCTTCTATTCTGTCCAATATTCATTTACCAATGCCGCAGAATTGAATAACAAAATTTATTTTACAACTGAAGAGTCAACTGTTATTGAATATGATCTCAAACGTAAATCTTTTCAGGAAATACCTTGTGAGAAATATCGGGATGCCCTGATGAGTCTGGCGAAAATATCTGCTACAGAATTACTGATTGTCACCAAATCGTCGGGAATTATCACTTTGAATGTCAACAATCGGATATTCGATAAACCTTTATGGGCGAAGGATGACGGGTTGAAAGGAACTATCGAGTTTATTACGGATAAAAATCAAGGCGTCTGGATTTACAACCATACGGGCATCGTTTGGTATTATTGTCAAGCGACACAGAATATCCGAAAAATGGAGTTGATTCCTTCCGAGATAGCTCGAATCATTGATTTGGAGCGATATAATGTATTGATTGATTCAAAAGGTCTGATTTGGATTACCACCTATGGCAACGGTCTTTTCTGTTACGATTCGTCCAATGGGAAACTTACCAATTATAAATACAACGCCAATTCCAACAGTCCGGCTTCGGATTATCTTTTGTCAATTACAGAAGATCAATACGGAAATATCTGGGTGGGAAGTGAATATGCCGGTATTATCAAAGTGGTGAAATCCGGTTATGACATCCGTATTGTGCGTCCCGAAAGAGAAACATCGATTGGAAAAAATAATAATGTGCGTGCTATCTACGGAGACAATTTCGATAGAATCTGGGTCGGTACTAAAAATGGCAGTTTGTATCTTTATAATGCTGCATTAACCGAAAGTAAATGTATTTATAAAGATCTCAACCCCTATGCAATGACTGAAGATTCCCAAAATCGGATGTGGATCGGTACCAAAGGAAAAGGGCTGTACTTAATTGACCCGAAAACGCTTCGTGAAATCTCCCATTTTGTAAATTCAGAAACTAATGAAAATTCACTCAGTAATAATACGATATTTAGTTTATTGAAAGACAATAAAGGACGGATATGGATAGGTACCTTTGGAGGCGGCATCAATTTTGTCGAAGAATCTTCAGGTAAAATCCTTTTTAAACGGCTTTTCTTTGATGATGGGAACCGCAGCTATATCCGCTGTCTTTATCAAGATCGCGAGGGAAGAATCTGGGCAGGTAGCAGCAATGGCATCATCTGTTTTATTCCAGACGAATTACTGAAAGACTCTCGTGCGTATAAATCATACAACATGGATTTGAATAAGAAAAACAGTCTGAATTGCAACGATATAAAAACCATCTATGAAGATGATAGTGGCGAGATCTGGATTGGGACAGCAGGAGGTGGATTGAATCAGTATGTTCCGGCAACAGACGAAGAAGAAGAACATTTTATAGCTTATACTACAACAGATGGACTTGCCGGCGATTTTGTTTCCGGCATCTTAGAAGACAATGACCACAATTTGTGGATAAGTTCGGAAAGCGGAATTACTAAGTTTGAAAAAGACGATCATTCCTTTACAGTCTATCTGTTTTCAGAAAAGACTTATGGCAACAATTTTAATGAGAATGCAAATATTTATTACCAAAACCGGAATATGTTATGGGGAAGTCTTGACGGTTTACTGATTTTCAATCCGAAATCTTTTTTACCAGACAATAATACGCCGATGGTTACATTTACTAACTTCATTATTAATCATCAAAAGGTGGAAGTGGGTGAAAAAAATTCTCCTTTACATCAATCGATTAGCTATACTGACAAAATAGAATTGAATTACAAGCAAAATACATTCACGATTGAATTTGCTACCTTGGTCTTGAAAGACCCGCAACGGAATAAATATGTTTATATGTTGGAGAATTATGATAAACAATGGAGCGCTATCGGCAATCCGAATACGGCCACTTATAAGAACTTGCCTCCGGGAAAATACATTTTCAAAGTAAAAGGCGCAAATAGCGACGGCGTATGGAACGAGAAAACGACTCAATTGAAAATTACCATTACTCCGCCGTTCTGGAAATCAGGACTTGCCTATATCCTATATGGCATGTTGATTGTATTGGCAATGTATGTAGTATTCCGATTGATTTACAAATTCAATACATTGAACAACAATATTAAATTAGAGAAAGAGTTGACAAACCATAAACTCCGCTTTTTCACCAACATATCCCATGAGTTTCGAACTCCTTTAACTTTGATACGGGGAGCAGTCGAAAACCTGAACGAACAAAGCGATATTTCTGCCCGTACAAGAAAGCAAGTGAACATCCTCAACCGCAATTCAACTGTTTTAATAAAACTTATCGACCAATTGCTGGAATTTAGAAAATTGCAGAACAATGTATTGAGACTCGACTTGGAATTAACCGACATCGTTGAGTTTTCCAAAGAAATCTACTCCAGTTTTCAAGAAATGGCCGATCAGAAAAATATAGAATATCTGTTTATCTGCGATTACGATTCTTTCAATATGTTTATCGATCGTCGGAAAGTAGATAAAATACTCTATAATTTGTTATCCAATGCTCTTAAATTTACCCCGAAAGGTGGACGAATCGAATTGGTACTGACTTTTGACCAGACAAAATCCACTTGCCTGATATCGGTTAAAGACAATGGCATTGGAATTGAAAAAGACAAACAGCATTTGCTTTTCAGTCGGTTTATGCAAATCCACTTTTCATTGTCCGGTTCGGGAGTTGGATTATCTCTTGTAAAAGAATTTGTCGATGTACACAAAGGCAAAATCTGGTATGAAAATAATGAAGGACAAGGTTCTGTTTTCAATGTAGAACTTTCAACGAATGCCGAAACCTATAAAGGAGAGAATTTTATAACATCCTCTTACTCGACTCTTGAACCTAATAATAACATCTTTTACCCATCCAACTCTATCAAAACCGTACCGTTACCAGATGTAGAAGATTCAACTCTCTCTAATTATAAAATGCTGATAATTGATGATAATGATGAAATACGGAATTTCCTGACCGATGAATTTAGTCAATATTTCATGGTATATACCGCCGAAAATGGGAAATCGGGTTTGCAAAAAACCATAGAAACCAATCCTGATCTCATTATTTGTGATGTGATGATGCCAGAAATGGACGGTTTTGAAGTTACCCGCCGGTTGAGAGAAGATTTTCAAACCTGCCACATCCCGATTATTTTATTGACGGCTCAATCATCCTCAGATCAGCAATTGGAAGGTATTCGGAGCGGAGCCGATGCTTACATTACAAAACCATTCAGTATGAAATATTTAGTTGCCAGAGTATTTAAATTAATAGAATTGAGGGAACAACTTAAAAAACGTTTTTCAAGCGAATATGTACTCGAAGGCAACTTGATTACAACGATTGATAAAGACAAAGAATTTTTTAACCTCATCAATAAAATACTGGAAGAACATATTAGTGATTCTCAATTTTCCGTTGACCGTTTTGCCGAATTAGCAAACCAAAGACGCACAATCTTCTACAAGAAAGTAAAGGGTATAACCGGATTATCTCCCAACGAATTGATAAAAGTAAAGCGGTTGAAGTTAGCCACCGAACTATTACTGCAAGGAGAGTTGACTGTTTCGGAAGTATCTTATAAGGTTGGATTTGAAGACCCATTCTACTTCAGCAAATGTTTCAAAGCCCAATACCATTGTTCACCCTCCAAATATGGACAACCAGTCAAGAATTAATTATGAAGGGTCGAAAAGGCAACCCCTTCACAACTTTTTAAATATTTTTAAGGAATTTCACTGCCGAATGTAACTACTCAGCCCCCTCATTCTTTTCCTCAAATAAGGAGCGTTAATAATTATTTAGTTTTATATAATTGCTTTATTATCATAATTTTATAATTTTAAATACTAAAATAACGTCAGTTCGACCTAAGCGATTTTTTTAATAGCATCCATGTCCTGTTTTCCGCACGTTTTAGATTCTCAAAAAACAGCCATTCATACTCAGCAAATTACGATTGATTTTATACAAAACAGGGTGTCCCGTGCAAAAA
>JGI24699J35502_11133506_pt1 | contig 11284 bp, 8 predicted proteins | sample TergutMp193P4_FD_35502 | JGI IMG/M metagenome (IMG submission 35502) | reverse complement strand
ATTATCCCCATTTGTTTTTTCTGATCCCCGGCTACGGGGCGCAGGGCGGCGCGGCGGATGACGCGGCTCTGCTGCTGCGCGAAGGAAACGGCGGCGTGGTAAACGCTTCGCGGTCGATACTCAAGGCGTGGAACGCCGAAATAAAAGACTCCGGCGGCGATGAATCAACGGCGACAACCACATTTGCGGCGGAAGCGGCGCGGCGGGCGGCGATTGAAATGCGTGACGCGATACGGGCGGCGGCAAAAAAATGATGTGCAAAATAATTAACAATAATTTTATTAACAATGAAATTTTCAGACTTGATTTTGTTTGGCAAGCGGGGACACCCAAAGCGGGACAGTTTTTTATGATTAAGCCGAAACGGAGCGCTGTTTTTTTGGGACGGCCAATCAGCGTGGCACAATGGGAAGCCGATACCATTACTTTTTTGATCGCTCTGCGCGGGCAGGGGACGCGGGAACTCTCCGTTATGCGCAATGGCGAAGAAGTGGAACTGATTGGTCCGCTGGGAAACGCGTGGGCGGATTTTTTGCCGCCTGCGCAGAACGGCGGCAAAATAGCCCTCATCGGCGGCGGCATCGGGCTTGCCCCGCTTAACGCGCTGTTATGCGAAAAGTCGGGACATCGTTTTGATGTGTACGCCGGTTTCCGTGCTGGTTTTAAGAGCGATGCAGAAAAATCCGCGCTGTTGGGAGCGGCTCATCAAGCGAATAAAACTATTATCGCCACCGAAGACGGCGCTGACGGGCACAAAGGCCGCATCCCCGATTTTTTCGAGCCGGGGCAGTATGCCGCCGTGTGCGCCTGCGGGCCTGAACCAATGCTCAAGGCGGTCGCGGCAAAATGCAAGGCCGCCGCCGTTCCCTGTTTTGTCAGTCTGGAAAAACGAATGGCGTGCGGCGTGGGGGCGTGTCTGGGCTGCACGGTAAAAACCGTGAGCGGTAACCGGCGTTGCTGCGCCGACGGGCCTATCTTCAAAGCGGATGAGGTTATATTTGATGAGTAATCTTGCTGTTACCATTGCCGGTGTACATTTTCGCAATCCCGTTATCGCTGCGTCGGGGACGTTCGGCTACGGCAGGGAATACGCGGACATAATCGACGTGTCCCGCCTCGGCGGTATATGCACCAAGGGTCTCACTTTGAATCCGCGGGCGGGCAATGCGGGCGTTCGCGTGTGGGAAACTCCGGCGGGGCTGTTGAATTCCATCGGGCTTGAAAATCCGGGCATCGCCGCCTTTATCGAAAAGGAACTGCCCCGCCTGCGCACACTCGGCCCCGCGGTTATCGCTAACCTTTCCGGCTCCACGATAGAAGAATATGCCGAGGGCGCGGCGCTGCTTAACGCCTGTGCGGTCGATATGATCGAATTGAATATTTCCTGCCCCAATGTCAAAGCGGGCGGCATGGCGTTCGGCCTTGATCCCCAAGCGGCGGAGGCGGTGGTGGAGCCGGTACGCCGCGCCTTAACCGCCAGGCCCCTCATGGTGAAACTTTCACCTAACGCGCCGGATTTAACCGCCGTTGCCCGCGCCTGCGTCAATGCCGGAGCCGACGCGCTTTCGCTGGTCAACACCTTTAAGGCAATGGCGATAGACGTACCAAACCGCAAACCGGTTTTTGAAAATATCAGCGCGGGGCTTTCCGGTCCGGCGATTAAACCCATTGCGCTGCGCATGGTGTGGGAACTGTGCCGCGCGTTAAAACCCGCCGTCCCCATTGTGGGGCTCGGCGGCATTGCCAATACCGATGACGCGCTGGAATTCCTGATGGCGGGAGCGGCGGCAATTCAAGTCGGCTCCGCCACATTCCCCCGCCCTTCAACCATGATCGAAATTATTGACGGCATTGAAAACTATATGCGCCGGTTTGAAATTGCAAAGCCGGAAGATATTGCGCTAAAGGGGTACTAACTGAGCAACGGGCATTTTTCAACATCGGCGGAAGTTTTTTCCTGGCTCTCGCGGTTTATCAATCTTGAAAGCGGAATCCCCCAAAAGCCCAAAAGTTACCGCCTTGACCGCATGGAATTTCTGGCGGAACTTGCCGGAAACCCCGAACGCTGCGCCCCGTCCATCCACATAGCGGGTTCAAAGGGCAAGGGGTCGGTTACGGCGATGATCGCCTCTATTTTGGAAGCGGACGGGCGGCGGGCGGCGCGTTATATGTCACCGCACATTGCCGATATTCGCGAGCGGGTCAGCATGGGCAACTCGTTTTTTGATGAAGCCGTGTACTGCGCCGCCGGTGACGAACTGCGCGATGTCGCCGAACATAAAGTTCCAATGTCACATAACAGCCTGTTCAACCCCGCCAGCGAAGAAGGCGAGTCGCTCACTTTTTTTGAACTGTTAACGCTGTATTTTTTCCTCTGCGCCCGCGCCGCCCGCTGCGATGTAATGGTCGTGGAAACCGGCATGGGGGGGCGGCTGGACAGCACCAATATCGTTGACCCGCTGGTTTCGGTTATTACGTTGATCGAGCTTGAGCACACCGCTATTTTGGGCGGGACTATCGCGGCGGTGGCGGGCGAAAAAGCGGGCATTATCAAACCCGGCAAGCCGTTGATTTTGGCGCGGCAAAACGCCGAAGCGCTGGACGTTTTCAAACAGCGAACCGCCGAACAAAACAGCCCGCTGTGGTACTTTCCCGATATTGCGACAATCGAAAATATCAATATTCATCGGGGCGGTACAGATTTTTCTTTAATTTTATTAACACAATTACCCCTAACGCTCTCCATCCCCATACCGGGGGCAGTTCAGGCGGAAAACGCCGGACTTGCGGTCGCCGCGCTTACAACCGCTTTCCCCGGCATAAAAGAAACCGCCATCCGCCAAGGGCTTGCCAACGTCAAACTCCCCGCCCGCTTTGAAAAAATTGCCGACAACCCCGTCTTGATCATTGACGGCGCGCACACGCCGGAAAGCGCCCTGCTCTGCGCCGAAACTTTTTGCGCGCTCTACGGCGAGGGGGGAATACTGATCTTTGGCTGCGCCGCCGACAAAAACGCCGCCGCCATGGCGGATATTCTGCTGCCCCGTTTTTCCCAAATCATCATCACCACCCCCGGCGTTTTCAGAACCAGCAGTCCCGAAAAAGCGTACCGCGCATTTGCTTCCGAAAAAACCCTGTTGATAAAAGACACCCGCGCCGCCGTACAGCAGGCGATGGAAACAGCCCGCGCAAATAACCTGCCCATTCTCTGTACGGGTTCGTTTTATCTGGTGTCGGAAGTGACATCAATCAACAACTCCGCCCTGAAGGGCGGGTTGTTGTTTAGGTAAGGTATTCGTCTCCGAACCTTCGGTTCGTCGCGTACAATCATTCTGTCCCAATAGCATTCCGCCGGCAAAGACGGTGAGCGGGGCGACGAGTATCAGTCCGAAACAGCCGACTAAGGTATGAACAACCTCGGAGGAGACCCAGACCATGTTGATCACATTTTCCAGGGGGACGCCCTGCGCGATAAAGGTCATGATCATGGCGGTATATTCGGCGGAGTAGGCAAGCAACAAGGTCGTGGACATAGTGCCGGCTGCCTGCCGCGCCACGGTAAAACCGGAGCGCATAAGCCCCAGGCGGGTAATAGCGGGCTGCTGTTTTTTAATTTCGTCCATAGCGGCGGCGGTATCCATTGACAAATCCATCATTGCGCCGGAAGCGGCAATAAAAATTCCCGCGATAAACAGATGCGCCAGATTGAGATGTCCGTAACCGGAAAAGAGCAGCGCCTCGGTAAACGGGCGCACCGCGCCGTGGATTTTGAACCAGCCGGTAAAAGCAAACGCCAGTATCGACGTAAAAATAACGCCGCTCGCCGCGCCCAAAAAAGCGGTCAACGCCCGCCGCGTTAACCCTCCTACCAGAAACATGATCAGCGCGGTAATGATCAGCGTTATGAGCAACGCGCCAAATATGGGGTCAAAGCCCCGCAGGATCATGGGATAGAGAATACGGATAAGAGCGGCGGCGGAAAAAACAAATGAAATTAAGATTTTTATTCCCATCCAGCCCATGATGACGATCATGGTAACGATAAAAAAGACGCACAGAAAAATAGTTTTTCCGGTACGGTAATGATCGATAACCTGAACGTGGGCAATTTCTCCGCCTTCGGTTAAATTCAGCACCGCAAGCGCGTTATTGCCGGTAACAAAAGCCTTATCCAGTTCCATTTTTCCCATCATAAGGTTTGATGATGAATGTACCTGCCCCTTGAAACGCCCGGAAAGTATCCGTACCTCAAGCTGTTGTTCGCCCTGTCTGACCGGGCCGATTATCTTTAGCCTTTCGTTGTTTACTTCGATTACGCGCACCCTTGCCCGCAGGGCGTTTGCCTGAACCGCGCTTCCCTTAAAACCGGTGGGAATAAAAAGTGTTAAAAATGTTAACAATCCGGTAATAACGATAAATAGGGCGTCCCTCCTGGACTCTTTATAATTGCCCAGGAAGGACACCAGAGGAGGAAACATAGGTTATAGAACCTTTAGGTTCATTGTGCTGGCGAGTTTGTAGAACAAATCCGTGTTGTCATAGTAGCCGCCAAAAATTTCCTGATGTATTCCGTTGGCAAAAGTGGGAACCGGAACGCCGGTATGCGCGTAACTTGTCCAGCCGATACCCGCGGTCTGATTCATCATCTGGGTCAGTTTTACCGTAAGCGGCTCGTAACCGCCGTACAGCAAGTAAATGTCTTCGGCAAATGAGCGAATCTGCTCGTTCCCCATGGAACGCTGAAAGGCAAACTCGATTTGCTCTTTCTGAAAATCGGTAAGGGCATTAAAGTCAATACCGAATGATTCTTGTATTGAGGGAAGCAGGTCGGCAAGTTTTGCGCCGGATGCAGAAGTCCGCGCTTTATAGGGCTTGAGCACTTCTTCGTCAAAAGCGACATACGATTTTGTTTGCAGGGCGACTTTATCAAAAAAAGTATCGTACTGCGTTCCCGCAAAACCGATGGTAAGTCCGCCGGTTTCATGATCGCCGGTCACTACAATGAGGGTTTCCTTTGGATATTTTTTCGCAAAATCAAGCGCGGCGCGAATCGCCTCGTCCAATGCAAGCACATCGTGAATGGTCGCTCCCGCGTCATTGGCATGACACGCCCAGTCAACCTTTCCGCCTTCGACCATCATAAAAAACCCCCTGGGGTTTTCCAGCAGTTCAATTCCCTTTTTGGTAAAATCGGCGATGGAAAGCTCGCCTAATTTCAGGTCGAGATTGTAGGGCATTGCGCCGTCATCCTGCAATCGCGGGCTAATGGCAATAACTTTACCCGCGCCGGGCTTGAGGGCGTTAAATCCCTCTTTAGTGTCAACGTAGGTAAAACCGTTCGCCTGCGCGATTTCGACCGCATCCTGCTGATCGCCGTTCCTTCCGGTTCGCTGGAGAATGGAGCCGCCGCCGTAATAATCAAAGTTACTTTGGGCAAGCTGAACGCCAATATCGTAGTAATTGCTCCGTGACGGAGCCTTGGCGTAGAACGACGCCGGGGTCGCGTGGTTGAGCGTTACCGTGGATACGATACCGACTTTCATTCCCGCTTCGTGGGCGTATTCGGCAATGGTTTTGAATTGCCGCGTCTTGCCCACATCCATGTTGATGACGCCGCTGAGCGTCTTGTTGCCGCTGGCAATCGCCGTTCCCGCCGACGCCGAATCGGTGATAAAGGTTCCCGCATCGTAAGTGGTGGTTAATCCTGTTACCGGAAACCGGCTAAAGCCCAGCCTGCTAATGTTTATGTCTTTTGACGAACGGGCTGTGGCAAACACTTCGGCGGAAGTGATCTGCGGCATTGCCATACCATCGCCGATAAAAAGAAACACATACTTTGCCTGCCCTTTGCCGGCAACCAGACCGGTATTGCTGTCTACGGCGCCTTTCGCAGGCTGGGGCTGGTAAACAACGGCTATTACACATAACACAACTACAACAGCTGTTACCGCGGTAATTACGCTTCGTTTTTTCATAAAATCCTCCTGAAAAATAGGTAAGTACAGGCTGGAGAACTATTGTTAGATTTTGGTTTAACAAATGTAAAAAATCGGTAAAATAAGCTGTTTAATATCTTTTGCTGTTAACGTATGCCCAATTTTCGTTGGTTTTTTCGAGGTAGACGTATTCGGTGAATATCCAGCCGGGTAAATCTACGCATACATAGACGATTGCTTTGGCGAAATTTTTATCAAATCCGATACTGGAAAAATTAATTCTAAAATAATTTTTTTGGGGTCTTTCTCCCTTCCAAAAAAAATCGGCTTTGAATTTTACGTCTTTATCAAAACTTTTTCTGTGCGCGTTCCTGGTAATAAATGATACAATCATTTCTTCTTCTATTAACAATGACATTTCACTTTTAATAAATTGTTCAGCGTTTTTAAGGTCGGCCTCGTAAGAGCCGGCGGACTTTACGCGGTACAGATAATATTCATTATCTATGCAAACCTGCATATCGCTCCTGGAATTTTTTAGTTCGCGCGTTATTATCGTTAATACATGATCGATGACTTCGTTGATTATTTTTATTTCGTCCGCGGATAAATCAACTTCTTCGGGCGGCGCTTCTTCTATGAGCGCTATTTCTTCCACTTCCGGCACAACCGGTTTTGGAGCGGATTTGCACCCCGCGCACAACGTGACTAAGGCGAATAAGAGCGCACATAATCTCATATAACAAGTATATACTTATGTGCGGCATTTGTAAACGGCGACCACCTCAACAAAATTTAAGTGGCCGCCGTTTTGTTTCTTAATATTCCACAATCGTTAAATTGATGGCAGTGTGCACATAACCGCCTAACATATTGGTTCCATTCCAGCCCCCGCCCCTGAATCCGTTACCCCAGTTGTCGTCATATTCGTCTGTTGGGCTTGTGCCGTAACCTGTCGCGCCGGACGGGACCCTTATCGTAACGTTTTTGGGTTCGTTCCATGATGTGAATATATCCGTTCCCAATGTCGGCGCGTTAGCTCCCATAGTGATGAAGAGAGTTGTGTTTCCTGTCTGTGCAAAGGCCCATGCGCCGATGCTGGCCACAGCGGAGAAGTCCGCTGTTTGAAGGCTGACACATTGGCTGAAGGCATCATTACCGATGTTGGTCACAGCGGGGAAGAGCGCTGTTTGAAGGTTGGTACATCTAAAAAAGGCAAAATTACCGATGGTGGTCACAAGGGGGAAGTCCACAAAAATAAGATTGCTGCGCTGTTCGAAGGCCCTTTCACCGATGGTGACCGCTTTGGGGAAGTTCACTGATGTAAGAGGATCTTGCTCCCACCATACATCCCCCCCCTTGAAGGCATGTTTGCCAATGATCGTTATATTCGCCCCGGTCACTGATCTCAGGCTGTTAAAGCCCCTGAAAGCTCTGGTTCTCTCCATCAATTCCCAACCTCCCGGATCCTGCTCATTACCTTGATAGTCCGGTATACTCGTGGCGGCGGTGGGCAGGATGATGGACACGATTCTGTTCTTGCCGGGCACGTTCATCAGGGAGGGGTCTATGAAGGAAGGAGAAGGATCAGGGTTAAAAACGGTTCCATTCATGGTACAGTTGGAAAGATCGAGCGCGACGAATCTTTTAGCATCGGCAATTTCGCGCAGTAAAGTATGCCATCCGCTGTTTGAGCTTGTCATATTTCCCAAGTTTATAGTAGGGGACATATTGAAAGGAGGATTATCGATAGAGGTGCCTACGCCGTCTATATAACCCCAGGCTTCTTTAATTTTCAGAACCGGAGCCTGCTGGGGGTGGGGACTTTTGGTGACGACGGCGAGTCTATTTGCCGCAGGGGCTGTGCTGGACGCCGTTTGGGTGGCAGTCAAGGTTGCTGAACTCGAAAAGAATTCATTCTTGTAAATTTCATACCTATCTCCCCAGGTAGTCAAGGTCACACGATTGGAAAGTTGGGTCCCGTTGCTATCAACGAGGTATAACTCTACACCGCCCGGTATAGCAACATTAGAGAAGAATTCAATAGTCATGCTAAATTCATCCCCCGCCAAGATTCGCATTCCCTGCATATATTCATCCCACTCTCCCAGAGGCTTTATTATCTGGTATCCTCCCCCTCCTGAAGACAACGATATTGAGGGGAAGTTCATCACCTCAACATCGAACCGGGAAAACTTCACGGTTGCGCTGCCGCGTACCCGAGGGCCGTTCTCGCCAAACGTAGGGGCAGTTGCTAAATTAAATTTACTATAGGCAGGATTAGAACCGGTCCCATTAACGGGGTCTTTTACTATTATGTCTATATATCCGTTGTATACCCTGTTTTGCTCAATATTACTCCAACCCTCTATACCCATATAACCGGAAAATTCTTCCCATGCAACATTAGCATCATAATAAACCAGAACAAACATTATGCTGGGTAAAAGCTTGTCCGAAATAAATGTATAGTGAACTCTATACACATTGCCCACTTGTATCTGGTGATTATTAGGAAGAAAGTCAGCAAAATTCCGCCTACTGTCATCGCTTCCCGTAAAGCCATGATATTGAGAAGCATCCGGGACCCCTTGCCACGCCTCTTCCAATTTTATCGTCAGTTTAACCGTTTCTGCTTTAATAATGTTAATACCGGTGACATTGGCGTTCCGCACGTTGTTTCTGGTTACCGTTCCGAACTGAACAGAACCATAATAATAGTTGTAATCATCATAATAGTAGTCTGGGTACCATGCCTCAAACCGCAAGTTTGTATTGTTTTGGAAGGCGGGGATAGATACCGACCATTGGCCGTTGTTGTCAACATAAGCCCGATCAATAAAGTAGTCATAAGGGGCATTGCTGCGGTATATCTCTATATAAAGGTTATCGGGGATGGGATAGGGTACCCCCTCTATCGTGTAGCTTACCGCGCCGCTCAGGATAATTCTATTGGAAAAATCGTCCGCGGTAAACGTAATACGCGCCTCGGTCTCCATGTTGGCATAGACATGGATTATTTCGGTTTTGGTCGCCAGTATTTCGTTGTTAGTGTTGTACAGTTTAATGATTCCCAGATAGTACCCGGCGGCAAACCCATCCGTATTGGAAGGCAGGTTCGCATTAGTTAATGTAGCCCTGTACTCCACGGAGGTAGAAAGATTTTTGAAATATATTTCCGCATAGTTTACCTCCCTGTTCGCCGGATAAGTAACCGAATAGGTAACATAGCCGGTGCCGGTCATTTGGGCGCTTATGGTAATGCTTTTACTCTGCGTCTGCCCGGCTTGTGTGATGTTAACCGTGTCGCTCCCGCTCGCCGCCTCGTATTCAATCCCGCTTATTCTGACATAGCCTTTAACGGTAATTTCCCACTCGCCAATGGTCAGACCCTCGATCAATTTGGACTTGCCGCTTGTTATGCTATCGTTACGGGTTTGCCCTTCGGGACCGGTTAATGTCAGATCATATCTGATAAAAGTATCTTTGGGGAACAGGGTTCGTCCCTCATCGCCGTTAATCGTAATAATAACGCCGGCTTCCCCCCCGTTTGCGGGAAGGGAAAGCGGGCTATCACAGCCCGCAACGGCGAGCAGCGCTATGAGCGCCAACGGTATTAATTGGGTTATTTGTTTCATCGTTTGTTCCTTCATCGTTTTCTCCTTTTACCACACCACTTCAAATGCCAGTTCTTTGGAATACGGCACGCCGTTCTTCCAGACAACGACCGTTATCTTATGTTTCCCGATGGTAAAAGAGGAAGCATGGGAATTAATAGCATAAGCGCCAGAGTACCACCAAGGTGCTCCGTCCAGATACCACTCATATTCATCATAAGAACCGTTTATTTGCACAGAAAGAGAACTGTTCTGGTTTAATATCGTACCGTTGGTTGTAAGATTGATAACCTCATCATGGGAGCCGTCAAACGTTACGTTTATCGTGGTATTGGTAATTATCTCCCATTCGACCGTTACGGTGACATGGGAATTGGGCATGGTAAAACTGCGGTCATTGCCGGAGCCGCCCAGCGTAAGTTCCTGGTTGCTCGCGTTCTTTACGCTGAGGTTCTTGAACCGATAGCCATCCGTAGGCGCTATGGTCAGCCTAACGAACATCCCTTCGTAGACAGAACTGTCAGGATTGGCGGAAATGGAACCTTCTGGCACGGCGGTAGGTACGCTTATCGAATATTGGGTTCCGCCGGTAATTTCCTGAAAACTCACCGTTACCGTTACATTGGCAGCGGGCATGGTAAAGGAGCGGTAGATGCCGCCGCCAATATATTCAATGTTTTGTGCGCCGGCGGTGACGCTCAGATTAAGCAGTCTGTAATTGCCGGTAGGGGGGGTCAGGGTTAAATCAATCCGTGTCCCGATTATGGCTGTTGTCGGGAGCGCGGTAATACTGCCTTGCGCCGGCTGTGCTACAGTTATCGAATAGAGAATGCCCTTAAATGTGGCGTTAATGGTAACGTTGGCTGTGGGCATGGTAAAGGTTCTGACCGCGCCGGTTCCGTTCAGGATAACCGGGGTAACCGGGTCGGTCGCGGCGGTCGCGCTTATGGTGTCAAGTTCATAACCGGTATCGGGGCTTATGGTCAGCGAGATGGCTTCGCCTGCCAGGTATTCGGTTTTGTCCGCCGGCAATGTTATCACTACCGCGCCGTTCTGCGGGGCGGGTATGGTTATGGTGTAGGGTTGCTTTTCAAATTCGCCGCTCACACTTACATTGGACGCCGGCATGGTAAAGGTGCGCGTATTGCCGCTGCCGTTCAGGCTGACATCGGCATTGTCCGCGTCCTTCACGTCTACGGTTTTGAGCCGCCAGCCGTTTTCGGGGGCGATGGTCAGGGTGACTGTCGCGCCCTCCTCCGCCTCGGCGGTGTTAGCGGTAATAGTACCGTGTTCTATTCCGGCGGCGACCGTTATTGCGTAGGTGGTGAGGGGTACAAAGCCAAGGGATTCAAATTCGCCGCTGACAATAACGTTGGCAGCGGGCATGGTAAAGGTACGCGTGGCGCCGCTGCCGTGGTGGGGAAGCAGGGTTCCCGATTCGTTCTTTACGCTTACATCGCCCTTGAGCCGGTAGCCCGGAAAGGGGCTGATGGTCAGGTTAATGGTCGCTCCCGGCTCGGCTCGGCTGGCATTTGCCGTAATAGTACCGTTTTCTATTCCGGCGGCTATCGTAACACTGTAGGCTTTTACGTCGGGAGTAGGTTCAGACGGACAGCCGGTTCCCATCAGCGCCATGCCAACGGCCAAGGCGGCCAAAAAGGCCGCCCATCTACTTGAGTAAGTTTTCATACATGTACTCCTTGAAAATATCTTGTTTCTGATAAGTATTTA
>JGI24699J35502_11133507_pt1 | contig 11285 bp, 10 predicted proteins | sample TergutMp193P4_FD_35502 | JGI IMG/M metagenome (IMG submission 35502) | reverse complement strand
TTGGCCAGGCGAAAAGAAGGTGCCGCCAGCCAAACCAGGCATCGGCTCGCCATCGCCGCCCAGGCCAACAAAACCGGCACTGGAGCCAGCACTTTGCAGCCAACCGACTTCGACCTGCGGCTGGTCGCCCGCATTACGGACAATGCAACCACCGAGGGTGGCGTCGTCGCTTAAGTAATTCAACAGCAACCAATCACCACGTTGTTCGGCCAAAGTTGGTAGCCCACTAAAGACTAATGGTGGCGTAATCGAGGATGAATTGTTATCGGCGTCGCTTTGCGATTCAATTCCCCTACTGCTGCCCGCTACGAAACTACCGGAAAAAACGTGGGCGCTCTCAGCGGCATCGTCAGCCATATCACTATCGCTTACTTGGGCAAAGTAATTTAATTGCAATACGCAAGCCGCACTAATTGGCGCCAACAAGGTTTCGTCTAGTTCAGTTGGAATTGCCGTCCAACTAGCGAATGCTTGTGGAATACCTCGGCCTTGGTGGGGGAGGATGATGGCTGCCCCGACAATGCCCGCCACGGCCACCGGAATAGCGGTGAGCCGGATGGCGACTTGTTTCGGCGTTAAGCGCGGTTTCAGCCACGCTAGGGCGGCTCGGCTTTCGGTTTGGCTGCTCAGCATGATTTGCTCCATTCTGGCATTTGCGCGGATACGTTCCGGCTCAGTTAATGGTTGGGTGTGTTTGATATCAATGGGGCGCACCAAAGCGTATAGCGCTTCATTATTCGCTTTTCTAGGCTGCGGGCGCGTGTTGTGATTAGACATTTTCTACTCCATGAGGCAGTGGTTAGTACCTGGGGTTAAGCCGATATGGGTTCATATTGTGTTTGGGTTGTCTGATATTCTTTGACCGCCGATTTTGGCGTTGCACCTAACCGCGCCGATTGCACCTTGGGCGCGGTATTCGGGGGACGCTGTTGGGCATCAATTTCCGATAACTCAGCCAGCGCGCGCCGCAATTTATTCCGCGCAAAATGCAACCGGAACTTCACTGCCGCTACCGAGATGCCTAACACGCGGGCGGCCTCTGCGGCGGTCAAGCCTTCAAAGGCGGCTAGGGCGATGGCCTCTTGGTCGGTGGCGGACAATCTAGCCCAAGCGGCATTAGCGGTCAGCCGCTGGATGGCCTGCTCATCAGGTGCTTGGGATTCGGCCAGACGGGTCAGTACGGCATCGTCGGTGGTCTTGATTACCAGCGCGGCGCGACGGCTAGCGCCGCGTTTCTCATTCAACATTTGATTGCGCGCCGTCGCGAATAACCAGGCGCGGGCTTGTGCTGCGTCCGTTGGGAGGGCGGTAATTTTGCGCCAAGCGGTCAGATAAGTTTCGTGGACGACTTCCTCTGCGCGGCTTCGGTAGTCCGTGGCGCTGGCTTGGCCTGCCGCTTGGCTAGTGCCGATGCGGCGCAGCACAAAGTAAAAGACATCGTCATATGTGTTGCGGTACAAGGCTTCAAACCGCAATTTGGCATCGGCGGGGCAAGCTGCCTCGCTGATAACGGCATCTGCGGGGATAACGGCATCGGCGGATATTACGGCATCGTCGGGATTAGCGGCATCGGTGGGACTAACGGCATCGGCGGGGATGTCGGCTGGAGCAACGCTCATGCCCTATACATTTCCACCAAAGCCCCAAAGGATAGGCGGCGCACCAAACTATTTGGCCATGGCCGATGCTGTCTGGCACCCTGTCGCTCAAAAGACGCCGGAGCGGCCCGTTGGAAGCCGCCCGTTACACTCTAGGCATCTTAGACATGTACCGAGTATGCAAGTAAAAACCCGAGCACGGTCTGGCGCTCAGGCCGGATTGTCGCCAGCGGCGCAGCAGCGCTTCGCCGCCGTATATCGGGACACCCATGCCGACGTTCTGCGGTTTGTGGCGCGGCGGCTCAATGCAGCAGATGGGACGGCATTAAACCGGGCTGAGGATATCACGCATGAGGCATATCTTATCGCGTGGCGCAAATTAGCGGAATTACCAGCGGATAATGCCGAAGCGCGCGCTTGGCTATTCACGATTGCGCGTAATTGTTTATTGAATGATAACCGCGCGCACGCTCGGCAACTGGGCATCCAAGTTCGCATTGCGGATAACGCCGAAATTGCCGTGCCTGACCCTAATCTGGGCGTTGACTTGCGCGTAGACCTCCATGCGGCGTGGGCTTGGCTGAGCCCGGAAAGTCAAGAGGTACTTGCGCTTTCGGCGTGGGAGGGATTGAACTCTACGCAGGCCGCTAAGGTGCTGGGCATATCTGGTACTGCTTATCGGATGCGGTTATCTAGGGCTCGGACAGCTTTGCGCGCTGCGATGGCCGGAAAAATGTCATCGGGCAATTCGTCATCAGTTAGTCTGGCAGCGGGCAGAACATCATCAGTTAATCCGTCATCAGTTAGTCCGGCATCGGACAATTCATTGTCAGGCAATTCGGCATCGGGCCGCACGCTCATAACCACGACAAACTAAGGAGCAGATATCATTATGTTCAGTTCTACTAAGACCGCAAATAACACAGATGTGGCACGTGAGTCCGAATTGCTGCGGCCATTTGATGCCGTGCCCGCCGAATCTTTGGGCAGCGCCCATCCAATTCGCGCCGAGGCCCGCCTGCAGCAAATCATGGCAACCCAGCCAGGTGTTATCAAACCGGCATCGGCACCAGAAAAACGGCGGCTGACCAGCAAACAACTCGCATTCCGACTAACCGCGATTCCAGTGGCCGCCGCTGGCATTCTCGGGGCGACCTTGCTGGCGCCGCACGGCAACACGGTAGCTCCAGCTTTCGCGACCTGGACGGCAACACCAGCCACGCTCTCTGGCGCCAGGCTGGATGCCGCCGTCAATGCCTGCGATGTGACGCTTGGCCAATTAGGTTCGGGAATGTCAGGTACCGCTAATTCGTGGCAAGATTTTATCCCCTCCCCGTTTATTGCCGAGCAACGTGGCGATTGGGCGTGGCTGCTATTTGACCAAGATGATTCCAGCCTTACTGCGCAATGCCAATTACTATTTCTGGATAACGCGCCTAAAGTAATATTCGCGCAAGGACGGGTTACAACGCGAATAGGCAATATGCCCAACAATTCCCATTTCGCAGGCGGGGGCAGGGGCGAATTCGAGCTGCCAGCCACAGATGATGAGATTGCGCGCCGGACTGCCCGCACTAATGTCTGGGACGACGGGCTGACCGCGCCAGGCACGGCCTCCATCGTCGTTGCGCGGGAAGATTTTGTCCCGGGCAATGGGATGTATTCGCTGGTCAGCGGGCGAGTCGGTAGCGACGTAGTTGGTCTAGTTGTCAATACGGCCACGGGCGAAGAGGTCACAGCCACAGTTGCAGACGGCCAATTTGTGGCTTGGTGGCCGGATGTCGTAGATGCGGAAATGCCCCGACTTACCCATGGGGAGGAGTCCTGGCGTAATTTCGTTACCAGCATAACGCTAACGCTGGCCGACGGTACGGTGTTAACCGATCAACCTCTGGCTACGAATCCTCAATTCTTGACGAGTATTGGCGCGGGAGAACATGGTTTATCAATTGGGTCATAGAAAGGATAATAAAAGGTTTGTGCGCCTCTCTGCTTTAGGGGTAGCGCTTGCTTTAGCTGGCTGCGCAGCGAGTGCGCCAGAAATGATACCGGCTGATATTGCGGTAATTGACCCGGCGGTTACATCGCCGCTGGAAGAGTATATTGGCCAGGCCGTGTTGAATGACCAAGACGAGTGGCGGCGGGCTGCTGATGACTTCGCGCTGCAACGAGAGGAGTTCATCGCCGCGTGCATGCGGGATGCTGGCTTCAATTATCAGCCGGATTTGAACTCGACGCGCTTTAGTTTAGGTACTAGTGCCTTCGACGACGTGCATCCCGATGACCGCGATTGGGTGGCGCAATTTGGGTTTGGCGCGGTTTCCGGGCATCGGCATCGTTCTGGTGGCTCCATATTCGATGTCCGGGATGATGACCCAAATGCCGACTACGTTGCGGCTCTATCCGAAACGGCGCGGGCGGCTTATGAGTACGCACTTTATGGCTCCGTGGATAACCCGCCGCAACAGACTAATACGCATGCCGAGTGGCAAGATTGGATGCGGACACGCGGGTGTTGGGGGCAGGGAGTTGTTGCGGCTCAACTCGATAATCCGATTTTCCTAACGCAATCCGACGAGTTTGCGCCCTTGTTTAGTGCGATTGCTGAGATGAACCAAGCCATTTGGGACCGGCCAGAGTTGGCAACCCTTGATGGCGAGTGGGCGCATTGCATGGCTGATGCCGGGCATGTTGGGTTCAGTTCACCTGGTGAGGCTGAGAGTTCATTTATGGGCGAATACTTCATGACATCGTTCTTGGTGCAACAGCAGCAGGCTGAGGGCTCGGTTGACGACAGCGTTGACTTGCTTGGTGACCTGCAAGCCCGCGAAATTGCGGTCGCACTGGCTGACCTTGATTGTCGCGAGGCTACCAGCTATGCCGTTCGGAAGGCTGCGCTGCGGCTTGAAGTGGAAACCCAATTTGTTGCCGACCACCGCGCCCTACTCGAAGACTTCCGCAACGCCACCGGGTAGCTGTCCCGTCATTGCGGCCTTGAGCTGTTCCGTCATTGCGGCCTTGCGCTACTCCGTCATTGCGGCCTTGAGCTGTTCTGTCATTGCGGCCTTGCGCTGTTCCGTCATTGCGGCCTTGAGCTGTTCCGTCATTGCGGCCTTGAGCTGTTCCGTCATTGCGGCCTTGAGCCGCAATCCGGGCAAAACGGAGCACTATAAGAGCATCCGAAAGTGGGCTCAGTGTTATTAATTACGCTTGAACTTGCGGGTGATCGAGGCCAGCGCGCCGTCAAACTCGCTGACGTGCATCAGCTTTAACCCCAGCGCATAAACCACCAGCATGGCCGTACCAGCCAAGGCAGTAACCAACAGCGCGCCCCGCCAAGTCTCCGGGTTGTAGCCACCCATTGCGCGGGTAATCAAGAAGCCCACGCCCGCCGCCGCCAAGGCCGCAATAGCCGCCCTAGTATATAGCCGCATAATCCGGGCGCCATCCATGCCGTTTAGTTTGCGGGACATTCCCCTAATGCGTAATAGGAAGGATATCCAAGTGGCGGCGGCATAAGCGGCACCGGCGGCAATAGCCCAATAACGCCAATCCAGATAATGCCAGGCGAGCCAAAGGATAGCCACGGTCACGACGGTAGCGAATATCTGAATGATAAAGATGGACTTACCATCTTCAAACGCGAAATACATTCGCTTTACCATTACGGTGCAGCCTAAGGCAATTAACCCAGCCGAAAGCGCCCGTAATACTGGGGCACCAATTTGCACTGAACCGGGTGTCAGAGTAGGCAATAGCGACTTCATAATCGGCTCGGCTAAAGTAATTAGCACTGCCGATGATATGACCGAGAAGATGCCCGCCGAGCGGAGCCCGGTGGACATCGCGCTGCGTACCCCATCCAGGTCGCGCTCTGCCGCTGACATCGCCAGCCTCGGGAATAACGCGGTAATAATAGAAACTACTACCAGCGAGTGCGGTAACATATATATGGTCATCGCGTTCGTAAATGCGGCTGGGCCAGCGGCCATCGTGTTGGCTGCTGCGGCCTGCTGGCCAGCAGCTGAGGTAACGTTCCTAAGGAATACCAGGCCAGCTTGTTCCAGCACCACAGCCGCAATCGTCCAGCCCACAACCCGGCTCGCTGACCGAAGCCCGATGCCCCGCAGGCCCCACTCCAAGCGCCAGCGGAAGCCGCCGCGATAGAGTGCCACCAGCACGATGGTGGCTTGTGCGATGATGCCCAAGGTGGCGGTCGCGCCCAATAGTGCCGTCATATGGGCACCCCATTGGCTTAAGTCGTCAATCGGGCCAGTGGCGCGGCCAAACATATGGATAAACACCCAAAAACCAGCAATAGATATAATGTTATTAGCGACCGGAGCCCAGCCGGTTGCGGCGAATTGGCCGCGCGCATTTAGCACTTCGCTTAATACCGTGAATACGCCATAAAAGAACACTTGGGGGATGCACCAATAGGCGAATGCTACTGCTAAGGCAATACCTTGGGCCGACCAGGCTCCCGATAATGTGAACAAGCTAATTAGCCACGGCGTCGCTGCCACCAAAATTACCGTAATAGCCAATAAGGCCGTCACGGAGATAGTGAGCAGTTTATCAAGACGTTCTTGCGTATTAGCTGCCCTTATTGCTTGCATGATTTGCGGCATCAGCACTGCTTGGAGGATGCCAGCTGCCAGCAGCGCGAACAGCATATTGGGCAGCGTATTGGCAATATCAAAGGCGTCTGCTGCCGTGCCCGCAATGCCTATCGCGGCGACCAACAATATTGTTCTTATTTGCCCGGTGGCTCGGCTGACAAACGTGCCCAGCGTCAAAATGAGCGAGTTGCGCCCTAAGTTTTTCATGGACGTTTTAGGCGAAAGTTTGTGGGCGTCGGCGCTTTCGCTGTCGTCGCCAGCAGCGGAGGTGTTGCCAGTGCTGGCGGAGTCGCCAGTGTCGGCGGTGTTGCCAGTGCCGTATGTACCATAGGCAACATCGCTGGCATCGGCGGTGCCGTACGCAGTGCCGGCAATAGTGGCGTCATCGGCAACTAAATCAGAACCGGCTGGCACAATATCGGTGGCGAAGTCGGCGCCACCATCAGCAATTTGAGCCGGGTCCTCAAAGCCAGCCTGTTTCGCCGCCTCGGCATCATCAAACTCGCTTAACCGTTCAATGGTATCCGTCGAAACGCTGCTCCCAGGCAGCTCATCAGAGGTGACGCCGTACGCGAGCGGGACGTCACCCTGGCTGATGAGCGCCGGGCGCGGAGCAGTGCTGGGTTGCGCGGCATGGCGAGGGTTTTGTCGCTCAAATAATAGTTTCAAAGTCCGCATCCCATTTCAGTTTAGCGCCCACAAATAAGCACGCGCCGGTGGCTAATTCCTGCTTATATTCAATGCTGGAATCGGCACAAACCTGGACATTTAAGGCGGTGTGTTCCGCGCCAAGCAGTGTGAGTTCCATCCCGTGTCATTTGCTGGCTGCTGCGGTTGGTGGCGTTTCCGCTGCTGGCACGGCTGCTGGCACCGCTGGTGATTGTCCGGGCGCTGCCGGCTTGGCTGGTGCAGGTGTCGGCGTTTGCGGCTGCTTACGCGGCGCCTTTAGCGCCTGCGCGGCCAACGCTTTCAACCGCGGAATCGCGCCAGAAATCGTGCGCTTACTGTGCGTCCTAACTGGGGCGTCGGGATGCAGCGGCGGCCTAGTCAAAACAACTAAAGAATGTGCTTCGACGTTTATTGTGCTACCCGCCGCATACTTATGCGGCTCAGCTAGCGGCACGTCGGTATCCACTACTGACGTCCACTCTTTCCCATATGCCGCGCTAGGCAAGGTGAATTTGATTGCGTCTGAATAGGCGTTAAATAGGATTAGGAAGGAGTCGTCAATAACGGGATTGCCATGCTCGTCGGTTTCGGGCAATGCGTCGCCGTTCAGGAATAACGTCATCGTGCGGGCTTTGGCGTTATCCCAGTCTTCTTGGTCCATTGCTGCGCCCGACGTATCGAACCAATCGGCTTCGGCTAGCGTGCCAGTGCCTAGGGCATCTGTGGAGGTTAGGTCGCCAAAGAAGTTACGCCGATGCAATACCCGATGGGCCTTGCGCAATTTCACTAAGAGCCGCGTGAAGTCGAGTAATTCAATTTGTACTGGGGTCAAGTTCCAGGGCATCCAGGCAATGGGATTGTCTTGGCAATAGACGTTATTATTGCCATTTTGCGTGCGCGCTACTTCATCGCCATAAAGAATCATGGGCACGCCTTGGCTCAGTAATAGGGTAGCCAAGAAGTTGCGCCGTTGTCGTGACCTTAATTGGTTGATAGCGGTGTCAGTAGTAGGGCCTTCGGCACCGCAATTCCACGAGCGGTTGAAACTCTCGCCGTCGCGATTATTCTCGCCATTAGCTTCGTTATGCTTTTCGTTATAGCTCACTAAATCGTTTAGCGTAAAACCATCATGGGCGGTAATAAAGTTAATGGACGCGACTGGGCGGCGGCCAGTATGCTCGTATAGGTCGCTAGAGCCGGTAATCCTTGAGGCGAATTCCGGTAGTTTGGCGTCTTCGCCACGCCAAAAATCTCTGACGGTATCGCGGTATTTGCCGTTCCATTCCGTCCATAATGGGGGGAAGCCGCCCACTTGATAACCGCCGTCGCCCAAATCCCACGGCTCGGCAATTAACTTGACTTGGCTGATGGTTGGGTCTTGATTCACGATGTCAAAGAAGGCGGATAGCTTATCTACCTCGGCAAACTCGCGCGCCAGCGTGGCCGCCAAGTCAAAGCGGAACCCGTCCACATGCATTTCCTGCACCCAATAGCGCAGCGAATCCATAATCAGTTGCAAAACGGCAGGGGAGCGCATGAGTAGCGAATTACCGGTGCCAGTAGTGTCAAAGTAATGTGCTTGGTCATTATCAACTAGACGATAATACGAGGCGTTATCAATGCCCCGGAATGATAACGTAGGGCCTAATTGGTTACCCTCTGCGGTATGGTTATATACCACATCCATTAACACTTCAATACCAGCCGCGTGCAGCGCCTTAACCATCGTCTTGAACTCTACTACTTGCTCACCGCGCGTACCATAAGCAGCATAGCCATTATGCGGCGCAAAAAACCCAATAGTGTTGTAGCCCCAGTAATTGGACTTGCCCTCGGCCACCAAATGGGAGTCATTAATAAATTGTTGGGCAGGCATTAGTTCGACAGCAGTAATACCCAGTTTCTTTAAGTAATCTATTATTACCGGATGTGCCATTGCGGTATATGTGCCGCGCAGTTCTGGTGGAATGGCTGGATGGAGTTTAGTTAAGCCTTTGATATGAGTTTCATAAATGATAGTGTCGCAATAGTCAGTACGAGGTGGGGCATCCGAACCCCAATCAAAATACGGATTAGTTACCACCGATATCATGGTGTGTTTGGCCGAATCGCCGCTGCTATATGGTTTGGCGGCTTTCACGGCGTCATCGGGGGTTTTGAACGGATAAGAATATAGCGATTGGTCGCCATCTACCTGGCCGTCAATCGCCTTGGCATAAGGGTCTAACAGCAATTTGGCCGGGTCGCAGCGCTGACCTTTGGCGGGATTCCACGGGCCATAAACTCGGTAGCCGTACCGCTGGCCAGCGGTGACACCTGGTAAATACGCGTGCCAGACATAGGCGTCCACCTCCGGCATCTCCACCCGCGTTTCGGCGCCCGTGTTGTCCAGCAAGCACAATTCGACGCGGTCAGCGACCTCCGAAAACAGGGCGAAATTGGTGCCCTTGCCGTCAAAAGTAGCGCCTAGGGGATAGGCGTGGCCAGGCCAAGTTTGCATGCCTACTATCTTTACACCAGTGGGCGGGGTGTGCCGTCGGACAGTGCCGGGTGGCATCATCTCCGCCAAACTGGTCTGTGCCTTGGCTGCTAGATGCCTGCCGGCAGCACGGGCGGGAGTTGCCGTTGCTTTTGGTAGCGTCCTAGGCCATCGCCCGAAAAAATGTGGAGGTGGGTACGGGATTTGAACCCGTGTCCACGAAAAACGCTATCAGCAAGAGTACGCTCTGACAAGGGAAAACACTTAGGCTGGTTTAGGCAGGAGTAGGCTCATTTTGGGGCAATTTGTGTACCGCGTACACATCCATGTATGCTAGCCAGATGCCGACACCACAGGTCATACTCCGCGCCGACGGCACGCACTCATACAAAGTTCGCTTTAGACACGATGGGCGCGCGACCTCGCGCACCTTCGCCGACAACCGGGCAGCGCTGAGGTTCGCGAAGAACATTGACACCCTTGGTGTGGCCGAAGCGCAGAGGATACTTGATGAGAGCGCCGCAGTCTCAGCCGAAAGCACATGGAGCGTCCACGACTGGTGCCTGCACCATATTGAATTACTAACCGGCGTCGGTGAAGACACGTTGAAAGATTACCGGTCTTACGTTAAGAACGACCTTGGGTTCCTATCCGATCTACCCATCCACGCTGTACGTCGTGACGACATTGCCCGGTGGGTGAAGTGGATGGAAACACGAATCAGCACGCGGACAGGCAGACCTCTATCAGGTAAAACCATCTCTAACCGGCACGGGTTTTTCTCCGCTGCATTTAAGAGAGCAGCAGCAGATAAAATCACGACAGAAAACCCTTGTGCTGGCACTCGATTACCCAAATCCATTAAGCATCAAATGACATTTCTATCACATGACGAATATGCGCAGTTCTTAGCAAAAGTAGTGCCTAGCTACCAACCATTTGTCGCCACCCTGTTCGCTACCGGACTAAGATGGGGCGAAATTACTGCGCTTAAAGTTGGAGATATAGACACCAACCGAATGACAATAACAGTAAACCGAGCTTGGAAAAGAACCGGGAAACTCGGCACTCCGAAATCAAAAAAGTCAAACAGAACAATCGCAATAGCACCAGAAACAATGCAAGAAATACTGCCCCTCACCAAACATCGCCGCGCCGACGCTTTTTTATTTACCGATCAAACCGGCAGCCACATCAGCCGTGCTCGATTCGTGCGCAAAATCTGGGAAGCCGCTGCGCGTCAAGCTAACCTCGGAAAACACCTCCGCATCCACGACGCCCGCCACACCAACGCATCCTGGCTCCTCGCCTCCGGAATCCCCATCAACTACGTTCAAGCCCACCTCGGCCACGAATCGATCACCACCACCGTGGACCGCTACGGCCACATCATGCCAGCAGCCCAACAAGCCATCCGAGGCGCCATGAGCAATGCTCTCGCCGCAGCCCACCCCCAAATCGAAGCCGCCTAACAGCACCTTTCCACTTGACATAGTAACGCCATGCGTTATTATTGTTATTGTGATCCAAAGCTTCCATGACTCAGCTGCTGAGAATGTATGGAACTTGGCCCGCGAGCCGCGCTACGGCGCTGACTTGCAACGAATGGCTAACAAAAAGATGATCCAGCTAAACTCTGCTGGCACTCTCAACGACTTACGGATACCACCAGGTAATAGGTTAGAAAAACTGCAAGGCAACAGGGAAGGCCAACACTCCATCCGAATAAATGACCAGTACCGTATTTGCTTTACTTGGACAGACGATGGACCTACGGATGTTGAAATAACTGACTACCATTAAGGAGCCGAAAATGATTGCACACGAGCCGATCCATCCCGGCGAGATACTAAACGATGAATTCTTGGAACCGCTTGGAATCACCCAATACAGGTTGGCTAAAACCATCGGTGTACC
>JGI24699J35502_11133509_pt1 | contig 11316 bp, 7 predicted proteins | sample TergutMp193P4_FD_35502 | JGI IMG/M metagenome (IMG submission 35502) | reverse complement strand
TCGCGCCCCGCAACCCAACTCGCGCCCCGTGGGACCCGGCTCGTACCCCGCAACCCAACTCCCGCCCCGTGGGACCCGACTCGCACCCCGCAACCCGACTCGCGCCCCGCAACCCGGTTCGGGGACCCGGTGCGGTAATCTATACGGGTGCACGGTCTGACGCGGCTGATTTCAAGGGAGGAGTCTGTCCGCACCTGTTTGGACGCGGCGGCGAACAACCAGATTGGGGATTTGATCTCCATCGGCGAGATCCGGCCCTTCCTGGCCGCGGCACTGGCCGAGAACAAGCCTCTGCTGCTGGTCACCTCCACGTACAGCCAGGCGGAGGCCATGGTCGGCTCCGTCCAATCCCTGCTCGACCCAGACGAGGTGGCGTACTATCCCGCGTGGGAAACCCTGCCCCATGAGCGGCTGAGCCCGCGCTCGGACACGGTCGGCAAACGCCTGGAGGTCCTGCGCAGAATTGTGGGCAACGATGAGTTGCCACCCCCGAAAGTCATCGTCGCGCCCGTACGCTCTCTGCTCCAACCCCAGGTGAAACGTTTGGGCGAGATGAGCCCTGTGACGATCAGCGTGGGCGACGAGGTGGACATGGACTCCCTCATGCACCGCCTCGTCCAAGCCGCCTACGTACGTACCGATCTTGTCGAACGGCGGGGAGAATTCGCTGTCAGGGGCGGGATCCTCGACCTATTCACACCCACGGCCGCGTCTCCGGTCAGGATCGATTTCTTCGGCGACACGGTCGAGGAGATCCGGGTCTTCTCCGTGGCCGACCAGAGGTCGTCGGCTCAAAGCATGGAAGAGATCATCGCCACCCCGTGCCGGGAGATGCAACTGGACGACGAGGTGCGTGAACGGGCCAAAAACCTCATTCCGCACCACCCGGAACTCACGGACATGCTGGACAGGATCGCCGACGGGCATGCGGTGGACGGGATGGAGGCTCTGGCGCCGGCCCTCACCGACGGGATGGAACTGTTCACCGACGTGCTGGACCCCTCCACCCTCGTCATGGTGGCCGATCCTGAATTGGTACGCTCCCGCGCGGCCGATCTGACCGCCACATCGGAGGAGTTCCTGCACGCCTCATGGGCGGCGGCCGCATCCGGCGGCCAGGCTCCCATCGATCTGGGCGCAGCCGCGTACAAGTCTTTGGCCCAGGTACGCACCTCGGCGATCGATCGCGGACTGTCGTGGTGGACGATGTCACCCTTCGGCTCGGACCCGGAGACGAATTCCATGGTCGTGGGCGCGGAGCCGATGCCCATCGTCGCCGCCGACGCCCAGGCCGCCATCGGGGAGGTGGAACGCAGAGTCGAGGCCGGTGAGACGGTGGTGGTGGCCACAGAGTCGCGAGGCCTGGGGCAGCGGTTCCATGACATCTTCACAGAGGCCGGAACCCCCGCCCACCTGTTGGACCTGCCGACAGCTGAGCCCCAACCGGGAATGGTGACGATCCTCCAGGGCAGTTTCGCCCGCAGTTTTTCGGTCCCGAAACTCAATCTGACACTGGTCACAGCCTCTGATCTGGCGGGTCACCAGGTCGACAAACAAGCACGTCATCTTCCGACTCGCCGGAAGAAGGAGATCGACCCGCTCACCTTGACCCCCGGGGATCTGGTCGTCCACGACACCCATGGCGTGGGACGGTACGTGGAGATGACCACACGTACGATCAACGGGATGACAAGGGAGTACCTTGTCATCGAGTACGCCGCCTCCAAGAGGGGACAGCCCGGGGACCGCCTGTATGTGCCCATGGACCAGCTCAACCTCATCACCGTGTACGTCGGCGGCGAGGAGCCGGCGCTGGACAAGCTGGGAGGGGCCGACTGGGGTAAACGCAAAGCCCGGGCCCGCAAGGCCGTACGCGAGATCGCCAGGGAACTGGTCCAGCTGTACGCCGCGCGCCAGTCCGTGAAAGGTTTCGCCTTCTCCCCGGACACGGAATGGCAGAAGGAGATGGAGGACTCCTTCACCTTCGTGGAGACCCCGGACCAGTTGTCCTGCATCGACGAGGTCAAGCACGACATGGAGTCGATCACACCGATGGACCGGCTGGTGTGCGGCGATGTCGGCTATGGGAAGACTGAGATCGCCGTACGGGCTGCTTTCAAGGCCGCCATGGACTCCAAACAAGTGGCGGTGCTTGTTCCCACGACCCTGCTCGTCCAGCAGCACTACTCCACCTTCGCGGGCCGCTTCGCCGGCTTCCCGCTGATCGTGGCCCCCCTGTCACGGTTCCAGACCTCAGCCGAGGAGAAGAAAACACTGGCCGGACTGGCTGACGGGTCCATCGACGTCGTCATCGGCACCCATCGGCTCCTGAGCAATGACGTACACTTCAAAGACCTGGGACTGGTCATCATCGACGAGGAACAACGATTCGGCGTGGAGCACAAGGAGGCCCTCAAGAGGCTGCGCCTGGACGCCGATGTGCTCGCCATGTCCGCCACCCCGATCCCCCGCACCCTGGAGATGGCCGTCACCGGGATCCGGGAGCTGTCGGTGATCCAGACCCCTCCCGAGGAACGCCACCCTGTCCTCACGTTCGCCGGGGTGTACGACGAGGGGCAGGTCACAGCCGCCATCCGGCGTGAACTCGCCCGTGAGGGACAGGTTTTCTTCGTCCACAACCGTGTGGAATCCATCCCGTCGGTGGCCCGCCACGTCGCCGATCTGGTCCCCGAGGCCCGGGTGGGGATCGCTCACGGGAAGATGCACGAGCGCGAACTGGAACAGGTCATGGTCGATTTCGTGGACAGGAGACTCGACGTGCTCGTGTGTACCACGATCATCGAATCCGGGTTGGACATCTCCACGGCCAACACTCTCATCATCGACCGGGCGGACGCCATGGGGTTGAGCCAACTCCACCAGATCAGGGGCCGGGTGGGCAGAGGCCGGGACCGCGGGTATGCGTACTTCTTCTATCCCAAGGACAAGGTCCTGACCCCCACAGCCCATGACCGGCTGGCGACCATGGCCGCGAACACGGATCTGGGCTCGGGGATGAGGATCGCCATGAGGGACCTGGAGATTCGCGGCGCCGGCAACCTGTTGGGAGCCGAGCAATCCGGCCACATCGCGGACGTGGGTTTCGACCTTTACCTGAGACTTGTGGGCGAGGCCGTGTCGGAATTCAAGAACGGGTCGGAAGTTCCCAGTGAACCCGAGATGAGGATCGAGATCCCCGTCGAAGCCAACATTCCCAGTTCGTACATCGATTCCGAACGACTGCGCCTGGAGATGTACCGGCGCATCGCCCAGTCCTCCACCCAGGCCGATCTGAGCGAGGTCGTCGAGGAACTCACCGACCGATATGGGGAGCCCCCCCACGCCACACGGACCCTGATCGAGGTGGCGAGGTTCAGAATCGAGGCGCGACGCGCCGGGGTGGTCGACGTCGTCGCTCAGGGCAAATACATCCGATTCACGCCTGCCACGCCTCTTTCCGACTCCCGCAGGGTACGGCTGACGAGGCTCTATCCCGGATCGATCCTCAAGCCGGAAGGTTTCGTACTGATTCCAGCCCCGCCAAGCGTGACCGCGCCGAAGACACAGATGAGGAACACTGAATTGCTGGAGTGGGCCGGGCGGGTCGTCGACACGATTTTCAGCGAGGATCCACAAAAATGACCAGTACGGCGAGGGGCTCACGACAGTGGGAAATGGCGCCAGAATCCCGATCGGGGGACGATCAGAGGACCAATTGATCAATGTTCCACCCGGATTTATCCAGGTTACGGCGGTTTGTGTGGCATAATCCTTAGTGGAGGGCGAGTATATCGACTATGATTTTGCTCGACCAGAATTATTCCGACTAGTTGGTGGTGTGTGAGAGCGGCACTTCTGAAAGGAGTACGGGTACCCATGACTGATACCTTGCCTCCTTCTCTTTCAGATGACAGAGAGGGTGTGTACGACGTGCTGACGCACGCCCAAAACCTCGCCGACCGTCTCAAGGAAGAAACTGAGGCGGAACTCCTCGACGCGCAGCGACGCTGGGAAGTCCTCATGGACGAGAACGAGAACGCGGCGGCGCTGGTCGAACAACGTCGGCGCGAGTCGGAGACGGTCGTCCTCGCCGCGATGGATCTGGCCCAGACGACAGGGGAGTCCATCGTACGCGACTCCGCCGACAAGGCGCGTACCATCGCCCAGGAGGCGGAAGACTTCGTCCTCGACGTCCTCGAACGGGCCAGAGGGGAAGTCGCTGACGCCCAGAACCGCGCCCAGGAACGTGAGAAGGCGATCTTCTCGGTGGTCTCAGATTTCGAGTCCGATGCGTACGCGCGCATCAGCGACTACCGTTCGGCGGTCGAGGCGGAACTGGCCTCGATGAAGAACGCTTTGGAAGAAGAGGGCAAACAGCGCCGCAACGACCTGGACCGTGAGGTGGCCGAGACCTGGTCGAACGTGGAGGAAGAACTCCAGCGGTTGTGGGACGCCATGCAGGCTGAGATGGCCCAGTCGACCAAGACCATCGAGGAATCCAAACGCCAAGCCGAGGAGGAAGTCCTGGCTTTGCGCACCCAAGCACAAGCAGAGTTCGATTCGATCATCGCCGAAGGAAAAGCGCAGGCCCAGGCCAGACTGGACAAAGTCACCGAACAGGCCATCGCGACCCAGGAGTCGATCACCTCTCTCGTGGCGGGGGCCAAAGCCGAGGCTGACGCCATCCGTCGCGAAGCGGATCAGGAAGTGTCGAACAAACGCACAGAACTCAACGAAACTTTCCAAGCGATCATGAACCGGGCGAAAGCCGACTCGGAATCCATCCGGAGCCAGGCCACCGAGGAGGGCGAGTCAATACTGACCCGCGCACGCAATGACGCGAAGGCGCTGAAAGCTCAGGTCGAGGAGAGAATCGCTCGTCAGGAAAGCGTCGCGGCAGAGGCCCGTGCCCGTGCCATGGCAGAAATGGAAGAATTGCAGCGAAGCGTTGCGGAACGTGCAGGCAGATCGAGGCAGGAAGCCATCGAGGTCGTCACATCGGCCAGGCAGGACGCCGACGCCATCCGCAACGAGGTGCGCGAATACATGGAACGTGCTCGTATGGAAGCTGCCACATTAGCCCGTCGCCGAGATAATATTGCCTCACAACTGGGTCAGTTGTCAGGTGTTATCGAAGCTCTTGCGGTACCGGAAAATCCGGACCGGTAACTACTATTGAGAAAGAGATTGAGGACAAATGCCCACATTTCGGATGATACTTCGTGGATACGATCCCGAAGAAGTCAACGCTGCATTCGAAGACTTGACGAAACAGCTTGAAGCCGCCCGCTCGGGGGCGAGCGGTCAAGACGCTGACACAAGTGAACTGCAGGCTACTATCGATCAGCTCCAGCAGGAACTGGATGAGATGTCTCTCTACACCGCAGATCTCGAGGAGCGTGCCGCGCAGGCTCCGAAGGCTGCCACATTCGAGGACCTCGGTTCACGCATCTCCCAGATGCTGTCCCTGGCCCAAGCCGAAAGTGAAGACGTCCGCACCTCAGCCAAACGGGAAGCTGAAAAACTGACCGTTGACACCCAGGCCGCCGCCGAGCAGTCCCGTACCGAAGCTGAGGCGTACGCCACAGAGGTACGCAGCAAGGCCGACGCTGAGGCCACCCGCATCATCACCCAGGCTCAGCGCGAGGCTGAGGAGATCTTGGATCAGGCCGACCGCGAGGCTCTGGCCCGTCGTGAAGAGGCCGAGGCCATCTACGAGAACCAGCGCGCCCGCGCCGCCGTGGCAGCCGCTGACTTCGAGAAGACACTGGCTGAGCGTCGTGACGAGGCAGCGAAGGACTTCGCTTCTCAGATGAAGGCCCAGGACGAGGCCATGCAGCGTGCTGAAGAGTCGTTGTACGCCATCCAGGAAGAGGCCGAGCGCTACAAGGCTGAGGCTCAGGAGCAGGCTGACGCGACCATCAAGGACGCCAACAACCAGGGCAACGAGATCCTCAAGCAGGCCAAGGCCACCGCTGAGCGTATCCGCCGTGAGTCCGAGCGTGAGGTCCAGGCGGCCAGCGCACGTCGTGACGCGATCACTCTCCAGCTTTCCAACGTACGCCAGATGCTCGCCACAATGGGTGTCGCACCGCAATTCGACGACATCGAAGAGCCCGTTCATGTCTCCTCTGTGGATGACGTGGTCGACGAAGGTGACGACGACTGGCAGTGAGCCTTCCATCTCCATGTGAGTATGGTGGCGGGGCTATTTGTCTCTATCTCGATTGTGTCTGGCCCCAGGCGTGGGGCCAGACACAATTGTGCTCGCCGCATGATAGGTTGCTGATATGGAACATGTCGTCATCATGGCTGGGGGATCGGGTACCAGGCTGTGGCCACTGTCACGACAGGGGATGCCGAAACAGTTATTGAAACTCATCGACGGGGAATCGCTGCTGCAACTGGCTCTGAAAAGGGCTTTGACACTTGTGGACGCCGACCGCGTCTACATCTGTGCGGGCAGGGCCCACATGAGCACCATTGCTGAACAGGTGGTTGAGGTGCCCGCCTCGAACCTGCTGGCCGAACCGGTGGGCCGTGATTCCCTCGCAGCTGTGTCGTGGTCGATGGCGACCATCGCCGCGCGCGACGAGGACAGCGTCGTGGCTGTGCTCAGCGCGGACCATGTCATCGAACCCGAACAAGCCTTCACCCAAACCCTGCGCCGAGCCCTCACAGCGGCGAAGGTGGACAGGCAGGGGTTGGTCACCTGCGGGATCATTCCCACCAGCGCTCACACAGGGTACGGGTACCTGCACGTGGGCGAGCCCGTAAACGAGGCGGGGACGGTTTTTAGAGTCCTGCGTTTCGCTGAGAAACCAACCCGGAAAGTGGCCCAAACCTATTTGGACGAGGGCGACTGGTGGTGGAATTCGGGAATGTTCTGTTTCAGGCCGGCCACCTTCCTCGACCAGGTCGCCCATTTCCAGCCCACGGTGGCCGACGGGGTGGCCCGCCTCGTGGAACATCCGGAACTCATCGACGAGATCTACCCGACCCTCACCAAAATATCTGTGGACTATGCGATCATGGAGCCGGTCTCCCAGGGATTATCGGATGCCCACATTCTCACCGTCGGACTTCAGGCGGACTGGACCGACATCGGGGGATTCCCAGCTCTGGCCCGTTTCTTGGGAGTGGGCCCAGCCAACCACGACGAGGGGCTCGTGGTCGATATGGACTGCGGCGGGGCCCTTCTGATGAACAGGCAAACCAATGGGCGGCTCCTGGCGGCGTGCGGGGTCAAGGACCTCATCGTGGTCGAAGATGACGATGTGACCCTGGTGTGCGCGATGGACGACGCCGAGAAGATCAAGAAACTGGTCGAGATGGCCCGAAGAGCAGGCCAGCAGTATGCCTGACGCCAAACACCGCCACGTGAGGAGATTCGCGTGGGCGGACCTGATCGCAGCGGGGATCTGTGTGGTCACCGTGGTGATCTTTTGGGCGATGGACCGCATCAGCTGGGCCGTCATCGCCGGTGCGGCCGGGTTGCTTCTGGCCGTCGTCGGGGTTGTGCTGGTACGGATGTCCCGCACCCCTCGCCCGGGCCCTGGTCGTACCAAGGGCCAGACGCCGCCTGGTGAGACGCCCGAAGAGGCGCAAGCACCCGTCGTACCCCTCGAACGGCAGCCTGTTGCACCGGCCGACCAGGCAGAAGGATTCGGCTGGATGAAGGCGTCCGACCTTGCCAATCAGAAGAATAAACCCTGAACCATCCCTGGTTTACATGATCACAGGCTAAGACCAAGTTGACGCGGGGTGAGTCACACTGATGTAATTTCTGTTAGTCCATATGGATGGGAAGGTTGAGATGTCGAGTGTGTTGACGTTGATCACAGGGACCGAGGACGATGCGAGCTCCTGGCAGGCGAGCGCATTGTGCGCACAAACCGACCCTGAAGCCTTTTTCCCGGAGAAAGGCGGTTCCACCCGCGAGGCCAAGAGCGTGTGCAAAGTGTGCGAGGTCAAGCAAGAATGTTTGGAATACGCCCTCGCCCATGACGAAAGATATGGTATCTGGGGTGGCCTCAGCGAGCGTGAACGGCGTAAACTAAAACGTCGCGCGTGACCGACGCGCCGATGATCCTGTTAGGGCCCCATGACTCATACCGAAGGTTGGAGCTGGTTTGACGCTCCCGAATTGAGCGATGTCGACCTGAGCGGACACACTGTGACCGCCGTTTTGGTCTGCCGCAACGCTGGAGCGTGGTTGAACGCCACCTTGGCCGGTCTCGGCCAACTCGACCACCGCCCCGACGTCATCGTGGCAGTGGACAATGAATCCAGTGACGACACGTTGGAGCTGTTGGAGGCGGGGTTTTCGGCGGGCCTCATTGACCGGATCATTCCCGGCAAGGCGACCTTCTCATTCGGCCAGGCTGTGGAGCGCGCCCTGAGCACCGTTGAAACGCCGACGAAATGGGTCTGGTTCCTCCACGATGACGCCATTCCCGACCATGATTCCTTGTCCGAACTGGTGAATCTGGCCGCACGTACCCCACGTCTGGCTGTGGCGGTGCCCCTGCTCGTACGCCCGTCACGGCGCAACCACGCGGCCCGTACCCTGGAAATCGGAGCCACGATCTCCGGTTCGGGATGGCGCAACCTGGGTCTCGACCCGGATGAGGTGGCCCAGGGACAGTACGAATCGACATCGGTGCTGGGCGGGTCGACCTGCGGGATGTTGGTACGGTGGGAATCCCTGATCGAGGTGGGCGGATTCGACCGGTGCATCTCCGGGTACCGCGATGGGATCGACCTCGGATGGCGCGCCCAGATGATCGACCAATGGGTGCTGACATGCCCCACAGCCAGGATCGTCCATCGTCAGGCGGGCCGCTCCGAGATGCGGCAGGGCACGATCGCCGCTCGTGCGGGGCGCAGCGAAGCCGCGTGGGACCGGCTGATGGGATTGCGCCTGGTCGCCGCCCATGCCCACGGCCTCGGGAGGGCGGCCATCCTCTTCCGGTTGACGTTCGTGTGTCTGGTCGCGGCCATCGGCTACGTGCTCGGACGGGCTCCCGATCGTGCGAAGGATGAACTCCAGGCCTGGTCGGATTTCTTGTTCCGCAGCCGCAAACCCGTGGCACGGCTGAGGAAAAAAGTCTTGGCGATCAAAGTCAGCAATGAGACGAAGTACAGGATCCGGTCTTTGCGGCCCACATTGGGCAACGTGGTCGAAGAGGGATTCAGCTCGGTGGCACGCTGGTTCCACGATCAGTTCTCTTCCAGCGCCGATGCGGAGATGACCCTCGACGACCTGCTGGGTGATGAGTTCACCCGCAGGATCGGTGAAGGCAAGAAACGTGTTCCCGCCTCGGTGTGGTTCGTCCTCATTGTGGCAGGCGTGGTGGCGATGGCGAGGAACCTCTACACCACGGGCCTGGTCACCGCCTCTGGCCTGTTGGCCGCGCCCGCGACGATCTTTGACGCATTCCAACGTGGACTGTCCCAGGAGGGCAGTCCGTGGCTGCTGGTGTCCGCGGCAGGATCGGTGCTGTCGATCCGCCCGTCCTGGTTCCCGGTGGCTGTTCTCGTCCTGGCATTCCCATTGACAATGTTGGTTGGTGTCTGGTTCACCCGTCACAGGATCCACCACCCGGTTGTGCGCTGGTTCGCGTCAGCGGGGTACGCCCTGTTGCCCATCGTCATGGGAGGACTGAACAGGGGAGCGCTGTGGCTGGTGGCCTGTGCGCTCATCCTGCCCTTCGTGGCCGAATGGGTCTCACGGATCGGCCAGCCCTGGATGGGGGCCCAGTCGCTGCAAACACTGGCGGGCATCGCTTTGTCCGGGGTGATCATCGTCTCGATCTGTCCAGCGTTGTGGGTGCCGGTCATGATCGCCGCCCTGGTGGTGGCCATCCGTGCGGGGGGAGCGCCTCGTCTGGTACGAGTGCTCGTCGCCCTGCTCCTGCCCTTCGTCTTCTGGGGTCCGGCATTCGGGTCGTACGCCCATAACCTGTTGCGGCTCGTCCTGACACCGGAGCCCATGCTCACCCCACCGGTGTCGCTGACCTGGCAGATGCTCTTCGCCCGCCCGGTCGAATCGGGGCTCCCGCCCCTGTGGGTGTCCCTCGCCTTGTTCTCCGTCGTGTGGCTCGGTGCGATCGTCGCCATGGCGCAGACCAGTTGGCACAGGTGGTGCGCGCTGGCGGGCGTCGCCTCGATCGCAGTCGGGCTGGGACTGGCACGGCTGACCGTGCCGGTGGCGATCTCCACGGTCAACCCCGATCCGAGCCCATGGCTGCTCCTCGGATTCTCATTGCTCCTCTTCTCCTTCGTGCGATGGATGGACGACACCCTGGCATCCCTGGAAGGCCGGGATTTCGGCGGCACCCAGGCTATTGTGGCCATCTTGTCGCTGTTTTTGGTCTGCGGGTTCCTGCTGGGATCCGGATGGGCGGCGTACGCGGGCATGAGCCAGGTTCATCGCGGCGCCAGCGCCCAGATCCCTGAATATCTCGCACAAAATGAGATTCAGTTCGACACGGCCACGCTGATCATCGACGCCTCCGCCCGTACGTGGACTCTGCGTGATTCAGGCCAGACGATGTGGGGCCAGGGCTCTTTCGCCGAGGGACCACTCAACTCGCCCGGTGCGGTTGACATGCTCGAACAGATCGTCGCCCGTGCCATCGCGGGGCGTTCGGATGACACCGTGACCCAGGATCTGGCCACTTTCGGCATCAGTTCCGTGGTGGTGATGAACCCCGGCCCGGACACGATCGCCGCGTTGGACGCCACCGCGGGCTTGCAACGCCCCACCTCCACCGGGGATATACAGATTTGGACCGTGGGAAGCGGCGACACCTCTCCCACCCGGCGCTCACTGGTCAATCAGGGCGATCCCCCGCAGTACCTCGACGCCAGCACGCCAATTTCGCCGGACTCCCCCCGTACTCTCATCCTGGCCGTTCCCGCCGACCCGGACCTGCACGTCTTCGTGGGCGGCACGCAGGTCCACTCGATGAGCTCCGGTGACTGGAGGGCGGCGTACTGGCTCGGCGACACGTCCGGCCAGATCCAAGTCGTCCGCACGATCGAGCATCAGTGGATGGGCTGGACGCAACTGGGCCTGTTCGTGTTGTTTGTCATCTTCGTCTTCCCCCCGCTGACTGACTCCGGGAGCATCGGAGACGCGCCACGGTACCAGGTCAGGAGTGCGGCATGAGAAAATACGGTGTTTTCATCATCGCGGTCCTGGTCGTCGCCGCCGCGATCGTGGCCAGTCTGCTCGTGCCTGTGACCAGGCCCGAGCCGCAGACGATCTCCCTGCCCGTCTCGCGGATGCTGACCTGCCCGGTCGTGGCC
>JGI24699J35502_11133508_pt1 | contig 11316 bp, 16 predicted proteins | sample TergutMp193P4_FD_35502 | JGI IMG/M metagenome (IMG submission 35502) | reverse complement strand
CGATTGTACCTTCTTCTGTATTTCTCGAAACCCAACCGGTAAAGCTCGTGTAATCGCTTTTTCTTTCATCGTTGAACCTTTTATTAAGTTCTCTTGCCAATTCGTTTAATCTCGTTTTCATTGCTTTGTTTTTTAGTAGTTGTTAATTTTTATATTCATTATTTTAATGCAAAGTTAATATAAACATTAATGTTGTCAAAATTATTTCAGTTAATAATTGTTAAATAATTATTTTTATGTTATTTTTTTATATTTCATATTAATATTAATAATAATTATTTTTATCTTTGTATCGAAAATTAAACAATTATGGATAACAGAATAAAAGAAGTATTGAAGCGCAAGGGTATAACACAAAAAGAATTAGCCGTAAGGCTGAAAGTTTCCGAACCTCTTATTTCAAATGCCATATCCGGAAATCCGACTTTGAAAACATTGAGAGAAATAGCGGATGCGTTGGATGTCAATGTATCTTCTTTAATTGAGGAACCGGCCGCCGACGTCATCAGCTGTCCGTATTGCGGGGGAAAAATCCGGGTGGTGAAAGAGTGAATTGTCATGCCGCTTGGTTTAAGAATCTGCTGACAAAATAAATCAGACCTTTCCCCGTTACCTTTGTCGTAACGCTGACCAACAGAGTGCCGTCCGGCTTTGAAATCGCGGTTTTCTTCAATTCGAAAAGCCCCAATTCCATTGCTTTTTGCGTCGGCTGATTGTAATACTCTCCTCTGCAGCACAAATAGCCGTTTTCCCGCATCCAGATAAACAATCTGTTTTGTCCGATTTCAATTCCGTTTTGCTTCAATATTTTTGCGAGTTCGCTGACCAATACGCTTTTGTCGCTTGTCGCCACCGCGTCGGCAAACAGTACTTTCGGGGCCTGCAATTCGATTTGCCTCGTCTGTTGTTCTATCTGCTCCGCCTGTTTTGCGGCAAGCATTAACGCTTCGGCGAAAGTCTGCGGAAGTTGATGCGCCGATTGCTCCTTAACTCGTCGTTCGCATTCGATAAAATATTGGCGCGCCTGTTTCCCTTTTTCGCTTCTCTGTATCATTGAGATTTCCTTTGCGCAACCGAGCGTTAAGGCATAATCCGTAAGTTCTTGATTTGCAAGGGTGTTAAATTCTTTACACCCTGCATAATCAACGTTTTCCGTAAATCCGTACTGCAATTGCCTTTCGAACCAATTGGAAAAGCGTTCCTTTACATCGAGGAATTTATATAATTCCCTTGCCGATACGGCCTTGTTTCCGTTATGTTCCGAAATCGGAATTAATTCGGGATTCGTTTCCATATTATTCGGATTTTGAATTTTCTTTGTCCTCTCTCTTATTGTCCGCAAGGGAAACCCAAACCATTGTAAGGCATCCCGCAAGGGTTCCGATGTGCCAGGTCGCTCCGGCAAATAATACTCCGTAAGGGGCGACAAGCCCGATGAGCGAAAAGGTTATTATCGCATATTTGTTTACTTTTTTCATGATTGTTTATTTTATGGCGGTTATTTCGATTATACATGATTGAGGTATTACCATTATTCCGTTGGCCTGCAAGCATGTGTTATTCGTTTCTTCCGCGTAATTGTGGGCTAACGCTATCGTTTCGTCGTCTTCGTATATAACCAGCCCCCAGCTTGTGATAACCAATACGTTTGCCTTATAGTCGGAAATATCTTTCCACCCGGAAGTTACTCCGTAGCTGTCGTTCCATGTTATTTTTACTTCTTTATGCAGGTAATTCATAATTACTTTTTTTTGTTTTTGCCAATCCATGCGAGTATTTCACTTCCCATGATTTTTATTTTGTTCGATTATTAAAAATTCTATTCTCGGACGTTCTTTGTCCAAGAACTTTTCCGCTACTATCCTCACACATTTATTGTCGTTTCGGATAGCTTTTACTTTTTGCAGGCAATCGAGAATGATTTTAAGACTGTTATCCAAATCGCTGCGCTCGGAAGGATAAAAGACTTTCAAATATAATTCAAAATAGCCCGTAATGTCGGCGTTACGGTATTTATCGCATTGAATATAAAACTTGTCTTCATATTCTTTCAGCGCTTTTGTTTTTGCCAAAGAAGCATGATTTTTAATATAGACAATCCTGTAGCTGTTACTTTTAGAAGGAGTTTTGCCTAATATTATTTGAAAATTCATATCTTCAATGTGTCTCATATTATCCAACTTTGCTTGCAGGTTCATATACCTAATTCTTTTAAGAGTTCATGCCAATCGAGTCCTAATTCCGCTGTTTTTAAAATTACCGGTTTCAATAAATTACAGACCTTTACTTTACGACCTCCGGCTAATCTGATTTCACTATTGAAGCCGTCATTGTCAGTATAGTGACACAATACCGTAAGAACACCAATATCTTTATTGTCATTTATGTCTTCGAGTGATTCAAAGAGATAATCTCCGATCTCTTTTATTTTCTTGTTATTAAAATCCTTTTTGCTTTTCATATATTTTTTCTATGCGTTCTTCCGTTTTCATTTCCCGTATTTTCTGTAAAATTCTCTTCCGTCCGAATTTTCGGCGTCTTCTTTCGATATTTTATGTTCCGGGTCGTAATAAATGCCTATTATGTCTCCGAACGCATTTGAATGTTTGCTTATTACGGAGTTATTGAATTTCAGCAAATTTTCCGCGATATACCTCTTGTAGAAGTCTGTTTCCTTCGTTACGTATTTCATTGCTTCATCGAGAAGCTCGTTTCTGTCATCTCCGATTATCCTTACGGAGTGCTTTCCCGTTTCTCTGTATAATTGTATCATATTTATTTAAGTTTATTTAAGCCGACGGAGAGTCGTAATCAAAACAAAACTATCTATTATTATGACAATTATGTTTTCTCCCCGCCTGCTATGATTATTGTCTGTGAAATATATGCGGACTGAACTTCCGTGCTACGAAATAGCTTATAATCAGATTTGTAATTACTAAAAACATCTTCCGGAAGGAAGGTTCATCTCCTAACCCCAATACCAAAAAAAATGATACCAAAAAATAAATCGTACCGAATGTTTTCATTGCTTTATATTAGTTTGTTAATTCGTATTCGTCTATTTTTGATGAATAATACATTATAAGCGCATCTACGATATGGTCGCAATTAACTTTTATTTGTAATTTTCTTGTTTTTGCGTTTTCTCTGAGAAAGTTAAGCTCATAAAATGAATCGTCATCTATTGCTTCTTTTCCGCATAATCGCGTCTTTAATTTCTCCATAATTGTCGGAGTGTTGAATTCTTTCAGTTTGATTAGTAACTCCGCAATTTCTTCAATCTCTTTTATCAGGGAAAATCGGTATTCGATTGGTTAAATGAAACCGGAAAATAATAAATATTATGGAACAAAAATTATCATTCAAACGCGCCTACAGACGCATTCCGAAAGGGGATATAAGAAGTGTACTTGACAGAATGCAAAATATTTTTAATGTTGAATCCGATGCATCCGTGTATGTATATATACGAGGCAAAAGAGAACCTAAAGTAACGGAGGCTATCGCAATAGAACGTCTATTTGAAGAATATGGAATAGCTATAAATTGGAATTGTGAAGAACAAGAAAAACAGAACGCATAATATTTGTCACCTGCTGCTATGATACACAATTTATATAAGAAAAAAGAAACTGCGGAGATTTTGAGGATTACGACAAAAGCGCTCGAAAATCTCGTAATTAACGGCGAGATAGATTCCACACTGATAGGTAAGCGCAGAATGTTCTTGGAGTATCAAATCAAGAGCTATCAAGAAAGAAATGCAACTGCAAACTTTAAGTAGTTTGATATAAGCGACATAAAGAACTCCCCAAATGGCCTGTTTAAGGTTCTGTAAATTAAGGAGTAAGAACAAAAGTCATTGAAAAATGGCGAGGGCTTGATTTTTAAACGATAAATAATTATGGAAACATTAGAAAAAGCAAAGAAAATTGCACAAAAAAAAGAGTTTTGTTGTGTGATATTGATTGCCTGATACTTTCGCAACCGTTGCCGTATTGCCGTTAATCTCAATAATGGTAACCTTTTCACCGTATTGATTTTTCACTTCTAAATTGTTAAAATCCTTTGTTTTCATTGTTTATATATTCTAAATGATTATATTTGCATTATATTTGGTTGTAAATACGACGCAAAGATACAACAAAATACAACATAAACAAATATTATGTTGTATTTTAATAGTTAAATATTGTTAAAAATAAAATTTATATTGATAATTAAGAAGATATGGAATTAGAAGAATTTATTGAAAAAACTTTGCTGCAGATATTCAACGGAGTGTGTTCTGCTCAGCCGGAAGTAAAAAAACTCGGCGGAACAATTAATCCTTTCGACAAAGACTATACCGATAAAGGAGGAAATCTTTTATACATGGAATATTCTAAAAAAAGATATATTGACTTTGAAGTATCTTTAACGGAATCGAATAAAAACGAAGCAAACGCAGGTATAGGGGTGCTTCTCGGAGTTGTCAGCATAGGGGGAAAAGGAAACAAGGGTAATGAAAATATATCTTTAACGAAAGTGAAATTTTCAATACCCGTATTCTATCCGGTAAATAAAACATTATGAATTATGAGTTTCTCTGTGTGGATTTATAGATAATCCTTTTTTTATAAAATCATACAAATTAGATGCATTATAAACCGGAGGATAAGTGTTTTTGCTTTTTGCGGCCATTTTCACGCAAAATTTGCGGAGTTTAAATTCTTGTTTCTCTGTTAATCCTGACATAGTGTTGATCGTTTAATTAATTATTAATAATATATGGATTATTTTTCTTTTATGCATTCATTTACGAATTACTATTGTGTGCCTCCGAATATTCAACCGAGAATTGTTCGCGAAATTAATACAATACCCTATCAAAGGAATCACGGTAAATTCTATGTTTGTATCTCCACGATAAGTCATCTTTATTTAACATATCTTTAAAAAACAAATTGATTACAGAACACAAATATACAACAAATAATAACATGGAGCAAAAAAGGAAACAACATTATTTGGATAAGTTATTTATCCATTTTGAAATGACGGCTAAAAAATTTTCCGAATCATTAGGAATTGATAGACCGGAAAGAATATATAATGTATTAAGAGGTAGAAATAAAGTTAGCAGCGATTTAGCTAATTTAATAATTGCTAAATATCCAAATATTAATTATGCATGGCTTCTTACCGGCGAAGGAGATATGTTAAAAGAATCAGAAATAGTCATACAAAAAGCTATATTGTATTTAACAAGTAATAATGATTTATACTCTATACGGCAAGAACTAAATATACCGGAAAGTACTCTTAGGGAGTATAAAGAGAAGACAAAAGTACCAACAATAGATCACGCATATAAATTATCCAATTACTTTGAAAAAATCGGAGAGAAACTACCAGAAGAAAAGTTGGATGTGAAATTTTATGAACCGGAAAATCTTCCGATGAATAGAAAACTGATTCCACTATGGGATGACATATCATCGGTCGGAGGAAGGCAACAAAAGGGATATTCGGCAAATATGCAATCAAATAGCCCCCCGACAGAATGGATAGATCCGGGTGATTGGTTCAAAAATGCTACGGCGGCAATAAGACACTATGGAGAGAGTATGACAGAATATCCACCGGGATGCATCCTTGCTTTGAAAGAAGTATATGAGAAGCAACTAATCGTGTGGGGAAAGGATTATGTAATTGAAACTAACGAGTATCGTATAACAAAAAGGGTTCAACGAGGGAATAGCTCTGATTTTATAAAAGCATACAGCTCGAATATAGATACTTATCCAGACGGAAGACTTATTCATGAGCCAGTGGACATCGCTTGGAAAGATATTAGAGGAATATATTTAGTTCTTGGATATGTCGTTAAAAATGGTAACGGGACAATGGTTTTTACAAATAAAAAATAAATTACATGAATACAGTCATTTTAGGAAATAAGACAATAGCGGAAAAATTAAATTCACAATGGTTTCAATATGTCGGAAGTAATTTGACTACGACAAGGGAATTTTGTCTTTATCTTACAAAAAAAAGATATATTCATAAATCGGAAATTCCTTTGATATTAACGGGAATGATTGACGGTCATCAATGCGAAATTGATAATAAAACAGGTTTACCCAAAAGGTTAAAAGCCGGTACTACACCGGAAAACTTTATTATAAATAGAGGAGGTAACGGCTGTGGACATGAACTGATTCCCGTTGATTCATTAACAGTTCCATTTTCCATTAGATCAAAATTTGAGAAAATAAGATATAACTCGATAATTGTTAAAAGAATAGTTATAGAGTATTTAGAACATCTTTTACTCATAAATCCAATAAAAAATATTGATAAATTAGAATACGAAATATCTTTTTATAAAAAATTAGATGGAGCTAAATATCTTATTGATGTTTCATCCGAATTGCTTGACTATCAAAAAAACAATAATAAAACAATAGATGAAAATATAGTAGTAAAAATATTTAATCCTAAACAATAAATATGATACCCAATTATCAAAAAATAATGCTTCCGTTTTTGAAACGGATAAGCGACGGAAAAGAATATAAGTTTAATGAGATAGTAGATTTAACGGCAAAAGAATTTGATGTGACTGATGAAGAAAAAAAGAAACTTTTGCCGAGTGGTCAAGGATTTTTGTTTGCTAACCGTGTGAGTTGGGCGAGTACCTACCTGAAAAAAGCGGAACTGATTGAAAGTCCGAAACGAAGTTACTTCAAAATTACGGATAGAGGATTAAATGTATTGAAACAAAATCCGTCCGTAATAAACAGTGCATATTTGAAACAATTTCCCGAATTTTCGGAATGGCGAAATAACAGAAAAGGAGATACGCCGAGCGATAACGATGAAGAAGTATCGCAATCACTCGAATCAATTGAACAAACTCCGGAAGAACTATTGGAATCTTCCTACCAAAGTATTCGCAAAGATTTGGCACAAGAGATATTAGATAAAATTCTTAATTTATCGCCTGTTTTTTTTGAACGCTTGGTTGTTGAGTTACTTGTTAAAATGGGATACGGAGGTTCTATTCAAGAAGCGGGACAGGTAATAGGAAAAAGCGGAGACGAAGGTATTGACGGAACTATCAAAGAAGACAGATTGGGATTGGATGTCATTTATATTCAAGCAAAGCGGTGGCAACCCGGAAATATGGTGGGGAGGCCTGAAATTCATAAATTCATCGGGGCTTTAGTTGGTCAAGGTGCGAAGAAAGGTATTTTCATAACGACATCTTCTTTTACAAAAGATGCCGTCGGTTTTATTCCGAGAAATGAAACCAAGATAGTATTAATAGACGGGATGCAGTTGTCTCAACTGATGATAGACTATAATGTCGGTGTGACTTTGCATCATCTTTATGAAATCAAACGAATTGATAACGATTATTTTGAAGAATAGATATGCCGGTAAGAAAAAACATACCCGAAGCGGAAGAAGTCCGAAAACGGTTTCTGAGGTCTTTTGAGGAATTGAGGTATCGCGGACTTGTCAAGACAAAAACCGAATTTGCAAAAAATATCGGATTGGGTTCGACGTCAAACATGAATCGTATGGAGAATGACAGGCGGGAGCCTCAAGTCACAAACATACTCCTTTTGCACAAAAAATACAACGTCTCCGTAGATTGGATTATGCTCGGAAAAGGTGATTTTTTATGCGGATAAACTTAAAAAAAATATGACGTATTCATACATTATTCATATATCATTATTTAATAGATTGATAATGTTTCAATTATACAATCCCGTCCTCTCCGCACAAAGTCATTGATTATCACTACGATGAATGCAAATTTTTTGATGCCGAATGAATGATCAACTGATTTTAGTCGTTACCGAACACCGACAATTCGGATGGAAAATCAACTTATCTTCGGCCGTATTCCAATCGAACGACAGCATTCGTATATTGGGACTTCCCAATATGAGAGAGGAAATTGAAAAAGGAACTTCCGATATCCGAATCGCTTTGTTGAAAGCGGCAAATGAAACTTCCGATGAAGCTTTACTCAAGGCGTATTCTAAAGAAAAAGACAAGACAAAAATCACCCAAAGTACAATTGATAACCTGATTCGACCCGGAATTGAAAATAACTGTTCCAAACTGCTTCTGTTGGCTTTACAAGCGCATGTTCCGATTTTCTTTCGGGAAATCGCCGGAAGCCGAATTATTTTCACTTCCAACCGATTGGAAATCCTACCCGAACCCAGCCGCTGTCTGTTCAATTTTATCAAAGATGAAACCGGCTTGCGTTATTTCATTACGCTGACGAACAAGGAAGAAGAAATCGAACTGCAACAAGAGCCGGCTATCGTACTGTCCGACGAACCTTGTGTGGTATTGTTGGGTAAGAAAATACATCGTGTGGAAAATATAGATTCGAAAAAATTAATCCCTTTTTTCACCAAAACCCATATTCAAGTTCCCGTAAATTCCGAGAAACTGTACATTCAAAAGTTTGTCTTAAAAGCCATTCTTCAATACGATGTACGAATGGAAGGTATTGAATCGGTAGAAAAACAACCGGAAAAAACGGCGGTTTTGGTGTTGGAAGAAGATTTTCAATCCCGGATGCTTTTTTCTTTGTTCTTTCAATACGGAAATCAACGTTTTATTCCCGCAACCAAACAACGAAACCGGCGAGTCGTTATGTTGGAAGAAACCGGCGGGACGGAAAATATTGTTTGGTTCAATCGTGATTTCGCATGGGAAGACAGCCGATCGAATCAATTAATCAGACTCGGTTTAACCTCGGAAGGAGAAAACCGGTTTTATCTGAACCAAGATTTCGAAACCTTGCGAGAATACGGGTTAATTGATTGGATGAACCGAAATCTCGATCGGCTGAACGACTTTCGTATTGAAAATAAAACGGAAAGAAGCTATTACTTGGGAAAAGTCGGTTTAATATCGAATGTTACCGAAAAGATAGACTGGTTCGAATTGGAAATCAACGTGGTTTTCGAACACTTTACGATTCCTTTCTCTCGTTTCCGGAAACATATTCTCGCCCGTGACCCCGAATATGTATTGCCGGACAGAAATGTTTTTATTTTACCGGAAGAATGGTTTCAACGTTACCGCGACCTTTTTTTATATACGGAAAATACAAAGCGCGAAATACGTATGAAAAAAGTGCACGCTCATTTTCTGAATACGACTGTTAATTCTTTTTTCCCGGAAGACCGGAAAAATGCGTTGGCCCGATTTTTGCAAAAGCCGGTTCGACATTCCGGTCCATCCGAATCGTTGAACCGGATATTACGCCCGTATCAGAAAGAAGGATTTTATTGGCTGGAACATTTGCGTAAGATGAAATTCGGCGGATGTTTGGCGGATGATATGGGATTGGGTAAAACCATTCAAACCATCGCACTTTTAGAATCGGTGTATTCTCAAGCCGGTCAAAAGGAAAAAACTATGGACTCCACCGGACAATTGTCGCTTTTCGATGAAACGGAATCTGTACTTCCGGCTTCATTGGTGGTTGCTCCCACTTCCTTGCTCCACAATTGGCAGAATGAGTTGAAGAAATTCGCTCCCGAATTGAAAACGTATGTTTACGCGGGAAATAAACGGAAACAACCTGGTACAACCGATGATTTATTCAATGCCTGCCATGTAATTATCTCTTCATACGGAATCGTGCGAAGCGATTGCGATTTTCTTGCCGGATATTCTTTTTATTACCTCATCTTGGATGAAAGTCAGTTTATTAAAAACCCGGATTCCATCATTTATCATGCGGTGAAGAAACTGTCTTCCGAACATAAATTGACGCTTACCGGAACTCCTATCGAAAATTCGCTTACCGATCTTTGGGCGCAGTTCAATTTTATTAATCCCGATTTGTTGGGAAATTTTTCTTCTTTCCGTAAACAATTCATAAACCCGATTGTCCGAGATAAAAATGAAAAAACGGAAGCGGATTTGCTTCAATTGATTCAACCGTTTCTGCTTCGTCGGACAAAAGAGGAGGTTACTCCCGAATTACCGTCCCTTACGCAGGAAATTGTCTATTGCGATATGACTGAAGAGCAGGAAAAAATATATCTTTTCGAAAAAAATCGGATTCGAAATAAAATGATGGAGAACAAAGAGCTTTTCCTGAAAAACAATATTATCACCTTGCAAAGCTTGTTGCGTTTACGTCTTCTATCAAATCATCCGGTATTGGCGTTTCCGGAATATACCGGCGATTCCGGAAAATTCGATCAGATTCTTCTTTATTTTGAAAGTATCAAAACCGCCGGACATAAGGTATTGATTTTTTCTTCTTTTGTAAAATACCTTCATTTGCTGATAAAAACATTCGAAGAGCGCAATTGGAAATACGCGTTGCTTACCGGAGAAACGATTCTTCGGGAAGAAGAAATCGCCCGTTTTAACGAAAATCCGGACATCAGCGCTTTTTTTATTTCCTTGAAAGCCGGAGGAACCGGTTTGAATCTGACCGCCGCCGATTACGTTTTTATCGTTGACCCTTGGTGGAATCCGGCTTCCGAAATGCAAGCGTTGAGTCGGTCGCATCGCATCGGACAAGACAAGCCGGTGATGGTTTACCGGTTTATTTCCGACAATTCGGTTGAAGAGAAAATCATTGACCTGCAAAATAAGAAAAATCGCCTGTCGAAAACTTTCATCGCAGCTAATAATCCGTTGAAACAGTTGAATTATGAAGAAATCGAAGATTTATTTGAATAATCGTTAATTCGCTATAAAAATATAATCGCCCGGGAGCAGCTGTTTAGCCTCCGAAAGCGGTACTAATTGATATTTATGCAGTTTATAAGGCGTATATCCCAATTCATCAAATAATTCAAGCATATTTTTTTCGTTATCCGGCCACACCTCCGCTTGAACTTTGGGTTTGAATTTCCGTATAATTTCCTTCATGTCCGAAAGCACAATGTATTCATAACCCTCAATATCACACTTGATATAATCAATTTTGTCTAAATTCCCGAACAGCTCGGAAGGTCTTTTCATTTGAGCTTCAAAATTAAATTTTTGAGTTTCAACTTCTCCGTCGCGGAGCGGATCGTAAATATGCGGTAATCCCGTATTTAAAAATTCGGTTTGAGGAGAAGAAACCAAATGAACGGTTTTTTCCTCCGCACCCAAAGCGTAAGGATAAAGCGTGATGTTTTTGTATTTTTTCGCCTTCTCATTGAAAACCGTATTATAAACGGCAATCGGTTCAACAGAAAAAACCTTTCCCGAATCGCCGGCCCATCGGGCAAATAAAAAAGAATAATATCCCAAGTTCGCTCCTATATCAATGACAACATC
>JGI24699J35502_11133510_pt1 | contig 11319 bp, 12 predicted proteins | sample TergutMp193P4_FD_35502 | JGI IMG/M metagenome (IMG submission 35502) | reverse complement strand
CACATTGAGTGATGCAATATTCAACAGCAAATCCATGGGATTCACCGGACGAATGACGCCTTTTTGTATTTCATTCCGGACGGCGGTTTTGAATTTTCGATAGATTTCTTTTCCCACCGGATACATATTTTTCAAAATAAAATCTTTCCGACTCTTATCCGTCACGATTTCTCTTAAAATAAAAAGCGGCATTTTCGGATTTTTACTTATAATTTCAAAGTGAGTTTCGATCCCGTTTTTCAGTTTTTCAAAAAAAGAAGAAGAATCATCAGTAGATATGGAGAAGCTTCCCAGCAATTGATCCGCTTTTTGTTCAAATATTTTATTGAAAAGATTTTCTTTCGTGCGAAAATAATAATGGAGAAGTGCATGATTAACTCCCGCTTCATCTGCTATTTCCGTTGTTTTTGTTCCCGTAAATCCTCTTTCTATAAAGAGTTTTTCAGCTACTTCAAGAATCAATTGTTCTTTATTACCCGATTTTAATTCCATTGTTTAATATATATGTTTAACAAATCTGTTAATGTCGGCAAAGATAAAGAGCAAAAAATTATTGTGCAAATTTTTTTTATTAAATTTTTTCCGTAAGAATTGATTTTATTCTAATTGTTAGTCCCCCACTCTGAAAATCACGGCAAAGATGCGAAGCATTTAGCAGACTATAAAAAAAGGCATTCAATTATTTTTTAAAAGCCTATCCACATTTTAATAATAGAAAGCGTTTCTCTAAAATAGGCTGCCGGATATAAATACCATGCTGTTTTTGAATTATAATGCGAGACGGTTAAATTTGCGTTCTTTGAGAGTTTGTTTGCTCTATATGCGTGATAATCACTGGTAATACATACTACGGAATAATTACCGGAAGAAAAACAGGTATCAAGCAGGTTTTTTGAAAACTGCATATTTTGACGAGTATTTTTGGATTGATTTTCTTCAATAATCCGATTGGAATCAACGCCTTTAGATATAAGATAGCGTTTCATTGCTTCAGCTTCAGAGATTGTCTCGTTTCTACACTGCCCTCCGCTTACTATAATCAGCGCTTTCGGATTATGTTGAATGTAATCAAGACATTTATCGAGACGAAATTGCAAAGTTGGAAGAATTTTCTCTCCTCGAATGCCACAGCCAAGTACTAAAGCGCAATCTTCGTTAAACGTCGTTGTATTCTTCATTCCTTGTTTTCCAATGAAAATAAACATCCCCAATAAATAAATTCCTAAACATATCAACGAAATAATCAAAAATCGCTGACTACGATTCATTAATTGGGGATGAATCAACTTCATTTTTAAAAGCGAAAGAAGTTTTTGGCATTATAATAGCTGATATTCTCAACCATTTGACCAAGAAAATCCAACTCTTCTTCCGGCAACAATCCGTTTTCTACATCATTGCCGATTAAATTACAAAGCGTTCGGCGGAAATATTCATGACGCGGATACGAAAGAAAACTGCGTGAATCTGTCAACATGCCAACAAAACGGCTCAACAATCCTAAGACGGATAAAGCATTCATTTGCTTTTCCATACCGTCTTTTTGGTCGAGAAACCACCAGCCCGAACCAAATTGAATTTTTCCTGCAACACTTCCATCCTGAAAATTTCCAATCATAGTAGCAACCATTTCGTTATCAGCTGGATTAAGATTATAAATAATAGTTTTTGCCAACTTGTTTTGCTTGTCAAGCGTATCAAAGAATTTAGACATTGCTTTTGCCGTCAGGAATGTTCCTATGGAATCGAAACCCACATCAGCGCCCAATTGATTAAACAAACGGGTATTATTGTTTCGTATAGCTCCATAATGGAATTGCTGCGTCCATCCCATTTCCCAATCCATTTCGGCAAAAATTACCAGCATTGCTGATTTAAATTGGAGAATTTCCCAATAAGATAATTCTTCTCCGCCATATACCTTATTAAATATATTTTTAATATCATCTTCCGTGTAATCTTCGGCATAAAATTCTTCAATTCCATGGTCGGAGAGCCGACAGCCTTGTTCTGCAAAGAAATCCTGACGTTTTCTAAGGGCATCAATCATATCTTCGAAAGAAGAAATGGAAACACCTGATACATCCGACAAGGTTTCTACATATTTCCGGAAAGCCTCCGGATTTTCTACAGCCATTGCTTTGTCGGGACGCCAAGTCGGCAACATCTTGATTTCAAAACCGTCGCTCCGGGTTTTAATATGATGTTCAAGCGAATCGACAGGGTCGTCGGTCGTGCAAACTGTTTCCACTTTGAATTTCCGCATCAGGTTGCGAGCCGAATATTCCGGCGTTTGCAATTTGGCGGTACATTCTTCATAAATTTCCCGCGCAGTGCGTGGTGAAAGTAATTTCTCTATGCCAAAACCGTTTTTCAATTCCAAATGCGTCCAGTGATAAAGCGGATTCCGCATAGTATAAGGAACTGTTTCCGCCCATTTTTCAAACTTTTCCCAATCGGAAGTATCTTTTCCTGTACAATATTTTTCATCAATGCCGTTAGTACGCATGGCACGCCATTTATAATGGTCGCCCCCCAACCAGATTTCCGTTAAAGACTGGAATTGATAATCGTCAGCAACCATTGCCGGGACTAAATGACAATGATAATCAATAATCGGCTGTTTTGCCGCATGTTGATGATATAATTTTTGCGCAGTTTCAGTTTGCAGCAAAAAATCTTTATCCATAAATTTTTTCATGATAAATTATTATTATATTTTATTAATTGATAATTACACATTTTTCGCCATTGTAAGAGCGATATTTTATTTTTTTATTCTACGCCTGCAAAATTATAAAAAATAGTTTGTATTTTTGTAAACATTATAAATATTTAAAAAATAAAAATTATGGTATATGATTTATTAGAAAATTCGACACGTTACGAAAATCTGCATCCTCGATTCAAACAAGCTTTCGACTTCCTGAAAACGGCCGATTTAGCCAATTTACCTTTGGGTATATTTGAAATAGACGGTAAAAACCTCTATGCTAATGTACAGGAAATTGAGGGAAAAACACCTGAGCTCGCACGTATGGAAACGCACGAGCAATACATTGATATTCAGGTTCCTGTTTCAGGAATAGAATTGATGGGGTGGATAGCCCGCAAGAATCTAAAGCAAGTAGCGGAGGAATACAATCCTGAAAAAGACATGGCTCTCTATGACGATAAAACAGCAAATCTCATTCGCGTGATGCCTTCCGAATTTGTTATCTTTTTCCCGGAAGATGGGCATCAACCGGGAATTGGAGCGGGAAAATGGAAAAAAATAATCGTTAAAGTGAAAATCAGTTGACGCCGAACAATAATTTAATATGGCGTTCCCAAAGATTTTCAGTTACTTGTTTTCCAATAATATCGGCGTGTTTTTTAAGTGCGTCGGTATAAACATCACCTAAATTCGCAGCTATTTTAAATGCTACATGAATTAACTGGCGGAAATTCGGATTATAATTTGGATTTGATTGAACATGCCGTAACGATTCTGCAAATTTCTTGCTGTCCCAAGTGTTAACTTCCTCCGGAGTTGGAATTTTTGAGAAGTCGATATCAATGACCGTTGCATAAGGTGCAGTCATTTCGTTGCGATGTTCATAGGCATCGGCATAGATTTTTTTAGCAACGTCCAATCCATCTCCTCCGGCTTCCGCCAATCCTATGACTTCTTCCAGCCAAGTTGTGCCGGCAGTTTTCACGTGGATGCCTTTGTCGTATTTTTTAATCAATCCACCCATAACAGGATAAATAGAGAATTTATCGCTACCGGAATGGATGCTTAATTTAAGGTTTTTGGGAAGTCCAAATTCTTTGATTGCATAATCAATCACCAATAAATCTTCTTCAAATTCAACGGCAAATTGTTTAATATCTCCTACATAATCAACACCTTTATTAAAACGTCCTGTAAATTTTGGAGCTATTGTCTGTATCGGAATTTTGTATTGAGCAATAGCGCTTAAAATGAAAAACATTTCAACGGGCGATTGCGCATCATTTACTTCATCCATCGAAATTTCGGGAATAAAATTACCTTCGCCTTTCACTTTTACTATATGTTGATAGATTGTAGCCGCTTCTTTAATTGCAAACAAGAACTTTTTTGCAATATTTCTCACATCGTTTTCCGTAATAATAAACGGTTTTGCTATTCCGGGTATTACCAAATTGCCAATGTATTTTTTATTGGCGTTGACGAATGCATTAATTTCTTCAGCGGAAGCTTCTTTTCCGATATAATCAGCAACATCCAATGTGAAAAAATCACAAGCATCCATAAAACGGTCAACATTGCTCATATTGATATGGTCTGCATCGCAAAAATACTGACCTTTCCAGCCCAATGCTTTTACGGCTGCATCAGCTGCAGCGCGGGTTGAAGCAGGTTCGGAGTGGATAAACGAGTGTTCGCGGTTTGATTTGTTCCATACCGGTACAATATCAATACCTGCATTTTTAGCCATGATGAGAGCTTTTAATTGCGCTTCTGCCTGGTGGGTAAAACGGTCGCCGATACCCCACGAATATTTTCCAATTTCCATAATAATTAATGTTAGTTTTAAAAAATTTTGTCCTAGTAGGGCAAAGATAAGCAAAAAAATGGTTGGATAGCATTTATACGAGAAAAAAGTTGTAATTTTGTTCGCTAAGAGGAAAACACATTGATTAACAGATAAAAAATAAATAAAATTATTAAATCATATAAGTCATAGTATGAAAACAAATTACGAACTGCGTTATGCAGCACATCCAGAAGATGTGAAACACTACGATACCAATCGTTTAAGAAAAGAGCATCTGATTGAAACGTTGTTTACTCCGGATGAAGTCAATATGGTATATACACTGTACGACCGCTTGATTGTTGGTGGAGCGATGCCGGTAAAAGAAAAACTTCCGCTGGAAACTATTGAATATTTGAAATCAGACTATTTCTTAACTCGCCGAGAAATAGGTATTTACAATGTTGGCGGTCCCGGAAAAATTTTCATAGACGGAAAAATTTTCGACTTGGATTACAAGGAAGCATTGTATCTGGGCGCCGGAGACAGGGTAGTTGTTTTTGAAAGCCTTGATGCCGCTTGCCCTGCGAAATTTTATTTTAATTCGACTACGGCACACCGCAATTATCCTGACAAGAAAGTCACCAAAGCTGATGCCGTCATAGCGGAAATGGGCTCAATGGAAGGCTCTAATCATAGGAATATCAACAAAATGTTGGTTTCTCAAGTTTTACCGACTTGCCAGTTGCAAATGGGAATGACCGAACTCTTTCCCGGAAGTGTATGGAACACTATGCCGGCACATATCCACAGTCGGCGTATGGAAGCCTATTTCTATTTCGAAGTGCCGGACGGACAAGCCGTTTGCCATTTTATGGGTGAACCGCAAGAAACCCGCCATATCTGGATGAAAGGCGATCAAGCGGTTATTTCGCCTCAATGGTCTATCCATTCGGCAGCAGCTACTCGTAATTATACTTTTATCTGGGGAATGGCTGGAGAAAACTTAGATTATGGCGATCAAGACTTTTTCAAAGAAACCGAATTAAAATAATTCATAATTTTTAATTGAAATTTATTTTTATAATTTATAATTCTTAATTATATGAACCAATTTGATTTAACAGGAAGAGTAGCTCTCATAACGGGAGCATCCTATGGTATAGGATATGCAATTGCCAAGGCATTTGCAGCGGCAGGAGCCACTATCGTTTTTAATGATATCAACAGGGAAGCTGTTGACAGAGGCTTAGCCTCTTATAAAACCGACGGCATTCCGGCACATGGATATGTTTGCGATGTAACCAACGAAGAGGCGGTTAATGCAATGGTAGCCAAAATTGCTAACGAAGTAGGAATCATTGATATTCTTGTAAATAATGCAGGTATTATCAAGCGGATACCAATGATTGAGATGTCGGCGGCGGAATTTCGGCAGGTAATTGATGTGGATTTGAATGGTCCCTTTATCGTATCTAAAGCGGTGATTCCAGCTATGATTAAGAAAGGACACGGTAAAATCATCAATATCTGTTCAATGATGAGCGAATTGGGACGCGAAACGGTTTCGGCTTACGCTGCAGCCAAAGGCGGGTTGAAAATGCTGACTCGCAATATTGCGTCCGAATACGGCGAATACAATATACAATGCAATGGCTTGGGTCCGGGATACATTGCCACTCCTCAGACAGCGCCTTTACGCGAAAAACAAGCTGATGGTTCCCGTCATCCTTTCGATTCTTTTATAATTGCCAAAACGCCGGCAGCTCGTTGGGGTACAGCAGATGATTTAGGAGGTCCTGCAGTTTTCCTCGCTTCGGACGCTTCCAATTTCGTTAATGGGCATATTTTGTATGTTGATGGAGGTATTTTAGCTTATATTGGGAAGCAGCCGTGAACCGGTTATTCCTGATAAATAACATTGTGAGATTAGTGTAGAGATTAAAAATTAATATTAATTTTGCAAAGAAGTCGAGCATACAGAATATGAATTATTCATAAAATCATTTATATAAATTATAGTAAAAAATTGGAGTATGAAAAACATTATTTTATTATTTTCTATTATTTTATTGACCTCTTGCAATAATGCAAAGCCAATAAAAATTATTATTGAAAATCCTTTGGATTTTTCGCGAAACAAAGAAATTGTTGAAGTAACAAGTGCAGACTTAAATGTCGATTTTGCCAATAAAACTTATGTTCTGAAAGACGAAAAAGGCGTAGAAACTGGCTATCAACTATTATCAGATAATCAAACGCTGATTTTTCAAGCAACTGTACCGGCAAAAACTTCTGTCACATACACATTGCAGGAAGGAAAACCGGCTCCCGTAGCCGTTCGCGCTCATGTTCGTTTTGTACCCGAAAGGAGAGATGATATGTCGTGGGAAAACGATATTGCTGCTTACCGTATGTATGGTCCAGCATTGATGGAAATACAAAAACCAAGCAACGGTGTGGATATTTGGATGAAATACAAAGATGAGCCTGTAATGGACAGCCTTTATGCCGGCGAACTGGAACGAAAAATTTCCTACCATGAAGATAACGGATTAGGAGGATTGGATTGTTACGACGTTAATCATACATTGGGAGCAGGAGGAGCAGCGCCTTATACTACCAAATTGTGTATAGGCGATGCTTTTAGCCGTTACGAAATAGTGGAAAGCGGACCTCTGCGTTCAGTTTTCACTTTGTATTACGACAACTCTATTCCTGTCGATAGCGATTATTATTCCGAAACACTAACCATTACCTGCGACGCCGGCAGTCCATTGAACAAAGGCGTAGTCAAATATGATGGCGAAAAACCTATTCGCGTGGCAACGGGAATTTTTATGCATGGCGACAGTGCAAATACCGTTTATGACAAGGAAAATAAGATAATCTCTTATACTAAAAACACTTTTTCAAACAAGGGTGTTCCGCAGGGACAAACTTATATCGGCGTTTATGCGCCAAGCATGACCGGCGAGCCGTTCTTTGAAGATGCAAATTATGTGGTATTAAATGATTATAAAGTCGGAGATAAGTTAACCTATTATTTTGGCGGAGGTTGGAGCAAATGGAAATTTCCTTCCGAACAAGACTGGTTGACGGCTTTAACACAATTTAGCCAAGCAAAACAAAACCCATTAAAAATAACTATACAATAAATATTATTAACTAAAAAGAAAATAATGAAAACACAGGAAAAAATGACGAATTACAGGTGGGTGATTTGTGCCATGTTGTTTTTCGCAACAACTGTTAACTACTTAGACCGGCAGGTATTGTCACTGACATGGCCTAAATTTATCGGACCTGAATTTGGATGGACAAACGACGATTATGGAAATATTACCGCAGCCTTTTCCATATTTTATGCTATAAGTATGCTCTTTGCCGGTCGTTTAGTCGATTGGTTGGATACAAAAAAAGGTTTTCTCTGGGCAATAGGAATTTGGTCGGTCGGCGCATGTATGCACGCTTTTTGTGGAATTGCTACGGCTGGAGTAGTAACCGGAACGTGGGTTGCAAGTTTTGAAGGCGCCAAAGAATTGCTGCAAACCGTTGGCTCTACAGGTAAAATTGTATCCCTTAGCGTGTTGTTTTTCATTATTTCTCGTTTTGTTCTTGCATTAGGGGAATCAGGAAACTTTCCTGCAGCTATTAAAGCGACTGCCGAATATTTTCCTAAAAAAGACAGGGCATTTTCGACAAGTATCTTCAATTCCGGAGCTACAATTGGCGCTATGATTGCTCCTGCTGCTATCCTCTATATTGCTGAAGCTTTCGGTTGGGAAACTTCTTTTGTAATAATAGGTATTTTAGGTTTTATCTGGATGGGATTTTGGGTGTTTGTTTATAAAAAGCCTGAAGTAAATCCTAAGGTGAATAAATTAGAATTGGCTTATATCCATCAAGATAAAGAAGAAGATACTCATACGGAAGAGTTGGTAGAAAAAATGGAGGGGAAAAAATTATCTTTCCTACAATGCTTTCAATTCAAACAAACTTGGGCGTTTGCCTTCGGTAAATTCATGACCGATGGCGTATGGTGGTTTTACTTGTTTTGGATGCCGAAATACCTGCAATCGGTATTCGGATTGGAAGGAATCAAACAAGTATTGCCTTTGACGATTCTTTACACTATTGTCATGCTTTCCATTTACGGCGGTTGGCTGCCTTCGTATTTTGTTGACAAAAAAAAGATGAATCCTTATTCTGGACGTATGAAAGCTATGTTGATTTTCGCATTCTTTCCACTTTTGGCATTATTCGCGCAACCTTTAGGAAATTACAGTTATTGGCTGCCGGTAATCATCATTGGTATTGCAGGAGCAGCTCATCAAGCATGGTCGGCAAATATTTTCTCAACGGTAGGTGATATGTTTCCAAAAACAGCTATTGCAACAGTAACCGGAATAGGAGGAATGGCAGGCGGTGTAGGCTCTTACATTATTCAAAGAGTAGCAGGAAAATTATTTGATTTTGCCGGCAAGAACGATATGAGCTTTTTAGGCTTTAAAGGTGAACCGGCAGGATACTTTATTATTTTCATCGTATGTTCCGTAGCTTACCTGATTGGTTGGATAGTAATAAAAGCATTAGTTCCTAAATATAAACCGATTGTTATTTGAATATATTTATAGAAGTTATGGAGAAAAGTTCATAAGAAATCAATTATTTATAATTATTTAAAAATATATTTGAACAATCTTTAAAAAATGTTTATCTTTGTATTGATATTTTAATTTATTTACTTTTTAAACTTTAATGATATGAATTTAAATGCCCCTAAACAGATTACATGGTTAATCGCTGTTATTCTTGGTATAATTGGCTTAATCGGCTTTCTTGTACCAACAATTCCGGTAATATCTACTTATGCTTTTTGGTTTGTATTTGTAGGTTTTGCTCTTTTAGCTCTTGGTAGTTATCTTAAAGGACTTTAACCCTTTAACACACAAAAAAAGAGGCGTAAAATTTTGCGCCTCTTTTTTTATTGTCTTCTTCCTGTGTTTATGGAAATTGTGAAAAGAAAAAAGAAATTTTGTTAAGATGAAATATATTTCCTAATTTTGTATCGATATATTTAACTTATAAAATCATGGAATTCAGTCGGAGAAACTTTTTAAAAACCACAGCATCGGGAGCAGCTATCATTGCATTGGGAAGCGTGGCAAACGTAGCATGTAATGCGCAAACAAATAAAAAGGAACAAAAGAACAGTTCTGTCGGATTAAAAATCTCTTTTCAGGAAGGAATTGCACCTGGTGAAGATCTTAATGCAAAGTTGGATTTCATGGAAAAATTGGGTGTGGTAGGTTTTGAGCCGGAAGGAAAAGGTTTAGCCGACCGTGTCAAAGAAATTAAAGATGCGCTCAAGGGTCGTAATATTAAAGTAAGCGCTATTTGTGCCGGATTCAGCGGATTCATTCTTTCAACAGAGCCGGATATCCGCAAACAATTCGACGATACGATGCACGAAATCATTGCTGCCGCAGGAGAATTAGAATCAACAGGCGTCATTATGGTTCCGGCTTTCAATAGTCAAAAGCCGGTAATGCCTCATACACAGGAAACTCGTGATTTCCTCTGTGAACAATTAGCTTTATTAGGAAATTATGCAGTTGAACATGGAACGACCGTCATTTTAGAACCCTTGAATCGGGGTGAAGCATTTTTCTTGCGTCAGGTAGCCGATGCCGCTTCTATTTGCCGAGATATTAATAATCCGGGAGTTCGTTGCATGGGCGATTTCTGGCACATGACTTCCGAAGAAACTTCCGATTTCGGCGCATTCATTTCAGGAGGAAATTATTTGCAACATGTGCATGTTGCCAGCCGTAAACGCCGCAGTATGCCGGGAGAAGACGGAGATGCCGACAATTACATCGAAGGGTTCCGTGCATTAAAAACCATCAATTACAAGAATTACGTAAGTTTTGAATGTGGATGTAAAGGCGACCGCAACATTGTTGTTCCGGCAGCCGTGAAATTATTATGTAAACAATGGGAGGCTGCTACGATATGAAACAACTATTGATACCCAAAATCGAATGGAACTTCCCGAAAGCGGAAGAATTATCACTGCGGTTTAACAAGGAGAACACACCTTTCCATCGAATTGATGCCGTAAACTGGAAAAACTATCCTTATTGTCCGGCCGCATCATTCAGGATTGCTCATAATGGCGAAGCTATTTTTCTCAATTACATGATAAATGAATCGGACATAAAAGCGGCTTGCAATCATGATAATGGAAGGATATGGGAAGATTCCTGTGTAGAGTTTTTCATTTCATTCAACGATGAATTTTATTATAATATTGAATGTAATTGCATAGGTAAATTATTGATTGGAAAAGGAGCAAACAGAGAAAAACGCATCAGATTGCCGGAAACTTTACTTAAAAGTGTTGACCGCTGGACAAGTCTGGGCGATTCACCAGTCGAAAACCTTTCCGGCGATTGGGAAGTTTCATTGATTATTCCGAAAGAAATTTTTTATCCAGAGATAACAAACAAGTTTGATAATATAACAGCAAAAGGTAACTTCTACAAATGCGGCGACTGCTTGCAAAAGCCGCATTATTTATCATGGAATCCAATTCAAAGTGAAAAACCGAACTTTCATCTCCCTGAATTTTTCGGACAATTGTTGTTTGAATAAAATTTATGAACTTATCTAAACTTTTTCCGTTTAGATGAATTCATAGTCAAACGACACATTTTTAAATATTTTTAAGGAATTTCACTGCCGAATTTTAGCCGAAAAATTAGAGCATCCTGTTTTTTGATGTTCTAAATATTGATACCCATCATTT
>JGI24699J35502_11133511_pt1 | contig 11320 bp, 6 predicted proteins | sample TergutMp193P4_FD_35502 | JGI IMG/M metagenome (IMG submission 35502) | reverse complement strand
TACGTGAATTTGCGGCGGTCCCGTTAATCTTTTTACTCGCATATCAAATCAAATTAATTAAATTAGCAATTACCAAATATTCATCTTCCTGATTCAAACGTCCCGCCGGATCCAAATCGGATTGGTGTTCGGCCGTTGCATTTTGAATCTGCAAGGGGCCGGGTATATCAATTTGTCCGTGGAAAGTAATATCAATACAAGGCGTGTTGCTTACCGCGCAAGTCGCCCGACTGTCGGGCATCAAGGGGTAGGCATTACCCGGCAAGCGCATTCCCTTATATACGTTCGACCATTGCGTAACCTTGGGCGAACAGGGGCGTTTGCCGCCGTAGGAGCAGGAACCGAATCCGGGCGGATAAAACGTATTTTGCAAATCGCGGGAAGTGGCGATTTTTCGGTTTCCGTGATTCACTACCACCAAATTGTGACTGTTGACTTTCAGCCGTCCCGGCGTCGTGCCGAATTTACATACGCAGACGGCCGTATCAATAATAAATTGTTTTTCCATTTGCTTTATTCGTCTGAAATTAAACTTTTATGATCCCGTTTTGCGACTTGGACGGTTTCCGTTTCGAGCGTCCATTGCTTCCGGTAGCGGGTTCCTTCCCGGTCGCTTTCTATCCGGCCTTTGATTCGTCGGATCTCTCCCCCATCGCCGGTTTCATAGACGGTATCGAATGTTCCGTTGTGTTCCGGCTTGATTTGCATGATTTCGCCCGAAAGGCGAAAACGATTAACGCCTTCCGGGTTTATCCGGTAGAAATAGGATTGATCCGTTTCCCGGACGGGGAAATTCTGCCAACAGATCGTCCTCACGTCATCGTCTTCGGTCGGCGTGAAGATGTCTCTGAAATACAGATTGAAAAAAGTATCCCTGTAAAGCGAAGCAATCAGCGTTTTACTGTCGGCAGTATTTTTCTTCGAAAACCAAAAGTAACGTTCCAATTCGTCCGAAGAAGCCTTGGCCTTCCAATCGTCGGCGCACTGTTGCCGACGCTGCTTTATTTCGTTGAAATTGAGGACATCCGACACCCATAAGCGCGGCGAAACGCGCAAGTGAAGCGGATAGAGACAGTTCCCCATTTCGCACATTACCCGATCCATCAATTTCTCGGCCGGCTTTCCGTTCAAAAGCACTTCCGAACGGTTGAGGATAAAGGTATAACTGTCCCGCTCTTTTTCGTAGCGGGCAACGACGTGCAGCTTACTGCTGAAAGTAGAGCAGTAATTCTCTTCGCTATCCATGATATACTTGCTTTCTATCCGATAGCCGATTTGCATAAAGCCGAATAATAGTTGTTCCATCCTTTATCCTTGAGCTATATCAACCGTATCGCCGCTTTTGAGCGTAATCTTTCCCGTAGCTTTCACGAATACGTCTTCATTCACGGCATTCACGCTGAGTTTACTTCCTTTCACATTGATTTTACCATCCACCGTGAGGGTAGCGTCTTTCAGAACATCCGCGGTTAAATTCTTCTTTACCTGCGTGCGTTTGTTTTGCTCTATGAATGTATTTTGATTCTTGGCCGAAAGGACATGCGTTTCGCCCACACTTTCGGTTTTGTTTTTCCCGGCGCTTTCAATCATATCTTCTCCGGCCGACATGCGAATGTTTTCTTTTGCATACAGATCTATATTTTTGGCGCTGATCCGGATGTTTTCGGGGGCCGTGATTTCTATTGATTTATCTTTGGTGCTGATATGAATGAGATTTCCGCAATCGTCTTTGATTCGGATTCCCCACGCTCCCGATAAATCATCGTTAAATTCCAAGAGGTGTTTACTTCTTGTACGAATAAATTTGACATGATTTCCGTCGCCGCCGCCCAGATTTTCGGCGTTTTTTCCGTGAAACATGCTGCCCATCACAAAGGGTTGGGCCAATTGCTGGGGATTCAGAAAACTGACCAATACGGAATCCCTTATTTCGGGTATGAAGCAGAACCCTCTCGATACGGGACCTTTCCCGTAGCCGTTGCCGCCGGCGTCCGAACTCATTACCGGCATCCATGCGTTGCATATCTTCTTGTCGAAAGGAAATTTCACTTTGACCCGCCCCAAACCCAGCGGGTCGAAGTTATCCGTCACTTCCGCTTCAATGGGATAAGGAGTCGGCAGGGGAACTTCGGGCATGGCAAGATGTTCCAGATCAGCCGGTACGGCTTCGAAAAGGCATTTGTATCGGCCGGCCTCGTCCAATTCGTGGACAACGGAAAAAACGCGGTACAGTCCGCTGATTCCGCCGCTCATGTTTTTGGGAAAACTGATGTCTATCAGCCGGCCGATTTTGACGTCCGCCGTTTTACATTCCCCGCGGATGTAAAGCATCCGACTTCCCGTAGCCACCTTCTTGAACTTGACGGCTTCTTTCAGACTGCCCATATCCGGCACATCAGCCGCAACCGGCACATTCGGTTTGCGTCCGCCGGCGTTCAATCGGTCGGAACGGCCGCTGATTTGGTTCAAGTAGTTCGTCGCTCCTTCGATGTTGCCCGGAGAATCCTGCACCAACATCAAATGTTCGTCGCGCTTGTAATAGTAGTTCGTGAATTGGTTCGGGAGAAGTCTCGAACCGATTTCCAGCGAGCGAAGTTCCATATCGTATTTGAGCGGAACAACCGGAAATTCCGGATAAGGACCTATATATAAATCCATTCCGGTATATAAAATCCGCTCGTTGAATTGTTTGCAGATTCTCTGCAAAAAACGCCAATCCGATTCGCCGCATTGGATGGCGAAGTTAATGTCGGCTTTCCAAGCCGGTTTAATAACGCTGTCCAAATTCAATGTACCGCCGGTAATTTCTTCCAGAATGAGTTTCAAGTTCGTATCGGAATAAGTCTGCATCATCTCTCCCCGTTCGAGTTCGATGGTGTTGCTTTTACCGATTAACAATACGCCTCCATGCACGCCGTCTTCGGCAATCATCCTCACATTGGTCACAACGCCGGAGAAAACGTAGGCGCTTCCGCCGTCGTTGCCGTTTTGCAAGTCGCAGACCACTTTCGCATGCGCCAATTTCAAGTATTTGTCGGGCGAATTGAAAAACCCGGCATCAATGGTCTTGTGATCCAACAACAATTCAAAATCGTGATGTTCGCCCATGGTTTGACTTATCTTCAAGCTTTTGCAAAGTACCTGTTCGCCGTCAACCGAAGCGATCGCTTTTACTCCTAATTTTTTGTCCATACTTGTCTTAATTTATAATTCATAATTCATAATTTATAATTCATAATTCATATCGCTCGCGTCCGTAATCCGTAGGTTGTGCTATCGCTTCACCTACGGTTAATAAAGTGCCGTCACTGCGTGACTTTACCACAGTAAATCGGAAACGATATATTACTGATGACGCGACAATAATTCATAATTCATAATTTATAATTCATAATTCATTCTCCATTAAGATGCGAAAATTATAGAGGTAAGGCGACTGTTTTTCCAATTCGGTCTTCAATTCCGATTGCGTTACCGGATTTTGCATCATTTCCCGGTATTCGGGATAAAAAGTCAGACAGATATCAATGGTACGCACGAGTCCCGCTTTGGGCTTACTGCTGCACATAATGCCTCGTCGTATCTGCACGTTCTGCAATTTATCGCCGAATTTCAGCCGGCAATAGTTTTCATAATCGCTTGCCGAATAGAGCCGATTGCGGGTAGTTAAGGCAAGTTTGTAAGCCGGCAGCAACTCTTCGTTTCCCGGAACGGATTTCCCGCCCCTTGCCTTTTTCAGCAAAATGCAGGAGTTTTTTTCCACAGGGATAAAGTTTACCGGATGAAGCAGCGTTCCGTATCGCAATTCATTTGCCGCCTCGCAATTTGTGGTCCAATAATCAATATAAATATAAGGATCGTTTTCCTCTGCGTCTATATGCAGATAGACCGGCGCGCCGGTTATTTGGGTGGTGTTCGCATCCAATTTGTTTTTTATCGAAAGAATTTCCTGCTCGATATCCGTAAGGACATTGCGGATATTATCAATCTTCATGGCGGCCATCGTGGCCGCTTCGCTGCGAAACAGGCCAATGAGATACTCCATCGTTTCGGTTATATTTTTTCGGCTGACTTTTTCAAGATTTCCATGCTTCAAAGTGTAAGTTCCGCCCTGTTCTTTGCCGGGCGAAGCATAGGGTAGATGTCGGTATTCTCTTCCCTTGGAATCCGTGACGGTGTCAATGCCGAAAAAATGTTCGCCTTCCGGAAGCGTCAGCGCAACAATTCCAGTAAGGCTTTTATTACGATCCGATATTTTCGTATTAAAGTTTTTGTTGGAAACCGGAAAAACGTTCAGATGCACAACCAGATCATTCAAGTCGGCGCTTTTGAAAAACGTAGGAAACTCTGTTTTAATCCAATATTGTGGTTCCGACTCTCTGACTCTTTCCGGGAAAAAAGGAATTAATTCTTCCGGAAAAGCCTGTTTCTCCAACGAAAGGATACGGATGTTATTATTGATATGCAAAAATTGTTTCCGATATAAATCCATAATATCCCGATCGCTGATATTCAAAGTATTGTAGCGGGAGAAAAGGTCTTCTTCCGACATAGCGGTCGGCTCGCGCTCCCGGTTAATTCCCGGAAGCATCTCAAGCTGTTTCCCGTTGACGCTCCAGCGCGTATAGCCGAGCAATTCGTAAAGTTCGCCGCTGTAAACGGTATTGGGAAATTCGATGTAGAAATGAATGTCTTTCAGGTTTTCCACCGCCGAGTTCAGATTGAGACCGATCCACACGCAACGATTGGTTGCCGGAGTAAAAGCCGAAGATTTGGCAAACAAGTCTTTTTCTCCGTCGTGTCCGACCAAGTAGAAATTGTTTTCACACACAAGGCCGGTGATTTCTCCCTGTACCAACCGGACAGAATCAATAACCGGAGCGAAATTGACGGTTTTTATTCCCTGTTTGATAAGGGAATCCGGCAATTGGTCCGAGTAAAATGAGGTATGCCTGCCTATTTCCAGTACCGGTTCCAAAGGAGATGTTTTGATAATGGTATGGGCGGGCGATGCCGTAACGCTGCTGTCGGGAGTTAACGCCCCGGCTACCAATTGCAATACTTCTTCTTTAATCAGCTCGATGTCGTTTCGAGCTTCCCAGCACATTTCGGCAAAAGCATCAATGAACATCGAGCTGAAAGGATCTAATTGGTCCTTACTTTTCAATTCCAACGTGCGCGCCACATTTTTAAGAATACGCTGTTTAACTTCCGCTTTTGTCGCCATATATTTACTTGAATTAAGGGGTATCAATCATTCGGTATCAAAGTGAGTTAAGGAATTACAAAAAATCGTTCGTTTTTTAATGCAATGTTAGTAAATTATTTAAACACTGACAAGTAATTTGAAGTAAATTTCAAAAAAAGATTATTTTTTAACATTTCAATTACTATTCAACCATTAACACGTATCTCTTGATTTACCCGGCGATACCCCGTAAAATGCCGTAGGTGACGCGACAATATGAATTATGAATTATAAATTATGAATTATAAATTATGAATTATGAATTATGAATTATGAATTAGCGTCATGTCATTAGTAATATATCGCTTCCAATTTACTGTGGTAAAGCCACGCAGGGACGACACTTTATTAACCGCAATCTACGGAAAAAAGTATCGTCCCTGCAGGGACAGCCTTTTGTTTATGTAGCTAAAGTCGCTTGGATTAGTATCCCGGATTTTGTTCGAGTTGAGGATTGTTGTCCCGATTGGTTTGAGGAATGGGCAAATAACGGTTGTATGTACTGAATTTTCTGTCCTCCACTTTTTCCGTTCCGGAAATCACGGCACGTAGAAATTCATCGGATTCGGAATAATTGATTGTTCCCGTAACCCTGTTGAGCGGTCCGTTCATAAGCGTTTCCGCAAGCATCTTTCCCGAGTTGTCTTTCCAACGCAGGATGTCGGAGCGCCGATGGCCTTCTCCGGCTAACTCGATTGTACGTTCCCGGTGAATCAATTCACGCAATGTTTCCTTTGTTCCGTATTTGGCACGATCCACATCAGGCATACCGGCCCGATTCCGAATTTGGTCAAGGGCGTTATATACTTCATCCGACGGACCGTTCAGTTCGTTTGAAGCTTCCGCTAAAGTAAGCAGCGCTTCGGCATAGCGGAAAACGATATACTGTGTGGTTGTAGGGTCTAACACGCCTCCGTATTGGCTGAAAGGCAACAAATATTTTGCCCACGTCAATCCCGTTTTCGAAGCATTGTCGGCCGCCTGCGGATAATTCCCGTTTTTATTGCCGTCGGGAGTATTCACATCCAAAGTGTTCAAAATATTATTGTAATTATTTCCCCAATTGATGCCCGGAACCAAAACGGTCATAGCCATGCGCGGATCTCTGCCTTTAAATGGATGCACCGGATCGTATCCCGAACCGGCTTCTTCCTTCGTAAGCCCGTTGGCCATTTCATACATATCAATCAGATTTTGAGTAGGTACGATAGAAGACCAACCGCCGTCGTTATTATTCGGAATGGTAATAAACCATTCGGCGGCGTCCGGGAGAAGATGTTGAACCGACAGAATAATTTCTTTGGAAGTTTTTCCGGCGTATGAAAATAATTCGGAAAAATCGGGATGCAATGAATATTGGTTTAAGGCTACGATGGCTTTTGCCGCATCCAATGCCCGTTGATAATCGCCGTAATAAAGCGCGGAACGCATTTTGAGAGCCAAAGCGGCTCCTTTGGCGACATATCCGCTTGCCTTGGGAGCATCGTTGATATCGGGCAATGCATCGTCAATCTCTTGGAAAACGAAATTTTTGACTTCTTCTTCCGTGTTGCGCGGAACTTGCGCTTCGGAAGCGCTCTCGGATAGGGGAATAATGGGTACTCCGCCATACCACCAGTTCATTTTGAAATATTGATAGGCACGGATAATTTTCACTTGCGCAATCATATCTTTTTTTACCGCATCATCCGTAAATGTAACCTTGTCTATATTATCCAAAAAAGTGGAACATCTGCGAATCGTCTTAAAATCATAAAAAGAATTGCCCGGATTGGATGCATTCATTGTTCCGTCGCCTATGACTTTAAAACCGTCCCAAGGAAAATTGCTGTAACCGATATCGGAAGCGCAATCTAAGTAGAAAAATTCTTCGCCCCAGAGCCAACCGTTGTAACATCCGATTAAAAATTTTTGCGCGTCGTCTTCAGTCGTCCAAGTGGTGGACGGCGACAAAGCGTCTTTCGGATAAGTGGTAAGGAAATCGTCGCATGAACTTAGAAGGAATACGCTGACAATGCTTATAAAATATATTATTTTTTTCATATAAAACGTGAATTAAAAAGTTAAACTTACGCCAAAGGAATGAGTTCTTATCAAAGGATAAGAAGAAGCGCGTTCGCTATTTGTTTCCGGATCCAAATTGATAGGCATTGAATCAAAGGTAAACAGATTTTCGACAGAATAGAAAACACGCAATTTAGATATATTGATTGAGCGGAGAACCGATTTCGGGAAGGTATATCCCACTTGCAGGTTTTTCATCCGCAAGAAACCGGTATTGATCAACCAAAGTGTTGACATGACATTTTGAGGATCGCTGTTGGAATTTATATCATTCCATATTCGGGGAACATCCGTGTTTTTATTATCGGGCGTCCAAGCTTTCAGCCACCACGTCGAGGGATGCGAGGCATCGCCGCGAAACGTACCGAACGCTTCTTGACTGTAGATACGGCTGCTGCCGGCAACGCCGGATAATATGGCAGACAAATCGAACGCTTTGTATCCGAGATTCAAGCTCATACCGAAAATGTAATCGGGAGTCGTGGAATTACATATCACCCGGTCGTCGGCATCAATTTTGCCGTCGTGATTGACGTCGGCATATCGGATGTCTCCCGGTTTGAACGGACGCGAAAACATGGTCGTTCCCGTATCCCGGTTGTATTTGGCGGTAAAATCATCAATTTCCTGTTGCGATTGGAACAATCCGTCCGCTTTATAAACGTAATAGGCATCAATTTTATTATTTATCCGTCTGATTGTATTACTGTTAATCATCTGTACAACCTTGCTGCCCGTTACATCTTCTCCCAAATTTAAAATCCGGTTTTGGTTGTAGGATACATTGGCTGCGGCCGACAGTATGAAATCGCCGAACTTTTTGTTATATCCCAAACTCACTTCAATCCCTTTATTCGATACTTTTCCTACGTTCGCATAGTAGGGGTCAAGTCCGAATTCTGCCGGAACAGGCACTTGCATAATGATACCGGAAGTCCGACGATCGTACAAATCAAGCGAAAAACTGATACTGTTCAAGAAACCGGCATCCAAACCGGCTCCAAACGTCCGAACTTTTTCCCAAGAGAACGATTCTATTTTGTAAGAACCTTGATAATATCCCGGTTGCAACACTCCGCCCATCGGATAAAAACCGTCGAGATTGTAAGTGTTGATCCATGGATAATAATCGTCGTTACCGTCTTTATCTCCGGCGTTTTGATTTCCGAGTAATCCGTAGGAAGCGCGAATTTTAAGATTATCCAACCAATTCTTGGCGTTTGACATGAAACTTTCTTCACTGATACGCCAGCCTGCCGAGAAGGAAGGGAAATAACCCCAACGATTCTGAGGAGAAAAACGCGATGAAGCATCCGCTCTGAAGTTTGCTTCGAACAAATACTTGCCGCTGTAATCGTAATTGATTCGTCCGAATCCGGAAACCATCGCCAAGCTTCGCGAATAACCGGAATTGGTTTGGGTAGCGGAACTTCCGGCATTCATGTCCGTAAGGTCGTTGTTCGGGAAAGTGTTTCGCGACATGGTGTTTTCATTATAATTATACTTTTCCGTATGCCAACCGGCAAGCGCCTTCACGCCGTGTTTACCGAAAATCTTCTCATAATTGAGCGTTGCATCAAAATTGCCGCGATCCCATGAGTAATAATTTTCATTCAAATAGGCCGGTCCGTGATATTTGTTGGGATTATATTGAATCGCTTTCATAAACTGGCGGTAATGTTGAGTATTACTTACATAGGCTCCCTGCACGGTCGCTTTTAATCCGTTCAGAATTTGATAATCGGCCGCTATTAATCCGGTGATATTTTGATTGAAACGATCTTCCGTTTCATTGAGATCCAACCAAGCGATCGGGTTCCCGTCCGAAATAGTTCCGTAAGTACCGTCGGCATTTCGATTCGGTATCCAGGGAGAGATGATGTTCAACTGACGGATAACCTGATCGGAACCACCGCGAACATAGCTGTTCGTAGGGTCTTTGTAATCATTTTTAATATAGGCCAAATTCGTTCGAATATTTATTCTGTTGGAGGCCTGCATTTCCAAATTTATTCGACCGTTGTATTGGGTTCGATTCGAATGCGGCAGAATCCCCGCTTGATTCAAAAAACCGACAGAAGCCATGTAATTCATTTTATCGGAACCGCCGCTTATATTTACATTGTGTTGATGCTGAATGCTGTTTTTATATGCCAATCCGTACCAGTCCGTATTGGGATGTCCGTAGGGGTCGGAGCCGTTTTTGAATTTTTCAAGGTCATCATCCGTAAAACGCGGCGTTCTGCCGTCGTCAATCATCGCGGCGTTGTACAACCGGGCATAATCATACGAACTCAAGCGGTCAATCATGGTGGTTGGTTGCTCGATTCCGATATAGCCGTTATAGGTAATTACCGGTTTGTCGCCTGCTTTGCCTCGTTTGGTTGTAATCAGAATAACGCCGTTAGCCGCTTTAGAACCGTAAATAGCTGCCGAACCGGCATCTTTCAACACTGAGATACTTTCGATATCATTCGGGTCAATCGAGTTCATCGTCCCGGTTTCTATTCCGTCAACCAAAATATAAGGCGTGGCATATTGGGTATTCAATGAACCCATACCACGTACGCGAATGGTAGCTCCATCTTGACCCGGACGTCCTTGCCCCGATTGCACGGTGACCCCCGACATCAATCCTTGCAGGGCGGTTGATACGTTTTGTATCGGACGTGTATCAAGCGATTTGCTGTCAACCGTAGCCACTGCTCCCGTCAGGTTCACTTTCTTCTGCGTACCATAACCGACGACTACGACTTCATTGAGAAGCGTATTGTCCTCTGAAAGTTTAACGATTTGATTTTGAACTGCTTTTACTGTTTGTGTAACATAGCCGAGATAGCTGATAACTAAAGCGCTGCCTTCTTTTGCCTCCAAAACATATTTCCCTTGCTCATCGGTAGAGGTTCCGATAAGGGTTCCTTGAACAACGACTCCGGCGCCGGCAAGCGGTTCTCCTTTTAAATCGGTTACGACACCCGTAATTGTTCGCGTTTGGGCAAATACTCCCCCTATACACAAAACAATACAAAATAACAACAAAATGGTTTTTTTCATAAATTTTACATTAAAATTAAACATATACTTTTCAATTATCTCTTCAATTATTTCTATTTTTTATTTCCCTATAAAATAAAGGGTCGTTTAAAATCTATAATTATTCAGATATTATATTGCTATAATGGAAATTATTTCTCATAATGACATAGCAATATGGTGCAAAGGTAAACTATTCTGTAAAATTATGCAAATAAATGTAAAAAAAAGACAAATACTAAAATAAACGACCGTTATTTTTTTACGGTTAATTGTTTTGTAAGGCTCCCGTTTTGTATTTTATGATTTATATAAGAGCAAAGGCTTGATTTTTCATAAAATGACTTCATATTTCGTCTATATTTTTTTCTCCCGGTTATTTTTATATTTTATTATTATTCAATAAAATAATATTCTTTTTTCTTAAAAGTAATCTATATTTCATATCAATTATTTTCGGATATACGGGGGTTCTGTTACATTTGTCGCAATTATTTAATGATTTATTAAAAATATTTAATATTATGAAAAAATCAAATTATCTTCTCGGATGCCTTCTTTTGTTTTTATTGACGCTTCCTTTCACGGGGTGTGAACCGAAAACCGACGACGGCTCCTATACTGATCCGATTACACTCTATGAAAAGGTGGGCGGTAAGTGGATTCTTTCGGGCATCACGCAAGTGGATGAAACGGCGAAAACAATGAACATTACGCCTTCCGAAATGAATCTTACCGATCAATTTAACTTTTCGACATTTGCTGTTGAATTAACGGTAGATGCAGCAAACCAACCGACTTCCTATCAGGTATCGGGTACTGCTCCCGAACTGTTTCCGAATCAAGGTTGGTGGGATTTAGATACTTCTTTCCCTTACGCCGACGGTTCCGCTCCTAAAGTAAACTTGTATTCGGATGCCGGCAAAACCGATTTAATTGCTCAACTGAGCATTACTTCGATGCCCGGCGCCAAGA
>JGI24699J35502_11133512_pt1 | contig 11336 bp, 10 predicted proteins | sample TergutMp193P4_FD_35502 | JGI IMG/M metagenome (IMG submission 35502) | reverse complement strand
CCCGTGAGCGCCATGATGGCCTTTTTCACGACGGTGGAGTGGATCGCTTTCCGATGCACGCTCATTACTGTAGATGCCACCCCCCCACCTTATCGAATGAATTACCCCAATAAGCAAACTGAAACCCATTCCTTTATCCCTGATTGTCCACGATGTGAGCCGTTTGATTCGTTGAATCGTGACAGACGAATCTTTCAGACCAAATCAGCCGTGGGTTTCCGTCCGCTTCAGTGCCCTCTGAACTAATCAACACCTATAGTGCTTCGTTGTCGGCGGCGCGCACGATTCACCGCCGCTCATATCCATACACAGGTTTTACGCACACAATACGCCCACAGGAATGACGCACACGCCGTCTGGACGTGTGTATGCATATCCCTCAGCGGTCACGATCGCGAGGAAAGCGGGTTCCCCGGCGCTTTGCGTATCGACTTTGGCAGCAAACGACAAAAGATTCTCCGCCGCTTTTTGGAGCACATCCGAATCGCCGCCCAGTTTGACCTCGACCGCCCCCCAACGCCTGTACCCACCATCGATGATCGCGTCCACCTCAAGACCTGAGGAATCGAGATAGTGATGCACGCTGGCACGCAAAGGTTGGGCATATACGCGCAGGTCGCGTATCACAAGGGATTCGAAGAGAAAACCGAATGTCTTCAGATCCCTTCTCAACTCATCCGGAGTGGCATTGAGCAGAGCGGCCGACATCGCCGGATCCACGAAAAGGTGCTTGGAGGCTGTCCTGATCCGGGAACGAGCACGTAAGACAGGGCTCCAACTCGTCAGAGGCTCAACGACCATGAGACGCTCCAAGGCGTTGAGGTACGACGCCACCGTCTCATCACTCAGCCCAGGATGAGCAACATCTGCTGCCAATGTCGTCAAGCGGGCTTGAGTCGCCGTGTGCCGGGCAAGGGTCTGCATCAACAATCTGACACGGGCGGGATCCCTCCGTACCCCATCGATTGTCTGAATGTCGCCATTGGCTATTTCTGCACAATAGTCGGCCACATTCGCCTGCGCAGCAATCCAGGATTGCTTCCGATTGGCCGGCCATCCTCCATGACAGACCTCTTCGATGATGTCGTCCAGGTTCAGGGGGGAGGTTCCAGCCTGCACTGTGCCTGCCGTCATCAGGTCAGCAAGTGAGACTTCCCCAGAGGACAACCCTGATTCTGACAAAGTGAGAGGACGCATCCGCATCCTGCTGATACGACCCGCCCCAGTATGGCGGGTCTCGTCATCGTCCGGAGTGGCTGAACCGGTGAGAACGAATTGACCCATGGCCCGGCGTTGGTCAACCTCACGGCGCACCGCGTTCCAAACTCGGGGAACGATTTGCCATTCATCGATCAGCCGTGGCGTCGGGCCGGCCAGAACATTGGCAGGAGAGATTTCAGCGGTTTGCCTGGCAGCATCGTCGACATCGAGACGGACGGAACTTGCACAATGCTGACTGGCCGTTTCAGTCTTTCCACATCCCTTTGCGCCTTCTATCAAAATTGCGCCGATACGCTTCAAACGATCTTCTATTTCCCCATCTGCAATTCGCGGGAGATAACTGTTATCGGTTGTCATAAAATCCTTTGCCACTTGGATATTCTCCTATGAATCGGTATCTTGCAGTCATTCTAGTCGGTATCTTGCAGTCATTCCAGTCGGTATCTTGCAGCAGTTCCAGTCGGTATCTTGCTCCTGACGTGCAGTCTGGGGCCCTACTCCTCATCCATGTCGGCGTCGATGATTCCGCGGCGCATGGCCCTGACCAGGTCACGGCATTTGGCGGCCAGAGCAGTCCCCTGGGCGGCGTCGGCGATCTGGCCCGCACAGTCCACACATTGACGGATCCAACGGACGAAATCTCCGGCTGCCATGGATGTGGATTCCACGATCTCGGCAAGGGTGGCTCCCGAGGCCCATTCGTACGCCGGTTTCGCGAAACCCCAGTCCAAGGGCGGGCTGGGTTCCAGGCGGCGGTCCTTCTGGGCGATGTTGAGATCGCGCCAGAGCTTGCGCAGGGAGTTGACCGCCTGGGCCGAGCCGCGGTCGGGCATGCGGAATTCGGTACGGCGGTCGGCGGGCCTGGATTCGTACACCAGGGTGGACAGGGTCGCAGCCAACCCCGGAGCGGACAGATCGTCGAAGATCCCGGCCCGGATGGCTTCTGCGATGAGCAGGTCGTGCGGACCGTACAACCTGGAGAGCATCAATCCCGCGACGCTCACCCGGAGCGGGTCGCCCCCGATATATCCGAGGGATTCCAGAACCATGCAGACGGCCTCGAATTTGGTGACCAGGGTGTGCGACCGGGATGTGACCCCGGCCGGGCGCACATAGTCGGAATGGAACTGGGCGAAGCTGTCCTCCAGGATCTGCCTGGCCCTGTCCGCACCCACCGACGCGATGAGATTGACAGCCATGTTGTTGGTCGGGGTGAAAGCCGAGCGGAGAGGATAGGTACGCCTCGACGCCAGCCCGGCCAGTCCGCGCGGGTCCAAGCCCGGCTGCCAGGTGACGACCGCATGGCCTTCCACATCGATCCCGCGCCGTCCTGCGCGTCCGGTCAACTGTGTGTACTCCCCCGGTGTGATGTCGGCATGGCTGGCGCCGTTGTACTTCACGAGCTTGTCGAGGACGACCGTACGGGCGGGCATGTTGATTCCCAGAGCCAGGGTCTCCGTGGCGAACACCACTTTGACGAGCCCCGACGAGAAAGCTTCCTCCACCGCCAGTTTGAACATCGGCAACAGCCCCGCATGGTGGGCGGCGATCCCGCGAGTGAACGCCTCCAGCCAGGATCTGTATTTCAGGGCACGGAGGTCCTCCTCGGACAATCCTGAGATGTGACGCGATGCGATGTCCATGAGCGCCTGGCGTTCCGATCCGCGGGTCAGCCACACCCCGTCGTCCACCAGACGGGAGACGGCCTGGTCGCAACCCTGGCGGGAGAAGATGAAATAGATCGCGGGCAGCAGATCGAGACGGTCCAGCTCGGTCACCACCGTCATCCGGCGCGGCACCAGATGGGAGCGAGCGGCGTACCGTCCGGCGGGACGGGCTCCAAGAGATGACTGGCTCCCCTTCTTCCCCCGTCCGCTGCGCCCTCTCACCCGCCGGGAATCGTCCCTCATCACCGTGTTCTCCGTGGCGGCCAGCCTCGCCAGTTCGGGATTGACCCTGACACTCGGCGCGCCACCCGCCGTGGGTGCGGCCCCCTCGAAAAGGTCGACCAGCCTCTTGCCCGCGAAGACATGCTGATACAGGGGCACGGGGCGGCGTTCGGAGACCACTGTGGCCATGTCGCCCCTGACCTTGGCCATCCACGCTCCGAACTCCTCCACGTTGGACACCGTGGCCGACAAAGCGACAATCTTCACCGCCGGGTCCAGACCCAGGATGACTTCTTCCCACACCGGGCCGCGGAAAGGGTCGGAGAGGTAGTGGACCTCGTCCATGACGACGAATTCCAGTCCGCGAAGGGTGGGCGAGTTGGCATAGATCATGTTGCGCAGGACCTCTGTGGTCATCACGGCGATGTCCGCCTCGGAGTTCACCACCTGGTCTCCGGTGAGCAGTCCAACTTTGTCAGGGCCGTAAACCTGGACCAGATCATGGAATTTCTGGTTGGAGAGAGCTTTGATGGGGGTGGTGTAGAAGCATTTCGTGCCCCGCTCGGCGGCGAGGTGGACGGCGAATTCGCCGACGACCGTTTTACCGGCGCCGGTGGGTGCGGCCACCAGGACCCCCGAACCCCGCTCCACATGACGGCACGCCTCGACCTGGTAATCGTCAAGGGTGAAACCGAGCCGAGCAGCGAACTCACCGAATGACACTATTTCTTCCTTCTTCGGGTCAGGGGGTCTGAATTCGGGGTGAAGACCGACATCGCTCCCGGCTCACATGTCAGGCCGAAGGGCGGCTGTCCCAGGGCCTCCCCGTCGGCGATGCCGACCAACCCGTCCCCGTCGAGGATGACTTCTTTGGCCGTACACCGCTCGATCGCGGGATCCTTCACAAAACTGCCGTTGAACATCTTGGGCAGGAGACGCAGCAGGGTGGCCGAGGAGACGGGATGGACGATCGTGAGATCCAACAGGCCGTCGGTGACCGATGCGGTGGGGGCCATATGCATCCCGCCCCCGCAATAGCCCCCGTTGGCCACGGTGATGAACATGGCGGGAAGGACCCTCTCCTGACCGTCGACACGGATCCGATACGTCACCGGTTCAAAATGTCTCAGTTCGGCAAGGGCCGCGACGGCGTACGCGAAGCTGCCCCAGGCTTTGGCCATCGACGCGCCCCTGACCGCCACGCGGGCGTCGTACCCGGTGTTGACCACCGATCCGACGTAACGCTGCGTGCCCCCGTGGGCGAGTTTCCCGACCACCGATGTGAGATCCATGCGCATCAGATGCCCGTCGACGATGATCCTCGCCGCCGCCAGGGGGTCCAGAGACACCCCCACGCTTCTGCATATATCATTGCCTGTTCCCGCTGGGATCATGCCCAAGGGAACGTCCGTACCGCCTGCGGCGTTGATCCCCAGATGCATGATGCCGTCGCCGCCCATCACGACCAGGGCGTCGCGCGTGTCGGCGGTCACCCTCGCGGTTGCGACTGCTTCCTGGCAGAAGTCGTGCGCCTCCTCGTACGTGGTCGCCTGGCGTACGCGCAGACTGCCTTCGGGCAGGCCGCGAAGAAGTTCGTTCAACACTTTCGGGAGTATTTTCAGAGCCCGCCCCCTGCCCGCGGTCGGGTTGACCACCAGGGTCGTCGTGGCATTCTCAGCGCTCATGTTCGTCTCCTGTCATCTCATCGTACGCTTTCAGCGCCTCGCGTGCGAGGTCCGCGGCGGCCACGGCACAGTCATCGGGATCGACATCGCGCACCTGGTCGCCCAGGCTCAGCAGAAGTCTCACCAGGAAAGCCGGGTCGACGACGTTGAGATCAATGCGGGTGCACCCCGAAGAGGTCTTCTCGACATGGGAGACCGGATAGTATTCAGCGATCCAGTCCGCCCGGTCGGTGACAGTCAGACGCACAGATCTCCCGGCGGCCAGGCTCTTCGCCCACGCGTCGGGACCGGGGACGGGCCCATGGGATCCGGCCGCCTCCCCTGTGAGCCGGACATCGGCGATACGGTCCAGCCTGTACGTCCTCCACCCCGCGCCTGAGACGTCGTAGCCCACCAGGTACGCCGCCCCGTCGTTCGCGGTGATCTGGTCCGGGTCGACCTTTGGATGGGTGGTCGTCCCACGAGCCAGGCCGTCGTAATCCAGTTCGACTCTCTCCGCGCCCGCGATGGCATCCGCCAGCACGCTGCGGACATGTTCGTCGCCGGAGGCCACATCGACATCCACGCTGCCGGACTCGGCCGAGATCTTGGACAGCAATGCATCGATGGCCGCCACCGTGTGCTCGTCGGCCAGGGCGCGTACGGCCATCAATCCGACCTGCAGACTGGCGGCTTCCATGCTCGTGAGCCTCACAGGACGCCCCAGGGGAGTCGGATTGTGCATGTACAGGGAACCTTCGTCGTCCATGACATCCAGGTCCACATCGATCAGATCCGAGGGATAGCCTCCGGGAAGCCCGCAGAAGACGGCTGTGGTGACGTCTTTCTCCACCTGGTCCTCGCTGACGGAAAAGATGCGGGCGACCTCGGCCACGGAAATCCCCGGATTGGCTTGGATGTACGGGATCTCAGACAGCATTCGTGCCACTTGTTCCACAGATGTCATCGCGTACCCCTGTCGACGACTGCCCGCAATTGGGCGACGACCTGATCCCGGATCTCGCCGGGGGTGGCCACCAGGGCATCGGGCCCGGCCGCGCAGATGGCGGAGACGATCTCGTCGGAGCGGGCGTAGGGGATGCTCAGCAGTTCGTAGCCCTCATGACTCCGGCCCGCCTGAGGGGTGCCCCGGCGACGAAGATTGCCCGCAGCCGACTCTCGTACCATCACAAGGACCGAAGCGACAGGGGCCGGTTCCAGGGAGACGCAGGCCGCCCGGATCGTCTCTGGATCGGGAAGCTCGTAGGATCCCGGCTCCCCGTCGATCCAGGGTTGGTCCTCGATCCGTGAGAGCCTGAACATCCGTGTGCCGGCGCTCTCGTCCTCGCCCAGCAGGTACCAGGCTCCCGAACGGGAGATCATCCTCCACGGCCTCACCCGGCGTCGGCGGCCATGGTAGGTGAACCCCACCGGCGCTCTGGTGACCAGCGCCTCCCACAAAATGCCGAATCCGGCTTCCTTCGCCGTCAGACGCGGGGCGAGGAAGGACAATGATCCGGATGAGATCTCGGCGCCCGAGGCTTTCAGCTTCGCGATCGCCTGGCTCACATCATGGGCGAGCACGGACTCGCTCCACACCGACGACGCCAGGCCGACGAGGGTGGACTCCTGCGGGGTGAGACGGATCTCGGGCAGGTAGAAATCATCGGCCCGGATCCGGTAGCCGTCCATCTCCGTGGTCGAGGGATCGGTGGGGCCGACCTGGATCTCCACCCCCATGCCGCGTAAGTCTTCCTTGTCCCTTTCGAACATCCGCTGGAATGCTTCGTCTGTTCTCGCCTGGGCGTACCCGGCCACCAGATCGCGGATCTGTTCGCGCGAAATGTACCTCGGCGTCGCCAGAAGGGCAATCACCAGGTTCAGGAGCCGTTCGGTGTTGCGTTGGGCCATGGTGCTTTCGGTAAGGTGTGTGAGGAGGATCTGACCTCAATCTCCTGCTACTAGTAAACCATGTCAGTGGTCAGATTTGCGGAAAATGGAAGGAGAGGCGCGGATGAGTCCCGGATCCGGCCGTTTCGCCCCCACACCGAGTGCCGATCTGCACATCGGCAATTTGCGTACGGCCCTTGTCGCGTGGCTGGCCGCACGGTCGTCCGGGAGGAGTTTCCTCATCCGGGTGGAGGATCTCGACGTCCCCCGGTTGAGGGATGCCGAGGCTATTGTGACGCGTCAATTGGAGGATCTGGGGCGTTTGGGGCTGGACTCGGATGGGCCTGTCGTCCGGCAGTCGGAAAGGACAGCGGTGTACGTCGAAGCCCTGTCGCGCCTCACACCCATGATGTACGAGTGTTTCTGCTCCCGCAAGGATGTCGCCGAAGCCACGCGGGCGCCCCATGGGACGACGCCGCGGTACCCCGGGACCTGCCGGAACTTGACCGAATCTGAGAAAGAAAAGCTTCGCAGGGTACGACAGCCCTGCCTGCGGATCAACGCCTCTTCGGCTCGGATGCGTGTGACCGATCTGCTGCACGGGTCTTACACCGGCGAGGTCGATGATTTCGTGGTACGGCGGGCTGACGGCGTTTTCTCGTACAACTTCGCCGTCGTCGTCGACGATGGGCTTCAGGGAGTCGACCAGGTCGTACGAGGGGACGATCTACTGGAATCCTCTCCCCGCCAGGCCTGGTTGTCGAGCCGATTGGGGTTCGACGTGCCGGTCTATCTGCATGTCCCCCTCGTCCACTCCCCGGATGGGACGAGGCTGGCCAAACGCGACCAGGCAGTGACCCTCACCCGGCTGCGGGCCGCTGGAGTGGACACACCGGCGGTCGTGTCCCACCTGGCGTGGTCCCTCGGTCTGGCTGGGGAGAACGAACCTGTGACATTGCCAGATTTGGTGGACAGGTTCGATCCCGGCCGGTTGCCCCAGGATCCGTGGTTCGTGGATCCGATGACGTGGGCCGACTACACATGAAGATATGAAAACATGAAGACAGCGATATTGTAGAAAATTTGGAAAAATGAGCTTTGACAAGCTGTGACACAAGAACCGTCCCCATGGCTCTGAGCCATGGGGACGGTTCTTGTGTCACAGCTTGTCAGGGACCGAATGGGGTCAGGAGGACATGACGGTCGGGGAGGAGAACAGGATGTCGATCACGTAGACCATGGTCGAGCCCTGGGGGATGCCGATCTTGGGGGCGCCCTGTGGGTACGCCTGGTCCGGGGGCACGACCAGCAATAGTCGTGAACCGAGGGGCTGGCCCACCAGGGCCTGCTGCCATCCGGGGATGGTGTCGGACAGATTGCCCCTCAGGGGAGAGAACCCATAGGTTTGACGCACCATCTTCCGGGAGTCCCAGATGTACTCTGCGTAATCGACGACGATGCCGTCGCCCTGGTTCACGACCACATCGGCGTCTGGGCCGGTGATGAGGGGCTGGACGACGAGCGAGGTCGGCGCGGCGCCCTGGGGGATGTTCACCGTGGGAGATTCGAGGTCGCCGGAGACTGTGGGAAGACTGGAATCCGTCACTGTCACCGTGGTTCCCGTGGGTTGGGAGAACTGGGTCTTGAGGATGTCGACGACGAAGACCAGGGTGTCGCCGATCTCGATCCCCGCATTCGGGTTGCCGTTGGAGGAATCATACCCGTCGGCGCCCGGCATGGCGATGATCAGACGTGTGCCGACCTTCTGGCCCGTCAGGCCCTTGGCGAACCCCGGCACCACGCCGTTGAGCGGGAAGCTGACCGATGTGCCCCTGGAGTAGGAGTCGTCGAACAATTCCCCGGTACGGGCGTCGACACCGTAGTAGTTGACGTCGACGTACCCGGCTGTGTCGATGGTCGCACCTGTGCCCTGCACGAGGATCTTGGTCCTGGTCGAGTCGATCGCCCATGGGGAGGGGATGGTCACCTCAGGAGCCTCGCCGAATCCGCCTGTCGCGTCGACGCCGTCCAGGCTGGTCGACGCTGGGATTTGGCCGATGGTCGGGGTGGGGGCGATGGGCAGATCGCTGGCGTCACCCGACGGCGACGGGCTGGCGTCGTCGATGACCGGGGTGCCGGAAGGATTCTCGTCAGGGGTCGAGGTGCATGAGGCCATGGTGAGACTCACCCCCAAGACCAGAATGCATCCAAAAAGTTGAGTTAATCTCTTCGGCGCCATCACATCACCAAGCTTTCTCGTTGTGGCCCCCTTCGGGCATACCGTAATAGTCTACAAGCTCTGTCGGGGATAGGGAAAACACCCGCTCGCGATATCTTTCTGCCAGCAAGATCCGCGGCGCAACCGTGGCGGAGATCCCGGCTTCGTCCCGACGACTAAGCACTCACACCGTTGACGACGAACTCACATTCCGGCACGGTCCAGCAAGGCCCCGATCTCGGAGGAGGTGAGTTCCCTGGTCGTCCCACTGGGCAGGTTCCCGAGCCGGATCGGTCCGACCCTCAGCCTCGCGAGCCTCTGCACAGGGTAGCCCACAGCATCCATCATCCGGCGGACGATCCTGTTCCTCCCCGAGTGCAAAGTGAGTTCCACAAGGGTCTTCGATGAGCTTCTGCTGACCAGTTTCACCTTGTCGGGACGAATGAACCCATCGTCGAGCATCATCCCCTTCTCCAGCCTCCTCAATGCCGCGTTGTCCATCACGCCCTCAGTCTCGACCATGTACACCTTGTCGATCTCGAAGCTGGGATGGCTGAGCCTCTGGGCGAAATCCCCGTCGTTGGTGAGGATGATGAGTCCCTCGGTGTCGATGTCCAGTCGTCCGACATGAAACAATCTTCCTGCCTTACGCGGGAGATAGTCGGCCAGCGTGGGACGGCCCTGGGGATCCTCCATGGTGGAGACCACTCCCCTGGGCTTGTTCAGGGCGAGGTACACATGATGGCGCTGCGGCGGGATTCGCGACCCGTCCACCCGGATGACGTCCGCCTCGGGATCCACACGCGTGCCCAACTGTGTCACAAGTTTGCCGTTGACCTCGACCCGCCCGCCGGCGATCATCTCCTCGGCCTGGCGCCGCGAGGCCAAGCCGGCCTGCGCGATCACCTTCTGCAGGCGTACGCCTTCTGTGTCCTGTTCACTCATCGCCATCGGTTCGCCTCTCATCCGTCGCGGACGATTCTGCCATACGGATCAAGTCCTTCTCTGCGAGCGAGGCGAGTTCCTCGTCCAGATGGGTGGCGTCCGGCAGATTCGGCGCCAACGGAGGCAGGTCCGCCAGAGAGGTCAACCCCATCCTCTCGAGGAAGTACGCCGTCGTGCCCAGCAACCCGGCCCCGCTGGACTCGTCCCGGTCCACCTCGGCGACGAGGTTGCGGGAGATGAGAGTACGGACGACCCCGTCCACGTTGACCCCCCTCACCGCAGAGATCCGGGCCCGGGAGATGGGCTGGAGGTACGCGATGACGGCCAGGGTCTCCAAACTGGCCTGCGACAATTTGCCCTGCTGACCCTCCAGGACGGAATGGGCGATGATCTCGGCGTGTTCGGGGCGGGTGTAGTACCTCCACCCGGCGCCCACATGGCGCAACTCGAAACCCCTGCCGGTTCCATCATAGAACTCACAGAGGCGGGCCAGGGCTGCCCCGATCTCTTCGACGGGCACGTCAAGGGTTTGAGCGAGATCGGCTTCGGCGACCGGTTCTGTGGCGAGGATGAGCAGAGCCTCGATCTGTGCGTCGATCGGCGGGGCGTCATGGGCGTCCATCGGTGTCTCCTTCCAGGTCATCGTACTCATCGCTCACCGAGATCTCTTCGGTGGCGGCCCCGACCCAACGGATGACGAGCTCGGCCAGGGGATCCAACTGTTCGAAAACGACCAGGTCGGATCGGTACAATTCGAGGACGGCCAGGAACCGGGCGACGGTGACCATCGTCGACTCCGAGTCAGCGATCAGGGCCCGGAACGTCGTCGCCGGGGTCCTCTGCAGCCGGTCGGCCATGAGGTTGGCCTGCTCAACCACGGAAACCTGAGAAACGTAGATGTGCTCGATGAAGACTTCCTCACGTGCGGCGGGAGTCATCGCCTTGAGGGCCAGGGCGGCGAACTGGTCGGGGGTGCATCCGATCTGCACCTCGGGAAGCAGGGAGGCGAACTGCTCCTCCAATCCCCCGGGTCTGGGGATCCGCTTGGATTCGCCCGCCAGGACCTGCTCGATCCAGGAGGCCACCTGTTTGAAGGCCCTGTACTGCAGCAACCGGGCGAAGAGCAGGTCGCGGGCCTCCAACAAGGCCAGATCCTCTTCGTCGTCCACCTCCCCCTGGGGAAGGAGCCGGGCTGTTTTGAGATCGAGGAGAGTGGCGGCCACAACGAGGAAGTTGCTGGCCTGGTCCAGGTCCCACTGCGGCCCCTGCTGTCTGATGAAGAAGATGAATTCGTCGGTGACCTGGGACAATGCGATTTCTGTGATGTCCAGTTTGTGCTTCGAGATCAGGGACAGCAATAGGTCGAAGGGACCCTCGAAGTTGTCCAGGACGACAGAGAAACCTCGCTCAGACTCCTGGGTCGTCTCGGTCACAGGGCGCCCAATCGGGCCACGAGGTCGGCCCCGGCGCCCTTCTCCTCCAGGTCGGCCAGGCCTGCGGCGATGGCCG
>JGI24699J35502_11133513_pt1 | contig 11362 bp, 12 predicted proteins | sample TergutMp193P4_FD_35502 | JGI IMG/M metagenome (IMG submission 35502) | reverse complement strand
GACCCGAATAACCCCGCGAGCGCCGCCCGCAGCATCTTGCGGCGCTGGGCAAAGGCGGCATCCACCACCCGAAACACCAACTCGCGGGGGGCGGTGGTCGCAGGCGGTGGCCGCCGAGTAATAGCAACCAGGGCAGAATCCACATTGGGCACCGGCCAAAAGACGTTGCGCGAGATGGGCAGCGACCGCCGAGCATCGGCATACCACGCCACTTTCGCGCTGGGCACACCATATGCCTTGGAGCCGGGCGTGGCGGCCAGCCGGTCAGCCACCTCGGCTTGCACCATCACTAACGCCGTTTCGAGGGACGGGAAGCGTTGTAACGCCGTAAGCACAATGGGCACGGCCACGTTGTAAGGCAGGTTGGCGACTAGCGCAGTAGGCGGTTCACCAAGGATGTCAGTGGGTTGGAGTTCGAGAGCATCCTTAGTAAGCACGACGAAGTCGGCATCGGGCGGGCCAAATCTGGCGATGGTGGTTGGCAAAAGCGCGGCGAGTTTCGGGTCAATATCAACAGCCACGACGGACGCCCCGACTCGTAATAATTCCAACGTCAGGGAACCTAGGCCCGGCCCGATTTCCAACACTCGCTGCCCAGGCTGTACCTCGGCGGCCCGGACGATTTTGCGCACCGTGCCGCCATCATGGACAAAGTTCTGCCCAAAAGCCTTGGACGGCTTGACGCCTGCCCGTTCAGCCAACTCTCTGATTTGCGCTGGGCCGAGGAGGGTGCCGCCCGCATCCGGCACGCTGTCAAGCATCAGGTCGGGCGTCTTATCGGAAGTCAAGTCGGGCGTCATCGGCGGGCTTCATATCAAGCGTCATCGGCGGGACGAGGTTGCACTCGGTATCAGGCCAGCAACTGCGCTACCCCGCCCGCCAAATAACTACTTGCTGACGGAATACAGCGGCGCACCCGCAGTGACGGCACCCGATTCGATAGCCTTTACCATGCCCGGGAAATCGTCGCCGTTAGTGACCAACACTGGCGTGGCAAGGCTGTAACCCGCCGCCTCGATAGCCGGGATATCAAACTCGACCAGCGTATCGCCGGCCTTGACGTGCTGGCCTTGCACCACCTTAGAAGTGAAGTGCTGCCCTTTGAGGTTTACGGTATCCACGCCAACATGCATCAGTATTTCGGCGCCCGATGGGTGGGTCAGCCCGACGGCATGGCCAGTGGGGAAGATTGCGGAGACTTCGCCATCAAACGGGGCGACTAGACGGCCCTCGGTGGGCACAATCGCCACGCCTTGGCCCATCATGCCTTGCGAAAAGACTGGGTCTGGCACCTCTGAAAGCGGGATGACGCGCCCGGTGAGCGGGGCTGATATCTTGACGCCGCCACCTCCAGCGCAACAAGCGGCGGGCGCTGCGGGAGCGGCCTGGGCGGCGGCCACTGGCACGGCAACTGGCTGGACGACCGGCTGCGCGACTCTGACCTGCGGCGCAGGCGCAACTGGCGCGGGAGCCACCAGAGCGGGAGCAGGAGTTTTAGTACGGCGAAGCCCATCAAAGATACCCATGCGACCAATCTACCGGAACATCCGACTTATGTATATGGGGGTTGATTGGCGCCAGTTCAAGTATCACATCGCGCCTGATGTCGGTAGGCTATTCTAGGATTCTGAATCAGAGGCGCTGCCAATCAGGGTCCGTCGCTCAACTAGGAGATCAACGTGGAACGCAACGTAGTAATCGGCTCAGCCCAGGGGCTACACGCCCGCCCGGCGCAAACTTTCGTCAACGCGGTCAAGGGTACCGGCGCTAAGGTCACCATCGGTAAGCCCGGCGGTAATGCCGTCAATGCTGCCAGCCTATTGTCTGTGATGGGGCAAGGCATCAAGGGCGGCGAAGAGGTCGTTTTGGTTTCCGACGATGCCGGGGCGCTGGACCAGTTGGTTGCCTTACTTGAGAAAGATTTGGACGCAGAATAAGCGTGTTGTTTTACCGTTTCTACCCCACTAGCAAAGCGAGCAATGATGAGCGATAGCACTAGGCCTTCCGACAACTTGACTGAGAGTCCCGTCTTAAAAGGCATCGGTGTCGGTCGCGGAGCCGTGGCCGGGCCGGTGGTGCGGGCTCATCCGTCGCCTACCGTACCCGCGAATCCCCCCGCGCCGGAGGACAAAGAGGCCGCAGCTAAGCACCTAACGGACGCGCTTGGTTTAGTCGCCCAGTCCATGACGGAACGGGCCAACGCGGCAACCGGCACGCTGGCCGAGGTGTTAAACGCGGCTGCCGAAATAGCCCAAGACCCAGACTTGATTGATATGTCGGTTGACAAGGTGATGAATGGGATGGACCCCGCCCAGGCCATAACCGAAGTTGCTGGTTTGTATGCCGATATGTTCACCCAAGCAGGCGGCTATATGGCGGAGCGGGTTACCGACCTATATTCAATCCGCGACCGAGTGGTGGCGCGGCTACAAGGCTTACCCGAGCCTGGCGTGCCCACACTAACCAAGCCATCCGTGGTAGTTGCCGAAGACCTCTCCCCTGCCGATACGGGCGCGCTGGACTTATCCAAGATGCTCGGCATCGTGCTGGAACAAGGCGGGCCTACCTCCCACACCGCTATTATTGCTGGCCAACTCGGGCTGCCGTGTATCGTCCGGTGCCCGCAGGCTAAACTGCTAGCCGATGGGGACGAGGTGGCGTTGGATGCCGCCCGTGGCACCGTCACGGTAAGGCCGGATGCCGAGGTTTTGGCTGGCGTGGTTAGTCGGCAACAGGCCTTGGCTGCGTTAGCGGTTGATAAGTCCGACGGGGCGACCTCCGATGGCCATCAGGTACAGTTGCTGGCCAACATTGGTACAGCGGTGGACGCTGAAAAGCTGCGGGACGAGGCCGTGCAAGGCGTCGGGTTATTCCGCACCGAGGTATTGTTCCTAGATGCCCAGACGGCACCAACGGAAGACGACCAGGCTGCGGTCTATGCCAAGGCGCTGGATGCCTTAGGTGACCGCAAGGTTGTCATCCGCACGATTGACGCAGGGGCTGATAAACCGTTGGCGTTTGCCACCCAACCTAATGAAGAAAACCCAGCGCTGGGCATCAGGGCTTACCGCTTAACCCGCATCATGCCTGAATTGCTAGACACGCAATTGAAGGCGATTGCTAAGGCGGCGAAAGAGTCCGGGCATGAGCCTTGGGTGATGGCTCCGATGATTGCGACTGTGGGTGAGGCCGAGGATTTCGCTAAGGCTGCGCGCGCCGCTGGCATCAAAAAGGTCGGCGTGATGATTGAGGTGCCCAGCGCCGCCATTCAGGCCGAGGATATCCTCAAAGTGGTGGACTTCGTGTCCATGGGCACTAACGACCTTGGGCAATACACGATGGCGACCGACCGGCTGTGTGGCGACTTGGCTGACTTGCTTGATATCTGGCAACCGGCGGTGCTTTATCTGGTAAACCGTACCGCGCAGGCCGGCGTTACCACGGGCAAGCCGGTGGGTGTCTGCGGCGAATCTGCTGGTGACCCGTTAATGGCGTTGGTGCTGACCGGTATGGGCGTCACCTCGCTGTCAATGGCTCCCAAGTCGGTGCCAGCCGTGCGCTATGCGTTGAAGTCCCACACCTTTGCGGAGTGTCAAGCCATCGCCCAGGCCGCGTTAAGTGCCAAAACGGCCACCGATGCTAAGGCGGCTGCGCTGGCGTTAGTGAAGCCCGAAGTGCGTGAAGCCCTTGCCCTGCAATAGCGCTTTATCACTATTCGGATGCGTTGCGGAAGTCTTCAAGCAAAGTGCGGTTGTCAGCTACAAATTGGCTTTCTGCTTGAAGCATGATGGCGTTGACCCGCCCGCGATAGTTTGTCGCGTCCCGGCAATCAAGATCAGCTAGGGCGAGATCAATTTCCCGCGTCTGTAATGGGGCAAGTATCGCCGCACGTTCAACGTCTTGGCCCGCAGCCTGCAGCTGCAGCACGGAAAATGACGTCTCAAAATATTCTGGCAGCAGCCGGGATTCGGCTTCACCCGGGCTGCCTAGCCCTATATGACCGGCATCGGCCATGCAATGCGACCACTCACTGTTTAGCGTTACCATCTCCGGGCGCTCAATCATATTGTTGTGCATCTCGCCAATCGCCTCAAATAGTTGCGTAAACTCGTCCGATTGCCGCAAAAATAGCGGGTTGTCGGCTTGCGCCTGCACAATAGCCTGCCCCCGACAACCGCGTGTTCGCATCCAGTCTTCCCAGGCGCCGTGGCTGTTCAGTGGAGGTTGCGGGTTAATCGCTGGGCCGTTTAGTGCCAACTCAAAGGCATCCCGAGCTATGTCAGAAAGTCTCGCTACATATTCGACATTCGGGTCATCGTCTCGAACATCAAATATGGTACCCCCCTGACGAAACCGATGTCCAGAAACAATGCCAAATCCGTATTGCGAAACCCACTGTCGGTTGTCTGGGTGGATATCATCAAAGGCGTTTGTGCCAATACTCCACCAGTCAGAGTTTAGGTCAGGCTGATAGTTAAACCCGGCATCTCGCATACATTGTGCGATTAGTTGCTCGCGCATTACCGCGAATTCATCGGATGCCCGCCGGAACTCCTCTTGGTTATTCCACACCGCCTGACCGATAAACTCATCCAACGGCGAGGTAAAGGAAGCATCGGAAACCGGAGCATCTGGCTCAACCACATCCGGCACCATTGCAGCACATGCACCAATAACACCAACTGCGAGCACTGCCCCAAGCAATTTAACCGCTATATGTTTAGCTAACATGGTTAACATCCTTGCTCAACTACAAACACAATGAGGTGTAGCGCTTATGGCTCCGGTGTAACTATCACAGGCATATTCGCTAAGAAAACACCGAGACGTTATGGATCCCATGTTGCGGACATGCCTCCATGAACTGTTCGATCTCGGGTATTCCAAGTCCATTGTCGTTGATTGCAGCGGACCAAGGGTTCCACCGTGTTATCAGCCAAGCCTCTAGCGCAGGCGGCTCTCGGATCGCTAGACCGTGCGCTATTAAGCATTCCCGGTTTTCAAGCATCCGCTGGTAGTCTTGTTCGGTTGGCAGGTTGTGCCAGTGCGGTGGATAGGGCACTCGATTGAGGCACTCACGCATGGCTTGGGACTCTAACCGTGCTAACTCAACCGGCGACATGCCACCCGCATCGGTTCTGGCGCCCTCGCCATCCGTTGGACCACCAGTCGCTACCAGCCCTCCTGGGGCTACCATCCCTACGACGCCGAACTCGCCTAGACAATTTCGCATCGCGGTATGGTATTCCGCGACCCCACGTCGAGCCTCCGCCATCCAAGCCGGTTCCACCCAACTGGGATCAACCTCTAGAATCATCTCCTCGCCCGGCTGCGCACAACCGGAAGTCAAATTACTTATCGATATCGTCAAGCTAATGATAACCGGAACCTGCGGCCTTAAGGAACGTAGTGATATGTTAAGAAATCGGTTCTGAAAAATGCGAAGACGAGAATGTACCACTTCAGTTTACCGAACGACGCAGTTGCCGTCGCCCCAGGTAGCATTGTTACCGCTTACTCCCCAACTCCCAGATGATGCATTAGGGCTAATGACATAACCCGAACCTGGATAACGAGAATATACGTTTGACGCAATGCCGGGTGCGGACAAAGTTGTGGGAAATAGGTTCCCACCTGACCAACCACCTTGTGCCCGTACTCGTTGGTTCGCCCCACAACTAACTGTCCCGCCCCACGAGCGGAAAAGCTCTGGGGTGACAATTGGCGCGGCAACCGCTGCACCGACGCCACTTGCGGCTAGTACCATACTGGTCGCGACTGCGAGTGCGGCGCGCTTTACTTGCTTATTCATCCTAACAGCTCCTTAGTATGCTTGGTGGATGAGTTTGGGATCCAAGCTCAATGATTTGAGCACGGACATGGTTCCGCAGCAATCATAAGAATTGCCAGCGGTAGAACTGAGATGAGCCAAATTTGCCAATCTACCTATCGCAGTTACAACAGTATAGCTAGAGGTTGCATATCCCAAATGCTATCAAACTGGATTAGTGTATTTTGATAGAGACCTACTTCTACCTCGTCCATACTGATGAGATCTAGGACTCCGACCGAATTTCCGGCGACTGCAATTAACATTGATAAGGTGAACCCGATAGTTTTTACTGTATACTTCACAATCACTCCTTCGTACTTGGTTATAATAGCTTGCCAGAAACAGGACCTGCGGGCAAGGACAGAAGTGGTCAGCTTTTGTTCGGGTATAAGTGGTCGTAATGTTGCAAGCAGAATCAATGCGGTATGCTGTGCCTAGGTTTCTCGCCTAACCACAGACGGAGGGAATCGAAACATGCTTGAAAGCCTCGGATTAACCACCGATGCAGAACTGCTATACCAGAAACTACTACATCACCCAAATCAGCCAGTGGAAGACATCGCAACCGAGTTGGAGATTACTAAAGATGCTTGCCAAACAGCCCTAGATTTGTTAATTGAGTTGGGTATGGTACAAAGCCAGGATGGCAGCGTCGTCCCCATATCTCCTGATATCACAACCACCATTTTGTTAATGCGTCAAGAGGATGCGATTTCAGATCTGCAAAATCGGCATTCCCAGTCACAAAAGGCGGTGAAAAGTTTTCTTCTGGCAAACAAACAAGCCAACCGGTCTGATGGTAGTAACTGTGAGCAAGTGGTTGGAATGGAGGAGATTCGTAATCGCATTGCACAGCTTAGCGCAGAGGCACGTCAGCGAATATACACTTTTGTACCAGGCGATACTCAGACGCCTTCTGCGATAAAGGCGAGCCAAGCACCGACGCTAGCATCTCTCAAGCGAGGCGTTGAATCAAAATCAATTTATCTAACCAGTGCCCCACGAAATAGATTGATGCTCTCACACATAGAATGGTTGTCCTCCCATGGTGCAAAGGTGCGCACAACACCATTTCTCCCAATCCGAATGATTATTATTGATGATAAGGTTGCGGTTTTACCTTCAAATCTTGACAGCGCGTTAGCTGCGATCACGGTGGAAAAAAGTGAGGGCGTGGTCAGAGCGCTCGTTGGGCTTTTCGATAAGTTTTGGGAGGATGCAACTCCATTCGGAGATCCATTTCCGCATGAGGTTCTAGATGAAACCTCCGTGGGCGTGTTGAAGCTACTCGCAAGAGGCAGAACCGACAATCAAATTAGTCAAGAAATGCATATGAGCCTTAAGTCAGTTAGACGGGTCATAGACGACCTAGAAATCGTACTGAGTGCCAATAATCGGTTTACGCTCGGTTTAGCTGCCGCCAAAGCAGGTTGGATATAGTGGGCAAATCTCAGCAATTATTGATCGTTCGCCACATTTTCGTTGCCATAGTTATGGCAATATTAGCTGGATGCGGCTCTCAATCCTCTGTAGGATATATCGCAGATGATGGTAATTTTGAAGCCAAATTGCCTTCCCCAGTTCAGACCCAGGCCGACTTTGCAATACTGAAACAGCGACTCCGGGAGCAAGCATTCATGGTGTCACAAGAATTTGCAAATTGTGCCAACAACGCGGGCTGGGACTTTGTGGGCGGGCCAGATGCTGCCGCCCTGCACGACACCGACGTGCCCATCCGGGCGACCGTACCGGGTTCGATTTCGATTGCTGATTTAACCGGGATGATGCAACGCTGCCACGGCGGCGACGGATTTCCGCAAATGGTTATTGCGATTGACGGGCCCGCTCCAGTTTGGTTGGAGGAGTTTCAACGGCTCCGCGCTATCACTGGCTATCGCGTCATGTTGACGTGGGCTAATTCTTAGCCACTTTCTTAGCCAATTCTTGGCCAACCAAAAACCGCCACACGCTGGTGTTCCAGCTTGCGGCGGCTTTTCGGGTTAACTAATGAGAATTAGCTGATGGCTACCAAGTCGTCAGCCAACTCATTGGCCTGGTCTGCGGGTTCGGTGACTAGTTCGTCAGCGAGTTCCCTAACCACAGCGGTGGGCAGCGCGGGCAGGCCGGTCACGTTGATGTTGCGGTTCACCTTGGCATCAATGGTGTCGGCATTCACGACGGATACTAGGTCAATGCCAGTGGCCTCGCGCACGGACTCGATGGTCTTGCGCATCAGCACGGGCACATTGTTGGAGATGCCGGACACGGCGTTGCCATTGCCCCCGTCAATCACGGTGACCTTGTCAATCGCAGACAGCGGCTGAGCCACTGCGGCAGCGACATCGGGCAGCACGTTGACGATCATCTCGGTGATGGCGGCGTGGCCGTACTTAGCCATCGCCTCGGCCTTCTTTTCGATGGCAGCAGCGTGGGCGATACCGGTGGCTTCGATGGCGGCGGCCTCTGCCTCACCCCTTGCGCGTACGGCGGCAGCCTCTTGCTCTTGGGTATAGCGGACGACGTCGGCTTGCAGCTTGCGGGCCTCGGTCTCGCGCTCCACCTCAATCTTGGCGGCTTCGGCGGCCTTGATACGCTCGATCTTGGCAGCTTCGGCCTCTTGCTCGCGGCGCACCTTGTCGGATTCGGCACGATGCCGCTCTACCTCGGCTTCGCGCATCCTGAGTTCAATTTCGCGCTCGCGGCGGGCGATGTCGGCATCCACCGAGGCCTGCTCAATGGTCTTACGCTGCATTTCTTCTTGGATACGGAATGCGGCGTCGGCTTCGGCTTGCTTGGTGTCGGTGTGCTTCTTGAGCTCGGCAACGCGGATAGCGAGTTCCTGATTCCGCTCGGCTTGCGCCTTATCGGACAGGACGCGGGCGTCGTTACTCTCTTTAGCGGCTTCGGCTTTGCGGATACTGACTTCGCGCTCAGCGTTAATCCGCGAGATGCTGGCAGACTTCATAATTTGCGCCGCATTTTCGGCACCTAACGCCTCAATTAGGCCCTTATCGTCTTGCACGCTCTGGATATTAACGGTAATGATTTCGATGCCCAATGCCTTCATATCGCAACCGGCAGCTTCCATCACGCCTTGCGCGAATTGCTCACGGTTTTGCGAGATTTCTTGCAAAGACATAGTGCCAATGATTTCGCGCATATTACCCTGCAGCGAATCTTGCAAGTCAGCGATAATGCGCTCCTCCGTCTTGTTCAAGAAGTTACGCATGGCAATGGGAATCAAATCCTCAGAGATTTTTACCTTAGCAACAGCGTCAATCCGCACGGGCACAAAGTCGCGAGTCGGCACAAAAGATTCAGTGACAACGTCAATAGTTACTTGCTTGAGCAGCAGTTTATCAACGCGCTCAAAGAACGGAATACGGAAACCGGCTTGGCCGATTAGAACGCGCGGGTCTTTGCGCAGGCCAGTGATGATGTACGCCACATCCGGCGGCGCTTTAATGTAGCTGGGCAGCACTAGCGCGAAAAGCACGGCAGCGCCGATAATGAATGGCAGTAGTAAGGGCATGGTTGTCCTCTTTCCTGTCGCGGTGTTCTATTCAGGGGCAATCTGCTGCGTCACTATCGCTTGCCAGTACCTTCGTACTAGCCGCGCGCACGCGCCTTGCATCTCATCGCCTAAATAAAACCCCTAGTTGTTTTTCATCTCTCAAAGTCTATAACTGTCATTGCGGGCTTGACCCGCAATCTCAATGGCTGCGGTACATTAACCCAGTAGGCTGGCGGCCTGACAAACTCGATCGGGGCAATTATGTTGCGCCTCTTTCGCCTGCCTTGTGGCTTGGATCAATTCAGATTCCAACACCGCAATTTGGTCAGCAATAAATCCACGTTGCAAAGCCGGAGCTTTAGCCAAGTCGGTATTGGCTTTAGCGATTTTCCCCGCTATTCGCCGTTCAGTTAGGCTTGATACCGAACACTCTAGTGAATGTTCGCCGTCTTGATATTGCTGCATCCGGGCGCATAATTGCTCGCCCAAATACTCACCAAGCTGAGCCGCATATTGGCCATCGCGCGTACCTTGGGCCGAAGCTAGATACTCGTCAAACGCGAAATTGTCTTTCAGCCAATTATCGTGCTCGTAATTATATGATAAGACTAGTTGACTAATCAAATCCGGGTCACAAAGCACATCGGCATCAACTAACGCTAATTTGCGTGATTCCGGCACGACGCAGCCGGTGCGAGCTGGCGCATCAAGTTGCGGTTCGTAGGTCATCTACCTCCCCAACTCGTGGCCATCAGGTTAGCAACGGATAACCTCTTGCATGGCATCATCGTCTATGTCCGTCTCGCATAGTGTATCGTTCCGTGGGCGCCCAAAAGCCCATTTGTCCGCCATACCGCCCCTTGACTGTCCGCAAATGATCGGCATCCGGTCCTGCTGGCAACTATTGCACCTAGGGATACCGCTCGGATAGTTTAAGTGCTACCTTGGCCGAGCACCCTAAAGAAGTATTAGTCATTCGGCTGTTGTTCGCGCGAAACCTGTATAGACGCTTTCGCCCTCGTCGTGGGCGCAATAGGTGACTTAGAGTAACGTATAGACCTGTACGGGTCGCTTTGCTCGCGTTAGTGCTCTTATGGTCGAAATAATGGGCATTTAGGGTATAGTTATAGGTATGCCCACAGTTCACGATTCACCACCGCAGTATGCTTCGATGACGCATTATTGGTTGCGCTAGCAGAGCCACAAGGCATCGTGCTAACTACTGATAAAGAATACATTTCTGCACTTGCTGCCAATGCCCACGGTGTTTCAGTCACTCCCATATAGTATCCCCGCAATTGGTTGCAATAGCACCCCCACCAACACTAAAGCCCTAGCGCGTTCCATTTCGATTGCGCTAGGGCTTTTAGTATGTGGTTTCGTTCGCGTTCAACCACCTATGACTGTTACCAGCGGTAGTGGGCGCTGTGTGGCGGATTATCGCCGCGCCAGGTATTGCAGTTGAAAAATGGTTTCGACTGGCTCAACCACCGATGACTGTTACCAACGATAGTGTGCGAACGCGCGGTTGGATTCTGCCATCTTGTGCATGTCCTCGCGGCGCTTCACAGCGGCACCCAGGCCATTGGATGCGTCGAGAATCTCATTCATCAACCGCTCGGTCATGGTCTTCTCACGGCGAGCCCGCGAAAAGTCAGTCAACCAACGCAATGCAAGAGTCTGAGCACGAGCCGGGCGCACATCAACCGGCACCTGATAGGTGGCACCACCAACACGGCGAGAACGCACCTCAAGCGCCGGGCGGATATTGTCCAGCGCGCGCTTGAGCACGGTCAAAGCATCCTGGCCAGACTTCTCAGCCACACCAGCAAGAGCACCATAAACGATGGACTCGGCAACAGACTTCTTACCATCTAGCAAAACTTTGTTAATCAGCTGAGTAACAACGGTGGAGTTGTACACCGGGTCAGCAATAATTGGCCGCTTCGGGGCCGGGCCTTTACGAGGCATCTCTACTTCTCCCTCTTAGCGCCGTAACGGCTGCGCGCCTGCTT
>JGI24699J35502_11133514_pt1 | contig 11363 bp, 7 predicted proteins | sample TergutMp193P4_FD_35502 | JGI IMG/M metagenome (IMG submission 35502) | reverse complement strand
AGCAACCCAACCAGAAAGAACAAAATACCAATAACGCCACCAATCAACGCCCACTGCGGAATGTATTTCCGCGTTAATGTAAGGTAAGTTTGGCCGTCGCTCTGAATGGTAAAACCATCAAAATAGTTGCCCGTATTCCCGGCGAGTTGCTGCTGCAACCTTCTTGCTACCTCGCCACGATCAATTGGAACTAGTTCAGTTCGGTTGAGTGGCACGCCTACTTGCGCCATCTTATCCGCCTTTCCATAAGCTGCATCACGGTTTCATACCGGATAGATATAACAACAAAACAACAATAGCCGGAGCTTAGTGGAAACCACGATAGCAAAAACACCCCAATAACTAACCCTCGACAATGATGGGTAGTAGAAAGAGGGTGTTAAAATTAGGGTATGAGTCCGGGTTTTTGACGACCCGGCCTAGCAAATCGCAAAGTCCCTGCTCCTCATACTAGGGCAGGGACTTTGCTCTATCAACCAACTATTTTATCGGCAAGTCTAGGTGACGTGCACAAACAAAACGGAACCGTATCAGCTACCACGGCCAGACCCTAAAGACTTGCTCAATGACCTTGGTTTCATATCCAGCTTTGGTAATTGTCGCCTTAACTTTGATGTCGTATCGATCAGCGAATCTGTTCTCGACATCGCTCGCCTTGAGCTTGTACGAATTACCAGTTCCTAAATATACCTCCGATAGTACCCGTGGTTCATTGTAGGTACCGTTATACCCGTAGGTCACACCCGTGTACTCATAGGTAACAGTGGGCTTGCCATCGATGCCAGTAATGGAAGGCGTCCAAGTCGCACCCTTGGTATTCTTGTCAGTATTCATCTGAATCGCGGCGCGGTCACTAAACTTCGCCATTGCGACTGCAACCTCATTGGAGGTTTTCTCGGCGGCATCGTTGTAACCAGCAGCTTTAGCAACTACCTTGACGGTCAGCGTCTTGCCAGCGTCATCGGTGGTGACCACATAGCTGCCATCGGCCTTGCGACCTTGGGCGTTGTCGATTTTGACGCCATTGCGATACCACTGATAGCTGAAGCTCTCAGCCTTGGGGGTGAAAGCGTTACCAACGCTGGCCCAGAGGGTTTGCCCAATCATTCCATTGTTAGTCTTGGTGGTGCCATTCTTGATGGTGGTCACGATGATGCTGCCACCCTTGAATTCGGCTTTGGCAACGGCTTTGGTCTCTGCGGAGTCAATCGACTTGGCATTATTGAAAGCGGCCTTCTTGGCGACAACTGAAACATAAACAGTCTTGCCAGCATCCTTTGGGCCAACGGTGTATTTGGCGGAATTGGTGCCGACCCGCTGCTTCAGACCGAACAAACCGGAGGACTTGGTGTACCAAGTGTAGTCGTAGCCGTCAGGCGTTGGGCTGAACCCGGAGACAAAGGCGGTCAGTTCCGTCTTATCCACCATCGGCGAGCCAGCTGGCGTAATGGTAACGGTGCCGGTCTTGTCGAAGTTGCCAAGGGCAGCCTTCAGGGTGGTTACCTTCGACTCAGCAATCTTGGTGCTCTCGCCGACCTTATTATGGAAACCCCACTCGGTATGGACAGCGTGGCCTTCATAGTGGGAGTCAATGACAAAGGTAACCGTGACCCGCTTGTTGTAATCTTGGGTTCGTAAGGTGTAGGTATCAGAGTTGCCATCATTGAAAAAATTCGTGATGGCAGGCTGGTCATCTACCTTCCAAATCGCACGCATTATACAATGTGGATATGAGCCTTGCTTGGTAGCACTGCTCGCTGGCAGCTGACCACAGAGTCCAGCAATCTTGTTATCGGTCAAGGTAGCCGTCATCTTATTGCCATTTTGCGTGAGCGTTGGCTTGGCAAGGTTGGGCACTGGAACGGTGGCAGTTGCTGGTTTTGCGGTGGCGATTTTGGTGTTTTCGTTTACATTATTCTTGTTCCCGTAATCCTGATGGTAGGCGTTACCGGTGGCATAAGAGTCAATAACGAAGGTGACAATGATCTTTTTGTTGAAATCTTGGCCACGCAGCTGATAAGTGTCGGAGTAGCTGTCATTGAAATAGTTGGTAACGACATTTGTGCCGCCGATATTCCAGACTGCGCGGAGGGAACAGTTCGGGAAAACCCCCCGCTTGGTTTCTGTGCTGGCCTGTAAGGTGCCGCAGAGGCCAGTGAGCGCAGCAGTCTTGTCAATTGTTGCGGTGACAATCCGACCCTCACCGTAGGTGCTGCTTACCTTTGCTGTTAGTTTGCTGGGACTCGGTGGTGCGATAGTGTCAGTCGCTTTAGTCTCGGTGATCTTGGTGTTCTCGTTTACATTATTCTTATTCCCGTAATCCTGATGGTAGGCGCTACCGGTGGCATAAGAGTCAATAACGAAGGTGACAATGATCTTTTTGTTGAAATCTTGGCCGCGCAGCTGATAGGAGTCGGAGTAGCTGCCATTGAAATAGTTGGTGACGACATTTGTGCCGCCGATGGTCCAGACTGCTCGGAGCGAACAAGTTGGGAATACGCCGTTGGTAGTAGAGGTGCTAGCAGGTAGCTCACCGCAGAGGTCTCTTAGCGCAGCAGTCTTGTCAATTGTTGCGGTGACAACCCGACCCTCACCGTATTTGGTATTGATCTTTGCCGAGAGTGAGCTAGCCTTAGGCGGAGCAATTTGGGCACCACCGCTGGTTTCAACGATTTTGGTGTTCTCGTTCTGTTGACCAGTTTTTGTATGGTCACGGTGGTAGTTGCTTTCATCAGCATAAGAGTCAATGATAAAAGTTACCGTGATAGGTTTGCCGAAATCTTGACCGCGGAGCTGGTAGGAGTCGGAGCGGCTGTCATTGAAGTATTGAGTCCTCACGTCCGCGTCGCCAATGTGCCAGCGGGTTCGCAGCGAACAGAAGGGGAAAACACCCTCTTTGGTAGCCGTGCTGGCTGGAAGCTCGCCGCAGAGTGCCTTGAATTCCGCGTTGTTTTCAATGGTTGCTGTCACGATCCGGCCAGCAGCATAAGCTGGGGTGACCGTAACCTTGAATTGATTAGACTTAGGACGCGTAATAGTGGTACTAGCGGTGACCTCGCCAAGTTGGGTTCCCTTGTGACTGCCAGCATGACCGACGAATTTGACTTGGATATCCTTTCCGTAAGAAACTCCGTTGAGCCGTACCCGGCTCGTGAGACTAGAATCCTCGAGGTATTGGTTGGCGATTTCAACCCACTCAGGCTGCCCCAAAGAGTTGATATTAGAGTAATACCAATGGGCTCGGATGTAACAAGATGCTAGTGCCTGCGTACCACACAACGTTGCATTCTTTTCGGCTAGCGTGGCGGCTAGGACTCGGCCATCGGAATAGTCAAACGTTACGCTGGCAGGCACTGCTGCGAACATCACGAGCAGGTCGTCGGCTAGTTCAGCGTCGTCGGCTAGTTCGGCCTCTTCGTCAAGTTCAGCGTCTTCATCAACATCGAGGTCTTCATCCGACTCTTCAGCATCATCGGATTCATCGATGTCGGCTTCGTCTTCATCGCCATCTTCGTTAGCAAGATGGCCGTCTTCATCGGTATCTTCATCACCGGATTCGGAGTCGGACTCCTCGTCCTGCCCTTCGTCGGCTTCGGTAGCGGCGCTCTCATTCTCCGGTTCTGAGCTGCTATCCGAATCTTCGCCTGCGGGAGACTCCTCAATTTCTTCGTTAGCTTCTTCGCTTTCCACTTCCAACTCGTCGGTCATGACGACTTCAGTAGCAATAACAGTGGAATCATCAAGTGGGCTGCCATGGGCAGACAGCGCTCCGGTGCCGAGTAAGGCGGCGACTAAGACAGCAGAGGTAAAAGCCTTAGCTGAGGCCTCCCCCCCCCCATTCTAAGAGAAAACATTTTCGACCTTTCCGATGTACGGACTCTAGTGCGTCCGATTTTTCTGTGTGACGCTGCCCACAGTATCCGTCGGAAATCGGACATTTGACCCGGACACGGCGCCGTTATCAAATCGTTATCAAAGCGCGGGGTGGGCGGCTAAACGGCGTCGCCCCGGCGTGCAGCACGAGCCGCTGGGCGGCGCTGCGGTCGCGGCGCGCTGCGGTTAGGGGAGCGGGTGTGCCTGGGCAGATTGGTTGCTCGGACGGCATATTCCCTGGTGGCGGGGGCTATCGCGCTCGGGGGTTGGAGGATGGCAGCGTCAGGGGTGTGGCGAATCGCGACGCTGCAGGCTGGCGGTGGGCGGGTTCCGGCGGTTGGGGGTTAGGAGGAGCAGGTAGATCCTGCGACTCCGCTGCGTTGCCCCATAGATGAGTGGTTAGGCAAAGGGGTGGGTTGGCGCACTAGGGAGTTGGGGCGCTAGCGCGGCGGCCAAGGCGCGAGCGAGGATCGGCCGCATTTCGGCGACCGTGATGGCGGTGCCCTTTTCGACTGTGAGCGAGGTGACGGCGGCGTCGGTTATGCCGCAGGGGATGATGTGGTCAAAGGCGGTGAGGTCGGGGTTGCAGTTGAGGGCGAGTCCGTGCATCGTGACCCCGCGCGCCACCCGGGCGCCGACCGCGCACACTTTGCGGATCTTAGCGTGGGCGTCGCTCGTAGCCGGAGCCGGGCCACCAAGGTGCGGCGGTGTCCCGGCCTGAAAAAAACCTTGCCACGAACTACCTTTAGCCGATTGACCTGCCGCATTTGGCCAACCTGAGCGCGCCTGCGGCCCGACCCACACGCCGCTGCGCCCTTTGACGCGCCCGGCGGTGACTCCAACCTGTGCGCAAACGCGTATTACGGCAGCCTCAAGACGGCGCAGGTATTCGATGACGTCCAGCGGCTGGCGCAGCGGCATGATGGGGTAGGCGACCAACTGCCCCGGCCCGTGCCAAGTGATTTTGCCGCCGCGATCTACCTCGATGACGGGCGTGCCGTCTTTGGGGAACTCATCTTTGTGCGTGCGGCGACCGGCGGTGTAAGTGCTTTCGTGTTCCAGCATGATGATGGTCGGCTGGCGCTCGCCCGCCGCCACTTCATTATGGATTTGCCGTTGTAGTTCCCACCCGTCAAGGTATGGCGTCAAACCGGGCACGTGCACAATGTTGAACGGCGCGGTATCGGTTGGCTCGGATCTCGGCTGCGATATGTCGAAAGGTGACACAACCTCTAGTATAAGCAGTATGGCGGCGGCGTTACGGTTGGCTTTGATTGGATATGGGCACGCGGGGCGGGGGATTCATGCTCGGCTGGCGCGCGAGGCCGGGTTCCAAGTGACGGCGGTGGTGGTGAATAACCAAAACCGGCGGCAGCTTGCGGCCAGTGATTGGCCGGGCGCGCGATTCGTTAATAAGGTTTCCGATTTAGTGGCTTTGCGCGGCCTTTTCGATTTGGCAGTTATCGCCAGCCCCACATCTAATCATGCTGAAAATGCTGCGGTGTTAGCGCGGGCTGGCATTCCGTTTGTGATAGATAAACCGATGGGAATTGACGCTTTTGAAGCTCGGGCGATAATAGATGAAACAAAAGCTACGCACACGCCTTTTACCGTGTTTTTTAACCGCCGATGGGATGGCGAACAAGTCGGGTTAGTTAATGTTTTACGAACTGGGGAGCTCGGGGACATCCACACTTTTGAGCGCCGTTGGGAGCGGTTTGCCGCTACCGATAAACACCAATGGCGGGAGGATGATATTCAAGGTGGCGGCGTGCTCCTTGATTTGCACGTCCATTTAGTGGATCAAGCTATTGAGTTATTTGGGCCGGTTAAAACGGTTTCCGCTACCATTCGGTCGCTAAAGTCTGCCGCTGATGATGACGTAATGTTGGTATTGACGCATGAGGCCGGTGGAGGTGTGGCTAAGTCGAAGTTTCCCGTGATCTCGCGACTATTTGCCTCAACGGTGGTGGGGGCGCCGGGGCCGCGCACGCGGGCGCTGGGCACTAAGGCAGCTTACGTGACTACTGGGGTGCCGGGCGATTTCTCGGCGTTTGAGGTGGTACCTTCTCCGGATCGCGGTTCTAGTACCGACAAAACCTCTGCTGCTGTATTAGGTAAACCCGCAAGCGAAGCGGCCAAGAAGCCGGTGGAGCGGGATAAATTCAACCGCGCGTGGATCGTCCGGGGCACCGACCGCCAAGAATATGACCTGCCACCTAGTGGCGAAATCGCTTTCTACCGCGCGCTGCCGGAGTGGCTGGCGGGCGAGACCCCGCCACCTGTTGACCCCGCTGCTGGCCTACGGGCCGCCATCGTGCTTGATGCCGCCCGCGAAGCCGCCCGCACCGGCAACACGGTCAGCATAACCGACTTCACCAAACCGAAGCGCGGCTGATTAGCTCATTTGGCAACTCGGCTTATGCGGTGTAGAATAGTATTGGAGTGTGCCCCTGGTGTCAGGTCTGCAATAATGGCCCATATTGATGAAAGCGCGAGGACTTGCACACTCCACAATAATGTTTACCTGTTGCGTTGCACAACCGGACGTAGTCCAAGAGCATCAGCTATCCATATCTGATTTGCCTTATGCCCTTGGTTGTCAGCGTTGAAAAACGAAAGGCTCCAAACCGCTCCATCGGGAGCAATCACATATTCCCCGAAATCAACTACAAAGTTGGTTATTGGGCGCACTGCATACAAAGTATCGATGATCTTATCGCGTATTCTTTTGCGTACATTCCGCATATTTGTCGAATTAGCCCCCGCAGACTTCACTTCTATATCTACCCAACCAGCATTATTCCACTCAAAATCCGCGCTTTTTGGTCTGCCACCACCTGCCTGACGCGCTGGCCTGTCAATCAGTCTGATTTGTTGTCCCCAAGCATAGACAAATCTCTCCAACAGTTTTACTTCTTGCGAGGTCTTATTCTCAGAAATAGGCTCAGACGCAATAATACCGTCCTGCCTGTTTCGCCAATATTGCTTCGAATTGGTGCTATCGTCGTTAGGTTCTAAGCCGAATTGAGCTCGATGCAACCTTAGAGCCTGAATATCGCCCAAGTCGAAACGCGACCCCGGATTTGGTATCATCGGGCAGACTTTCGGAAGGCTTCCACTTGTTTGGTCAAAATCGTTAAGCTCTAATTACCACTTGGGGCGTTTGCGGTCTTTCTTTTTGAATGTGTCTTTTTCTTTGCGGAAGGGTTTGTCGCCGTGGCGACCCGGGCCGTAGTCCTCGGTAATTTTGAGTTGACGGTCACCGATGTAAGCGCGGCTCAGGCGGCTTAAGTCTTTATCATGCAAGATGCCGCTGATGCTAACTAGCGAGAATGACGGGAAAATATCAATCTTGCCGATTTCATTACCCCGGATATTGGATTCGCCGGTTATCGCACCCACAATCGCTTGGGGCGTCACGCCATCACGCTTACCCACGCTAATGCGATACTGAATGCCACCGCCCGCACCCGAGCCACCGCGTCGCGCCTTATCCTTAAAGCCATAGTCGGCTTTATGCCGGTCGCTGCGCTCGCCACGTTCGCCATAGCCTCGGTCAGCACCGCGCTCCTTTGACCGCCGCTTGGCATCCCGCGCATCGTTGAAATGCCGCTTTTCGGCCTGCTCGGCATCGAAAGTATCCTGCTCAGCCCGGAACTTCGGCCCATCATCGCCCACGGCCAACGCCAACAAAATGGCGGCTAATTCGATAGCCTTTTCGGGGTCAACCACGTTATAGTCGGAGCTAGTCAATAACTGGGAACGTACCATATCGGCATAATCATCTAACCGGCCAGCGCGGCGCCGTTCGGCAACTTGCATTAAAACATTGCTGGCCTTATACATTGCAACATCGCGCGGCGAGGGAATTGCGATTTCGGTAATCGGCACCTTAATGGTTTGCTCGATATACTTCAGCCGATTCCGCTCCGATGGCGTCACAAAGGATAACGCCCGACCAGTACGCCCAGCCCGGCCAGTCCGCCCAATGCGATGCACATACGCCTCGGCTTCACGCGGAATATCAAAGTTTACTACTAACCCCACGCGGTCAATATCCAACCCACGGGCAGCCACATCGGTGGCAACTAACACATCCAAAGCGCCGGATTTAAGCCGATCCACAATGCGTTCGCGTTCTTTTTGCGCGACATCGCCACTAACCGTCGCCGCCGAAATTCCGCGTGACACTAGATCCACGCCCACCTCTTCCGCAGCCGAGCGGGTGCGGCAAAAAACGATAGTGGCATCGGCATCGGAGGTTTGTAGTACCCTAACTAAGGCGCCCACTTTATGCTTAAACGGCACAATGGCATATTCCTGGGTTACTAACGAAACCGTGGAGGCTTGGGGTGTTACCGAAATGCGTACCGGATCGGTTAAATGGGAATCCGCCACCGCCTTAATCGCGGGGGGCATCGTCGCGCTAAATAACGCGGTTTGCCGCCCCGAAAGCGGGATGTCGGTAAAGATTTTTTCGACATCCTCGGCAAAACCCATGCGCAACATTTCGTCGGCTTCATCCAAAACCACAAAAGACACGGACGATAAATCAAGATTGCCGCGTTCCATATGATCCATCACGCGGCCCGGCGTGCCTACTACTACATCAACGCCCTCGCGCAAGGCATATTGTTGCGGCATATAAGGCGCCCCGCCATAAACCGCTAACACCCGCACTAAAGAATCGGCATGAGCATAAGACTCAATCGCTTCGGCCACCTGAATAGCCAATTCGCGCGTCGGCGTCAATACCAGCGCTTTCACAGGCCGCTTGCCCATCGAACCATTCGTGCCCATCGAACCATTCGAGCCGCCCGAGCCACTCGACCCACCCGAGTCGGAACCAGAGCCGTCCTGCCCCAAACTAGCCAACAACGGCAACCCAAACGCCAGCGTTTTACCGGTACCCGTCTGCGCCACCCCCACAATATCGCGCCCGGATAGCAACACCGGAATCGCCTGCGCCTGAATAGGCGTGGGGGCACTAAACCCCAACGAGGCAACGGACGCTTCCAATGAAGCAGGCAAACCAAGTGAAGTAAAAGCAGGCGCAGGGTGTAAAGCGTCGGGATTTTCAGACATATACTCAAGTATGACACAAGGGTGTAATCAAGTGACAATTACGCCAAAATACCCTAGAATATAAAGACATAAAAGTTAAGCCAAGATTGGAGGTTTATCAAAAGCGATGTCGAATAGCCAACCTGACTGGACGGTTCGCCGCCCTGATGCCTCTATGACGCTGCTAAATGAGGTTATGCAAAAGCCGCTTGACCCGGGGTATGCTGCGGCAGCGGCGAAAAGGGCAGCGGGCGATAGCAGCGCCAACAATAGGCCGGGCTTTAAACTGCTAATCGCCTTAGGCGGCATTCTGCTGGGCTTCGCGGTCACCGCAGCCGTGGGTGGCCTCAGGCTGCCGCAGCCAGTAGCTAGGGAAGCGCGGCTCACGCTTGAACAGCAGATTACCAGCCGCAATCAAGCCATCGCCGTCGCCACCGACCGGCTCGACAGCCTAACTAACGACATCACGCGGCTGCAAGAACAGGCTTTGACTGCCGTCGATGACAATCTTTTAGATTTGATAACCAAAGATGGCCTGCACAATGGCACGGTTCCGCTTACCGGCCCGGGTTTAGTGGTGTCGCTCACGGATGGCGGCGCGGGCGGGCTGGCGGAGCAATCGCCGGATGCGTTGGTAAGGGATACGGACATTCAACACGTGGTGCAAGCGCTGTGGTCAGCTGGTGCGGAGGCTATCGCGGTTGGCGACCAGCGGCTCACCATGACTACCGCGATCCGAAACGCTGGCGCGGCGGTGTTGGTCGATCTGGTGCCGGTGCTTGGCCCTACGTTTGTTATCACGGCTATTGGCGACCCGGCGGCGCTTGAAATTGGTTGGGTGGCTTCGACCGCTCCCGCCTATTTGCAGGCGTTGTCCAACGAATATGGCATCAGGTCGTCGGTCATCCAGCAGACGGAACTTAAGGTGCCCGCCGCAGCGCCGCACATCTTGCATTATGCCGTGGCTCATGATGTGGCATCGGCAGCAGGCGCGGGTGCTGCCTCGGGAGCGGCGAATGGGGTGGCACAAGATGTGGCCGGCGTGGGTTAGCGACACGCAAAAAGCGGGTTACAAATATGGCCAGATGTGACAGTGCCGGGAAAATTTGGCGCCGTTTGCCCCAATATAGCAGCGAAATCTTACCCGAATCCGTAGGCAGGTAAGCCTGCAACCCACTAAGATAGGTACGTGACCGAAAATGCAAAGGTGCAACTCGATATAACTGCCTATCCGGATCCGGAGCCATCGCGCGGCCCAAGGCCAAAGCGGCGCGCGGTAGTAGCAGAGGACGAAACACTGATCCGGATGGACGTGGTGGAAACCCTGATTGACGCCGGGTTTGATGTAGTGGGTGAGGCCGGTGATGGCGCGAAGGCTGTCGAATTGGCTCTAGAATACCGCCCAGACGTGGTGGTGATGGACGTCAAGATGCCTGAGTTGGATGGCATCACGGCAGCGGAGCGCATTTCGAAGGCTGGCGCCGCGCCAGTAGTATTATTGACGGCTTTTTCCCAGACTGAGCTGGTGGAACGCGCCTGTGAGGCCGGGGCAATGGCGTATGTAGTTAAGCCATTCCATCCTGCCGATTTGCTACCGGCGGTTGAGGTCGCTATCGCCGCATATCAACGCGCCCGTGAGCGTGAGTCCGACCTGGAGGGCCAAGTGGCTGACCTGCAAGAGGAAAACGCCGCGCTTAACGACCGCTTTGAAACCCGCAAGCAGCTTGACCGCGCTAAGGGCTTGCTGCAAACTAAACTCGGCCTATCCGAGCCAGAGGCTTTCCGTTGGATCCAGAAAACCGCAATGGATCAACGGCTAACCATGCGCGAAGTTGCTGACGCTGTGATTGAGCAGGTCAGCGATGCGGGCGTCAGGGATCGTTAGGATGGCGGCTCTGCCGGAGGTTCGGCTCGCTACTGCGGATGACTTGCCTGCGGTAGTTGCGTTAAGTGGCACGGCACGGGCTGGGTCGGCTTCTGCGGTAATTGCTGAGGACGACGAGAGCGCTCTACGCCATTTATCGGTGTACTTGGCGGCTGGTTATCAGATTTATGTGGCGCATCTCGACGATGAATTAGTGGGTTTTGTGTTATGCCGGTTAGTCGACCCGTTGTTTTTCGCTAAAGAACGTTCGGTTATTATTGACATTATTTTTGTTGCCCCGACGCAACGCCGGCGGGGAATTGGTCACGCCTTAATGACGGCGGTGGTTGGCTTAGCGGCAAGTCGCGGTGCGCCATATATCTACGCGATGTCTCCCACAGCGGATCGGGGAATGCAACGGTTCTTAGCGCGCTTATCGTTTGCACCTGCTGCCGGGCATCGGGTGGTTTCGACGGCGGTATTGGCGCGTAAATTGAGTCGCGAAGATCCGATCACGCAAGGCATTCAGATTCGCGCGCGCACTACTAATCTACCTACC
>JGI24699J35502_11133515_pt1 | contig 11369 bp, 3 predicted proteins | sample TergutMp193P4_FD_35502 | JGI IMG/M metagenome (IMG submission 35502) | reverse complement strand
GATATTACTTGTGGCAGATTATTGTATTCTTTGTACTCTTGTAAAGCTACCCCGATGATGATCGTCAAAACGATGGAAACATGTTGGTAATTAATAATGCGATGAAGCATATTTTATACATATATATTTGTTGATTTTATTACGTAAGTGAAATTAGTAGTTGGCTGCACTACTGACTGATCTACCGCTACTTTCGTTGCAGGAGCTAGTACACAAGTTTGGCGCTGGGTCCGCATTGTCGCGACATCATTGTTTTAATACCGGTAATGACAAATAGATGGCAGTAAAATCTTTGTTGGCCACCCTATATCAGTGAGTTTCATATATATATGATCTGTGCCAATAGCAGAACCCACCGCGAAGTGCTGTGGATATTCCTCAAATTTCATTATGATGGTTCGTAGACGCGAGTAACCATGTGTGCCAGTAGTTGGTTCGGATGTCTGTGGGCACAGGTTACGCATGTGGTTGAAAAATACATATAAACATCAGTCACTGCTTTAAACATTAAACAATTCATCAACACATTAATGAATTGTGTGTTGGGTATCATTTCAGTGCTGCTGAGAAGGAGGCTTATCAGAAATCAACACACTGCTAGAATGTCGCTAATTATTCCTTCATATCCACACATTGTATGATGCAAGGGAATACACTGCAGAGTACTGGTTACCAACCAGTGAAGCAGTACATTTGCCTGCGAACAGCTGAAGTTCAAACCTGAACACTACACTGGACAGTTGAAAATAATGCCACTTAATTTCCAACCACACATGTAATTGTAGTGTAGTACTGTTCATCAAGTGATGATAGAATGGATTCCACGCAGAAAGCATAATACGCACGAATGTGTCTACATCCCACATACAGAGTGTTCAGCTGAACGCAGAACCCACTCACAGAACCTACACACCTACTCTGAGCTACACTGCTGCGTAACGACCGACTAACGGCCCCCGATCCGCAGTACTCAGTAATGCATTAATGGAAAAATCGTGTAACATGCACATATGGAAGCATCTATGTGGCCTGTACAATATTCAGATACTTTTCTACAGCCAGTAGGTCGACAAAAGGGCACTAATATGGGTGCTGATATAATCAGCAGAACATGTGAGAACAGGGGAGAACAAGCAGGTATGAGGGTGTCCATACAGCAACCATAACAGGAAATTGTTGTTTTGTATGGGTGTGAAACTTGGTCACTCACCTTGATGGAGGAACGTAGGCTGAGGGTGTTTGAGAATAGGGTGTTGAAGAGAATATTTGGGCCTAAGAGGGACGAGGTATGAGGGGAGTGGATAAAACTACATAATGATGAGCTTAATGATCTGTACTCCTCACCCAGTGTTGTTTGGGTGATTAAATCGATAAGAATGAAGGAGAGGGGCATGTAGCGCATATGGGGGAAAGGAGAGGTGTATACAGGGTTTTGGTGGGGAAACTTGAGGGAAAAAGACCACTTGGAAGACCCAGGCGTTGATGGTAGGATAATATTAAGATGGATCTTCAGGAAGTCAGATGTGGGGGTTGGACTGGATCAAGCTGGCTCAGGATACAGACAGTTGGTGGGCAAGTATGAATGCGGTAATGAACCTTCAGGTTATATTAAATGCGGGGAATTTCTTGTCTAGCTAAGAACCAGTTAGCTTCTCAAGAAGGGCTCTGCTCCATGGAGTGAGTGACTAAGTAAATAAGTACATATGTAAGTAACGCAATTATTTCCGCTTCCATACAAGAGGTATCACATGCAAATATGAAGGCATCCATGTAGGATAAAAGATCCATATGGAGGCATCTACAGAATCAGTATAATAGGCACGTGAAGAGGTGTCAAGTAACCAGGAGGTTAGAACAGATAATTTGCCACATACGCAGTAGATGGCAGATGGTTATGTACCACCTTGTGCACAGTACAGAACAATCATTTGGGGACCATGGATGTACGCAATATAACACAACACATGTTCTTGCTTCTGCAGCAATGAGTTCTGCAATACAGTAACACCCCGATTAGTGCATCTGCAGTCCCACGTGCACCCTTCCGTCACGTCATTCCAAAGATCACACATTTTTGCCCCAATTTGTGGGTCTTGCATAACACAAATCTATGTAATGCTACATTTAGTTCAACATCTTCTCTGCATCATTATATTTTTGAATAACAAAAAAAATTGCCAAAATCACCAGATTTGTCAGTGCATGTATGCATCACAAAATATAACCCCCGCTTTTCACACTGATTTCCGCATCTTCACATAATGCAGCATTTGAAGGAGGCCGACGACCATAGTACACAAAATGGGGAATACCTGTAAATTAATTTGAACAGGAACTGCAACTCTTTATACTAGCAATACACATTGTATTCTTTCCAAAATATTTAATGCACAATAATATGCACTATAATCTTCAATCCTATGATAAACAAGATGGTACAATTTTAATTCTAAATATACCAGGATCCCAGTATGACTTACATCACAGGGTCCACTACAATAAGGCCATTTGAACAGTGACAAGTGAATAAAGTGTCATGTCTAATACAGATATGCATTAAAGTTAGCATCACATAGCTGAAGGATTCCAACCATATTTGTAATTTAAAAAATACATACATACAAACACACACAATTTATGTATCACGTTGTTGCACCTAGGGAAGCTCTTATCAAATGGAAATATTGACTTATCCTAAACAGAACTCAGTTTAATATGCTGCTCAGTGAAAATCTAATACAACATATGATAGCTATTCACTTATGATGACACAGTAAGAATACCATTTAAGGTTAATGAATTAAATTCTTAGTCAGCATGTGTACTGTTTGATGGTAGACAGTAGAAGTGTTAAAGTACAGGAACATATGAAAATAAAATACATGCTATGTGCGCATTTAGCATATAAACTACATAGAAGGGTACACCAATTTAAGCTCAACTAGAATTAACATAACGATGCAGGAACACTACAGAACTGTCAGAAGTTACCCAAAACACTACAGAACTGTTAAGTCTCACAAAACACTACAGAACTGTCAAGTCACACAAAACACTACAGAACTGTCAAGTCACACAGAACATTATAGAACTGTCAAGTCACCCACAACACTACATAACTGTCACATCTGACAAAACACTGCAGAACCATCCACAGTCACCCAAAATACTACAGAACTGTCAAGTCACACAAAACACTACAGAACTGTCAAGTAACCCACAACACTACAGAACTGTCACATCAGACAAAACACTACAGAACCATCCACAGTGACCCAAAACACTACAGAACTGTCAACAGTCACACAACACACTATAGAACTGTCTACAGTCACCCAAAACACTACACAACTGTCAACAGTCACCCAAAACACTGCAAAACTGTCAAGAGTCACCCAAAAACTAATGTCAATATTACTTCAAACTACCAGATATTCAGTGCTTATCACTTCTCCCAAATGATTACAATTTTTCAAGAAGATTACTGATATGTAACTAGAAAATGTTAGGTGTCACTAGCAACCATTGTACAGACTGAGACTGAAGTTCAAAACCGCCCAATTAATTTCTAACAAAGCAAACATAAATGGAAGTTGTCCCTATGCATGTCATAAATGCATATAGAGGAAGTGGAAGTACAGCTCCAGTCATTCCTAACCTTGACACTAGACATAGGTGTGTAGTCAATCTCACATTCCCGTCCCTTAACCTCCCAGAGAAGGACCCCTGTTACCCACTGGAATGGAAGCTGAGTGGACACCACAGTCAGTCTGGATGTTTCAAATAACAGAAAAATCCATTGCCCCTGCAGCAATTCAAAACCTGTATCATCCAGCCCCTAGCCCAGTGACAATACTGACAGAACATTCAGGACAAAATTATAAATGCAGTGCAGAAAACAGTTGCCTATTTATAGCAATATCTAAAATGTTGAATATTGACATTATTATTATTATTATTATTATTATTATGTTCCTTTATATAGTTCCAGAATCTTCAACTCCTCATGGACTCTGGGCTACACACACTCACAAGCACACATGCACATAAACACGTGCACACGAAGACACGCACATATTTTTTCTCAAAAGGTGCAGTAAGTGAACTACATTTTCCAAGAATACAAGATTAAGTAACTGTTCAGAACATTCCATTTTATAAGTACATCATCACATTGTTAACTGATTAAACATTCATCAGAGAGTAATGCACACTTCTACCCAGCTCTTGTAGCAGAGTAAACAGTACAACTTGCCTCTAAGTTTATGTCTTTCAATGACTGATTGACCTTAAATACAAAGCAGAATGATATGAGCCGATCTGCTTGAGACAGCATTCAAATACACATTATTAATAAGCTGCATTATATCAGATTTTCACTGTACCATAAAACTTAGGCATTAATCTGTTCATAAGGAAGATCAATAAAACGGCTTCTCTCCTACATTCTCTGAACAAATAACAACGTATCAAAAAACTTTTAAAATATTTATATCAAAATATACTTAAATAGAATATCTTATCACACATGGTAAATAAACAATCCTACGTAAGATCAAAACAAGCTCTTTCATAAAACACCCTATCCCTCGATATGACACACTTAAGCTTCACCGTGATACATGCTGTGGCTTCTGTGATGCCTAGAGAATGCCAAGTAAACATCTGTTATGATCCTAAACATGCAGTTTTACACAAAATATTGTTCTTTATACACCTTATCAGTCACTTATGAGTAAAATGTGCACTTTGGGACGTATAAACTTCCACAGTGCAGTGAATTTGTTGCAATTATTCTACAGATAAACAAGTAAATGTGCACTGTTTGTAATTTATTCTTTTCACACAGAAAAGGTGTTGACTGACAATTAACCTGCAATTAGGAACTAAGGTATACATACAAAAATTATTCCAATATTTTAAAGACATATTAATGGCCTTCAATGTTAACAATTTATACTAAAAACTGATGTTTCACAGGTAAGGCAGCTTTAATCGGCAGTATGTTCAAGCCGATATGTCTTGATATCAAAGCACAGTATACAGTAAAACAATACGAAACTCCCAAGACAGCATGTGCAGTTTAGTTACAAGGAACAATAAACTCTGTTATCATGTATAACAAATATTCGTTGTCATTTACTAACTTCAGTTAATACGATCCAAACAGGAGCATAATATGCTTTCATGTGCCACACAACCATTCCTGTACAGCAATACAAAGTCAAACAGTTATTTCCCAAAAATTTCATTGTACATTCTACACCCATGTTTGTCAAGTGGATTCTATACCTGTGATTGTCAAGTGGAGGCCTCTAGGCTGTGCCTAGGAGGTCTGCAAGTTTAGTACGTAACCTCTACTTGGTAGAACATTTAAGTTTTTACATTTTTCCCAATTTCAGTTTCACTACTGTTGGGAAAAGTATTGTTTGTGCATGAAATTTTAACATTTACTAAACAGTTTAAAGTGTATCTACATTTTTTATTTGTAAATATTCCAACTGTGAATGATACATAATTTGTGCCTAGAGTGTGGCAATAATGTGGGGAGATTGGTCCACAGAATGCATGTAAGGGGTCTGCAGTACCAGAAAGGTTGAGACCCGGTGTGCTACACTATTAACCCTTTAAATGCGTAATTAATATACTATTTCATCACTACTGAGCATCCAACTTAACAGAATGGCCTACTATTTCTATATTCGTACATTTAAGAGTGCTACATCAACTGGACAGATTATACAGTTCAATGATGATATAGATATAAATGATGTGTAATTGTGCGTAACTCTGTTCTTGCAATAATTCTTTTATTTATACATTCCCACACACACACAGTATTCCACATGACGTGTGCAAAATTTCATGATGGTATTATACGAGGCATTTTGAATTAAAAAAGCCACATCAACATATGCCCAAATATCAGCTGTTAGGTCACTATAAACACCTTTCTGTCTCAAGATACTATATGGTATCAGTTCTTATAAACCACCCTCATGCTTACTCCCACCACTGGCAAACACTACTCATCCTTCCTTGTACTCAATTTGGACCATGGACTTGGCCTGCAAGGTCACCAGATTTTGCACCCCTTCACAACATCTTCTGGGGCCCACAAAAGACATTTTTTACCAGCACAAAACGCAGCCAAGAGAAGAATTCTTGCAGTGAGTCACAAAGACTGCTAACCACATAACAGGAAATTATGAAATTATTGGAAAGGCAATAAATTCTATTTGAGATGCTATGAATTGTGCAAACAGAATGGTGGAGGTGATTTTGAACAGGGATCAGTGTAACATAACTGAAAACTAATGTTTTTGGTATTACCTAATCAAGACTGATGTTTTCCTTCCATGTTGCAACACAACTATGTTAATTAACATTACTAACATGTGTAACATAATTAAAAATTAATGTCTTTCTTTTGCTGTTGTATCTGACACAATTTCTTTTGATGCTGTACATACAGTATGGTTAGACTTAAATGCCACATTTGTTTTGTGGCTTTACCAAACACGTGTCAAACGAGAAGTTAAGACTTAATGGATATCTCTGTTTTGTGGTGTACCTTTAACTTTATCTGCATAGCATGAAAAAAAAATATGTATCCATACCGTAAAAAAACTTCCAGTTCCAGCCACATACATTCATTAAAATGCTCACAGCAGCATACCAACTGATAAACAGGCACATGGTGACACAGCATTGTTACTTAAAACGACTTGCAAGACAACATCCTGAAGTTTGGCACACCTTGTGTGGAACACTCTGTGTGTGCATGTATTATAGTATTCAGTGACAGACTGTCAAGATGCCACAGGAGATTATACTGTCACACAGAAAACATATTAAAAATATATGAGGCTAACGTACATTCATATATTTCACTTACAGCCCCCAACTGGTCAAAACACACTGATATGTTACGCACGCCTGATAATGAACCATACGGAAATACATGAACTGAATAGGGTCAGAGTATGAATCTGGTTTTGTCATGGCTATAGTTCCAAAGTTTCTTCAGTGACTAATCTTAAGTCATGTGTGTATTATTCTTAAATAAACAATCAGGATAATAAGCATGTAGCTGTACAGTTCAAAATCACAGAGTATGCGTTCGTTCAGACTTCAATGCCAACAAAAAACACTGTTCAATTTCTCAAGTGTCCACTTGCAAAACTTTCAATGTGTAAACTTACTGAAACTTACTTAATTTATCCATTTACTGACATATAACTGAGATAGTTTAGTAATATTTTATTAACTCTTACTTAAGATTCAAATATTGCATGCGTGCATCCTTCTCTGTCTAGTAAACTGATACAATTTTGACAGAGAAAAATGTTCACAAAAATTCACACATACAATAAAGCAGTTTGCCCTCTCCATACAGTTGCCTGCCAACAGCCACTGAATAAAATTAGCATTATATGCAGATCACCCCCATTTTTAAAAAGGGGAAAACCCACAAGTTATCAATTTTACAGGAGACGCAATAATGCGGCTCTGCTTTACATAGGACAAATGCTTTGAGAGGTAGGATATCCCCACCTACCTTGGTTATTCTCGAAGACAGAGCGGTCACCTTTTGACCTATCACAGAGGACCATTAATTGAATTATTTGCTACTCTGAATCTCAATTTATCTCAAAGTAGCAGTTAGCCCCTTTTAAGAAAACAGGGGTGAAATACTAATAACTTTAAAATAACTGGGAATACACTAATCCCTCTCCAAAACACAAAACTCCAATGATCACCTCTACAATTAACCTTACAATTTCCTTTTTGATGGCATTCACAAGGCTTGCACATCGCAAGGACAGAAAACGCCTGTATGGGTTGGGACAGTGGACCACAAAGCACAAAGCAAACTCTAGGAACAAAACATCTGCTCTTCCCTTATTCTGGACAAACAGCACCTGGAAACTTAACTGGCCCTTGTTCTGTGTCACATGATGCAAGGACAAAAATGATCCATAAATGAACTAAAATTATAATAATGACTTATAAAAACTAAAAATTACACTTCAGCCACTACTTTAAATAAATCAATGAGATCGTGTTCTAAAATGAATACAATAAAAAAGAAAGTGGTCATACACAAGGCACATTCTGAAATGAACAAAAACATGTTGTCGAAAAACCAAGAGAAAGCGGTGGGAAAAGAAGGTGCAAACCAAAAATTTCCTCAATACACAGCACCTGAGTGATCCACAAAAGGTAAATGGAAATCAAAACACAAATATGCTTTTTTAGTCTAAACTAAACACAACTGCAAAACTGCTCATGGAATTGAAAAACAACCTTAAATGTCACTCTCACTGACTTTTACTTGCTGTGTACAAAACTATGTACATGTCACTGATGGTATTGTATGGTGGGAGGGGATTTGCTGGTAGCCCAACCTGAAGAAAAAGTGCAAAATGAACTGTGTACCAAATAAATAAAATTAATTACCACCAAATTTTTTAAGTTACCAATTATGTGGGTGTATATTTCATGTCATTTAAAATTAAATTACCTGTTTAATAAGAGTAACCCCATACCTGTAATAGTCTCAACTGATAAGAAAGAAATGTTGCAAAAAACACAATATTCTTATAGTAATGAAAGAAAGTGCTCTTAACAAACACACTTCAGAAAGGATGGCACTCCAGACATCCTCTCCTCACAGAGAACTTCCTGTCTTGAAAGTTATACATGAAATATCTCGCAAACATTGGTCCTTCCACTCCGGAATTATTGGGTGTTTGAAAAACTCAGTAAAAGAAATGTGTCCTGTCATATCTAACAATTAAAGCAAGATTTTTTGCTGTATTGTACCATCTGCAGTATATTTATATTTGATGTGGGTCGAACATTTGATACATACTGTGCCCTTCGGGCAGCAAGTGCAGTGATTCCCCGTCCAACACGGGCTGTGATAGAGATCATGCTGTGCTGGGCAAAACTGCATTGCACACAATTCTTATGAAAAAGAAAAAGGGTTATATGAATAAAGGAGCTTATTGTCCCCCTGCCCCAGTTGCTTAAAATACACACATTTCCGAACACTAAACACTTACATATTGCTTCAGGGCCCGATGCTGCGCTTCTACAGCGATTCAGAGAGTAACTGTCTGCATTTAACTGCATGTATTTACAATTTTCAAATTTTGGCAAATTTTTTCCCTCAAAGAAGCAATTACGTGCAACTGTGTATAATCAAAAAAGGGGCTGGCCAAGGGGTTACTGTAGATGGATTTTGAACTTTGTACCACAGTCATTCAACCCAACTTGTAGAAGACCAGTAGTGGTCACCAGCTTTAGGCTGAACCATGTATAAATATGCATTCACTAGCCTTTCTCAAATAAGATTATAATGGAAGATGATTCTAGCTGAAGACACGTCATGAGAGGCATTTCCTCTACTTGGCTGACTTCAAGAGTGCTGGAAATTACCACAAGGTGTCAAGCATCTGTAATTTTGGGTAGCTGTTATGAAGTTCCTGCTCTTCAACAAGTTCACATCCACTGACATGATCTTACTGGCTGCCAGAAGTCTTACACTCAGTCAACAAGGTTTTTGGAAAACCCCACTTTCCAACAACAGAATTATGTGCACATGGAGGTGTAACAATGCAGGAAGATTTGTTTAAATAAAAGAAACATCAGGAAAAGGGTTAAACAGGTTCAAATCTGCTCTCTTGCACAATCAGTGTATTTTGTAGCAGTTACCTTCCTTCCTTGCCCTTTCTACTATTAAATTAACATGTTTGCACCTTACCCAACATTTATACTCTCATGAAGTTATCATCAGTCAGTACATACATCTCCAGAGATCCTTCTGTGTTGTCGTCTAAAAGCAATTCAGTCCGAAGGAGCGTTGGTTCATGGTTAAGAGGTGCAGGTATACCAACCTGCCCAAGGAAGGTGTCTCGAAGCAGTGGTCGATGACTGTAAATCTGCAGCAAAAACAGTACTTAAGTGTATTAAAGACCTCTACAACAAATGCTGACACAGTGACAATAAAATTTTCACAAAATATTTCTCGTAACATTTGGGAGATCCAGTAAGTTATGTGAAACAATCTTTTGTTATATTTGACACATTTTCTTGTTCTTGTTGATTCATTATTGCCAAGACATGAAAAAAATGCCACCGTTGAATGGCACAAGTTAGTCAGCCCTTACTAAGCGAATGTTTCAAATACAAGCACTTGAAATATTACAGTGTACACATAAAAGACAGTAGAGCATTAAACAGGGGCTCAAAGTTTAAAATATATAGAAGTTTACTAAGACCTGTAGTGACCTATGGACATGAAGCTTGGACATTAGCAAGTCGAGTTGAACAATATCTCTGAATATCTGAGAGCAGAATATTGAGAAAAATCTTTGGCCCAGTGCAAAATGGAGATGGATCCTGGAGTATCAGAATGAATTACAAACTGAACAAATTAATTGAAAACGCAGATATAGTGAGATTTATAAAAAGTAGAAGAATAGCCTGGCTGGGTCATGTGATGTGGATGGATGACAAGAGAACACCTAAGAAAATTTTAGTGTGGAAACCTATAGGTATGAGAATTAGAGGAAGACCAGGGAAGAGATGGATCATAGATATTGAAAAAGATATGCAAATAATAGGAGTAAAAGGGTGGAGAAAGCAATGTAAGAAAAGAGCAGAATGGAAGAGAATCACTGACAAGGCTAAAACCCATAGGGGGTTGTAATGCCACTGAAAGAAGGAGGTATAAAAGACAGTTTACAATACAGTGAGGTGCAAATTACATAACTGATTACCTTCCCACCTTAAGTAAAACAAAATTCAACTCCACAAATATTTAAGTTTATCAAGAAGACAGTCTGACAGAGACAAACATTCCATTGACAGATACTTGTAATTAATTTAACATAATTAACAACGCAGAAATCGGTGCTACACTTTCACATTCTGAAATAATAAACAATGCCACCTGCTGACTGACCTTGCAGACTCAAGATTAAGTACTGTCTTTGATTATGACACTTCTTGTTAGTGTTCTAGTGTTCTGCTTAACAATGCAGTCAATTTCCGGGATTATAAAGCACTGGTGATAGTTGAATAAATAAGTAAGCAGCACTGGAGGAACGAGAATGATTGGGAAAAACTGATGTACTTGGAGGAAAAACCTGTCCCAATGCCACTGTGTCCACCACAAATCCCACATGGACTGGCCTGGGATCAAAGTTGGGATTTCACAGTGAATGGCTGGTGACCATGCACCTCAATCACCACAAAGCTACAGTGTTACTAATTGCTAATTGTTCTGAACAATAAAAGTCTTCTGGCAAAGCTGCAGGTTCCAGATACCAAACAAGACACAATGGGTTATGACAATG
>JGI24699J35502_11133517_pt1 | contig 11386 bp, 6 predicted proteins | sample TergutMp193P4_FD_35502 | JGI IMG/M metagenome (IMG submission 35502) | reverse complement strand
CACACATTCTTGTCGCTTCCCTGTTTCGCTGATATCACAGGTGCGGTCAGGGGTCCGAAGGAGCCCCCCGCCAAAGAGACCGATTGGGGGGCATTGCATATTTGTTGGGAATTGCAGGCCGTGAACGAGGCTGTCAGATCAGTGCCGTTGGTGAACCCGTCCAGCGTCCTCGAGGCGTTCCCGGGTGTCAGCGTGAGGGTCTGGCCGCCGACGTTCACCCGTACTTCTCCGGATGAATCGCGGAACTTGGGGAAAGAGACAACGCTGATTTTCACACGCCCGTTATCCCCTGTGGCTTCGATTTTCACTGCGTCAGAACCGCCGACCGTGGACCAGGACGCCGGGGCGCTGATCGCGGTGAAAGACCCGGAGATCTCGTCCGAGGTGTGCTCGTTCCCGCCGGTCGCGTTGACCGCCACCACGTGATAGACGTACGACTGCCCGTCGTAGGTGATCTCGTCGCCGGTGTCGCCCATGGTGAGCTCGGTCGTCGGCGCGAACTGTTTCGTGCCGTCAGGACCGGTACGGGTCACCTTGTACGTCACGGGCGAGGGCCCCTGGGGATCCGCGGCGGGCCACGACACCTGTATTTGTGCGGTGTCGCCCATGTCCTGGCTCACGACGGTCACATTCGTCGCCGGCCACACCGGCTTGCAGGAGGACTGCCCCTGGACGGTGACCGACTGCTGGCCCATCCCAGCCTCATTCTCCGCCACAATGGTGAATGTGTACACCATGTTGTTGTCCAGGCCTGTCGGGGTGTACGTCACATCCGATCCGTTGACCGTCACCGGTTGGGCCCCGACCCATGTCAGGTGGTACATCGTCGGAGGGGTCGCCTCGCCCTGGGGCGGCGCCCACTTGAGCACAACCGACCCGCAGCCGGGGGCCGACGCGGTGAAGTTCAGCACCGCACCCGGGATCGCGTTGGGGACCACAGCCGTACCGGCCTCGCTCCACTCCGACGTCCCAGCCTTGTTGATCGCCCGTACCTGGAAACGGTACGAGGTCCCGTTGGCCAAACCGGGGATCTCACAGGTGGTGTTGAGCCCGCACGACATGGACCCGCCGTCCCATTTCACCTCGTAGCTGAGGATCGGGGCGCCGTTGTCACTGCCGGGCTGGAAGGTCACCACAGCCGAACCCGACCTCAGCTGGGTACCGGGTTGCGGAGGGCTGGGAGGATCGGGAACCCCGAAGACCCCCACCGAGAATGTGCCTGTGACTTGCCGATCCGTACGAGAGTTGTCGGCGACGTCAGACCCGACCACATCGAAGGTGAGCACCCCATGGCTGGAAGCATCCGGGGTCACCTCGATCGTACGCTCGTCGAACCTCACGTTCGCGGCGAACGCGGAGGTTGGCGTCACCGACACGATGTTCTGCACCGCGCCCAGCATCGGGGAGGTCACCGTCACCGGCACCTCCACTGTGGTCGCCGCCTGGACGTCGGCCACGCTCGACACCGATATCGTCGGAGGCGGGGCGGCGACCACCCGTACTGTCAACTGGCCGGTCACGCCCTCATAGCCGTCGACGCTCACCAGAAGGGTCGAATCCACACCCGGGCGCGACTCGGCCAACGCCTGGAGAGTCAACATGTCAGAGGGCAGACTCCCCTGGTCGCGACCCGTGATCGCGATCTCGTCCCCGCCCTGGGACCAACTCCCGTCGTAGGTCAGAGCGTCGATCTCGGTCTGGGTCGGCATCCACGCGTGACACAACTCGGCGATATCCAGGCTGCGGGCCACCCCGCCCTGGACGACCAGCTGGACATCCTCCGGACACCACAACACAGGTGTTGCCGCACCGATTTGTACCGGGATCGTCACCACACCGGTCAACGCCGTCGGATCGGTCGCGTCAGCTGAATCGCGTACCTCCACGGTCAACGCGGCCGGTCCCACATAGTCGTTCTTCGCCCTCAGCGTCACCTGTTCATCATTGTCCACCGAGACGTCCAGGTACTGGCTCGGCGCCGTCCATGCCTGGGACGCCAAGGTCAGATGCACGCTCTGATTGCGCGGGGACTCGATATAGTCGTTGAGGCTCACCTGCTGGTCGCCGTTGCGGTCCATGTGGATCAGCCCGCCGGAGATCAGCGTGGGACGCCCGTCCGTGAGCGACGGCACGAACACCACCGCCATCGCCTGGGCGCCGTCGCCGTCCTCGACGACGTACGGGACCACCTGGCCGCGATCGAGGATCGGCACCGAGACGGTCGCCCCGTCGAAAGTGCCGGCGGCGCCCACCGAGACGATGTGGATCGCCGAATCGGGGCCGTCCACGTCCCACGCGTCCTCCAGGACATCCACCGACGCCACACCATTGTCAACGTTCTCGGCCGCATGGTCGAACACGTTGGGAGGGTTCAAATATCCCACCTGGGAACGGACCATGATCTGGGCTGAGGTGCCCAGGACGCCGCCGGCGTCCAGGTGGTACCCCAACGACATGGCGGCCTCATTCTCACCGGGAGCCGTGGTCACCACCGATGCCGACTCCTGGTCGACGCGGGCCGCCGACGGGTCGTCGAGGACGATCTGCGTCTGGCCGGTACCGATCGCGACCACGTCGTTGGAGGTCGGGAAAACCGTCACCGACACGTTCGGCTGGGCTGTGACCACATCGTCGATCCCCAGCGGCGGCGGCACGTCATGGGGGCTGGACAAGCCGACACGCACCGTACCGATGCCGATCGCACCAAAGCGGTCTTGCACATAGAACTGGAAGGAGTCCTCCCCCTCGCTGCGCACCTCCGGGTACGACTCGTACGTCAGGAAATCGGCGCCGACGTCCACGACCCGTCCATATTTCGGAGGAGTACGAAGTCCTGCCACCGTCACCGAATCCCCGTCCGGGTCCTGGCCATAAATCCCGATGGGAACCCGTACGGCGTCGCCGACGATCACGCGGGCCTCCACCGAGATCGGGGTGGGAACATTGTTTCCCGTCATCGTGGCCGGGGTGGATGGGTCGGGCGCCACAGGCTCCGCGACGACATCGACCCACACGTGCCCGGTCGTCGGAGACGGCGACGACGCGACACCCGCCTGGTACTCGATGCGCACCCTCCTGGACTCGCCCGAGGTGGGAGCCTCGTACCGGATCCTGTTCCCATCCACGAAAGCCTGACCCACATTGACGGTTTGTTGTCCCGACGGCGCTGTGGGATCGTCCACGTACAACTGGCCCGCCGTCGCCATCGAGTTGTCGTTGAGCACCAGGGGCTCCCCCGACTCGGAAGAATCATTGTCCAGTACGTTGATGGTGGTCACGTCGCCCACCCTCACCCGCGCGACGTCGTCGACCACCGACACATGATCGGGGTCCACACCCGGCAGCAAACTCACGTTGACTTGGCCCTGCGTCTCGGCGACGCCGTTGGTCATGACGTAGTCGATCATCATCGCGGCGGAGTTGGACATCGACGAAACAGGATCGATCTGGAGCCATCGGCCGGCGATGATGCCCACCCGTACCCTGTCCGGGTCCCGCGGCGTCGCAGAAGTGATCGTCAGCACCGAGCCGTAAGGGTCCCTGTCGTTCGACAACGCGTCCACCACCGCCGGTACGGTCCCATGGATGACCGCGGTGTCCGGCATGGCGATCACCGTGTCATCCGCGACGATGTCCACCCGGATCTTGCCCGTGTCGAACCCCGCCCCGTAGCTCACGGTGTAGTCGAGGAAGTACGCCCCGGCACGGTCCGCCGACACCGTCACCGCACCCGACAACAAGTCTGTCGAGACCTGAATCCCCACACGAGTCCCCACAGGGCTCGCCAACGTCAACCGGGCCTGCTTGTCCAGAGGATCACATCCGGGCACATCGTTGTCAAGGGGATAGAACACCACCTCACGGCCGGCCACTCCCCGTACTGAATCGGGCATGGCCATCGGGGGTATCGCCTGGATGGCCGAATCGGGCATCACGGAAATATAGACCGCTCCGGGCACTGTTTGGCCGAACCCGTCGGATGCCAGATAGTCCAGCTTCTCGGTGATCTTGCCACCAGTGGCCTGAGCGGTGTACTGGATCAGGCCCTGCGCGGTGACCGGAAGGGTCCGATCGCCCACCGAGGCTGCCACGATGCTCACCTGGTCAGAGTCCGGATCACGCCACGAACCGGCCGGCGCGATGGCGAGGAACCCCGCACTGGGCACGGTGAAATCTGGGCTCGTCTCGTCTTTGCCCTGATTCCCCATCTGGTACGGCGGTGAATCCTCGTCTAGCGGGCGTACGGAAATCGTGACATTGGCACTGGATTCCACATCGTCCTTGTCCGGGTCGACCGCTCTGTTCGTGATCGTGTACTTCAGCGTCATGTCGTCGGTTTGGCCCTGGGGGACGTCGGCGACGAGGCTCTGCCCATCCGGGGAGATGACAACCCTGCCAGCGTCTTGTCCGCTCACCTCCGTGATCGCCACAAGCCCCGTACCCGGATTCTGGTCGTTGTCCAGTACGTGGATCACCGACAACCGGCCCGCGCGCGCCCACACATGGTCATCGGTGGCCTGGGGGGAATCCTCCGAGGATTTCGAATCCCCGCTCAAATCCGTCGTGTCGGGGTCGACGTCGTCCCATTGGTTCATCGCCCATTTCTCGTCCACGTCATAGACAGCTCCGGTTGCCATATCATTGAGCAGCACCGATCCCCTGTTCACCCTGAAAGCAGGCCTTGACAAGGCAGTACCGTCTGCTGGGAAGATGTCGTCCTGGATGGATTCCCCATCGATCCTCACCCAGTGGCCCGGAATCCCGCCCCACGCCCCGTACACCAGGGCGCCCATCACGACCGGGCGTGCGATCATGCGCCCACCGGCGTTCACCCCCGAGCCGGGTGGCAGATCGTACATCGTTGTGAGGCTCCCGTTCGACACCGTCAACGAGCTCAGCCCGGACGGAGTGGCCACGATCACACGGTTCCCGTCGCTGCTGGGCTGCTGGGGTACGACGCCGGCCCCCACCTGCTGGGAGACCCCGTTGGTCAGGAACACATCGCCCGAGATCGAATCCGCGATCACACCGACCCCGCCCACGAGGGAGGCGGCCACACCGCGCAGGGACTGGTTGACCGATCCGTACGTCACGTCGCCGGCCTCGTCGATCAAGGCCCAGGCCCCGGACGCCGAGGCGGCGAACACCCGTCCCCGGGAATCGACAGCGATGTCCACCCCCGATTCCAGCCCTGAGACCACCTCGAGCGCCGCCGCGACCGGACGGTCCACGTTCAGGCCCGACACGTCGGCGATGGCAGCCGCCGAGTAGGGAGTCGTGCGTACTTCTCCCTTGTCAGCGCTGATTGTGGCCAGAATTCCGCCGCCCATGGCCACAGAACTCAGCTTCACCACCGCCACCGGGGGGTCCGCCGACGCGACCACGTCACGGGTGTCCACAGCGAACAACCGCGATTCATCCTTGGTCCATGCCACGACGGCTTCCCCGTCCTGGAAAACATCGATGTACCCGGTCAGCGACTCCCTCTCGCGGTCGGAAACCGCCGCGTCCAGGGTACCCGCGCTCCTGTTGACCCGGCCCCACAAACCCTGGGCGTCATTGGTCACCCAGATGCCGGAATTGTTCAGATCCATGACCTGGTTTTGCACGCCACGGCTCGCCACGACGAAGGAGACGATCACAGCCAGCGCCGCGAAGACGGCGGCATAAGGGAGGATACGGCGGCTCATCCATCAGCCTCCTGGTCGGCGAGCAGGGGAAGGTCGTCGGCGGTGACCATCTGGGTGGAGAGGCAGTACTCGACCAGCCGGGCTTTGCGTGAGATGGCCAGTTTTCCCGGACCGCCGTGCAAACCCCGTACTCCCGCGTCAGTCAACTTGGAACACAGATAGTCGAGCTTGCGGTTGAACTTCGTCACCGGCCACCCCAGCCTGGTGGCCGCCTGTTGGGAGGTCGGGATCGTCCCAGCCCCCCTGTTGCCACGCTTGAGGACGTCCTCGGCCAGGGCAAGGACAAGGATCTTTTGGTCCACGGTCAGCGTGGTCGCGCCGATGGTACGATTCCCGTCCTCCGTCAGCTCGAGCTCGACCGACTCCCATGGGGTCGAGGTGATGGAAATCTCAAACTCGTAGGTCGTCTCGCCGGCGGTGAACCACACCGAGACGGACGGAAAGACCAACGGAAGTTGCCCCATGGGGGCGAGCCAGGCCTGCATCTCGCCCTGGTTCGAACTCACCGTCGCCGACAGGGAGGAACCGACATTGCGCAGCCACCAGAGCCCCGACTCCTGTTCGATTTTCAAAAAGACCCTGTGGAGGTACGGATTGTCCTCGTCGAGGACCAGATCCGCCTCGCGCCCGATGGTGAAGGGCTTGGTGGGATCGACGTGGTAGATCTCACCACAGAAATCCACAATGACGTCTTGGGTCATGACACACATCCTTCTTTCGACCAGTCCACTTGTTGAAAACCCCCTGTCGCCCGTACGACCCGCACATGGATGCACACCTGTTGATTGTCATAGTGGGCGGTGTACGTGGGCGTGGGGACAGGAATCTGTTCGTCGGTACCGACCACCTGGACCCAGTACGTGTCGCTGTCGGCGGCATGGTCGTACTCCCAGGTGAATACTGCCTTGTCACCGACCACTTGGCCCGTGATGACGACCGGACCCGGATAGGTGTTAGTCCCGAATTCATCAGTGGTGACCGTCGGTGTCGGCAGATCGGTCGGCGTGGAGTACGGGGGTGCGATGAGGACCCATGCCCCCACGCCCACGATCACGACCCCGATCGACAGCAGGGCGACCACCAGGGACAGACGCGACCTGCGCCGGGGCAGTTCGGCTTCCTCGGGCTCGCCCGGGGAGAACTTGTGGTTGCGGGTCTTGTTCGCCTTCGATGGTTCCGGGCCGACCGGAGCGGGGAGGCTGCGCATCCGGGTCTGATCGGGGGAGGAGGACGCGGGAAGGATGGTGGGCAGAGACCTCATCCTAGTCCCCGTCCCCTCGTCGTACTGGGTTGGGATGAAAGTGGAGGTCCGGGCCACTTTGAAAGGGGTCGGGCGAAGGTGGAGCTCCTCCTCGATCCCATTGAGGGAGCGAGCGAAGCTCTCGGCCGTGGCGGGGCGCAACCGTGGTTCCTTGCTCATTGCCTGCCTCAGGAGCAGCTCCAGGGATTGGGGCACGTCCCCGCGTCCGGTCATGGGCACGGGCAGGTCCCGTACCCTTAGCATCATTGTCTTTGGTTTGTTGTCGCCGCCCGGTACCTCGAAGGGGGAATGCCCGGTCAGCAGGTTCCACAGGGTGGCCGCCAGGGAGTAGATGTCGCAGCGTTGGTCGAGGGGGGCGGTGGAGAACATCGCCTCGGGGGGCGCCCAGGGAACGGAGACCGACGCCTCGGCGTCGTCGGCCTCGTGGAAAGCGGACGCGATGCCGAAATCGGTGAGCGCCGGGTCCCCGAACTTGTCCATGAGCACGTTCGCGGGCTTGATGTCGCGATGGAGCACCCCCACCGAATGGGCGGCTTCAATCGCGCTTGCCAGTTGTACGCCGATCCTCAGGACCTCGGGCACGGGCAAGGGGCCTTTCTTCACGGCCTGGGCGAGAGTGGGTTCGGAGTAGTGGGCCATTTCAATGTACGGACGCCCGTCGATGGTGACTCCCGACGAATAGACCCGTACAATGTACGGATGCTCGAGGGCTGCCATCGTGTTCGCCTCGGCGACGAACTGGGCCACAGCCGTACGGCCGACAGCCTTCTCATGGAGGACCTTCACCGCAACGTTGCGCTTGGGAGAGGTGGATTCGTACAGATAGACATCGGCGAATCCGCCCGAACCGAGAAAACCGCGGTAGACCAAGCCTGGAATTTGAGGTGGTTGCTGCTGGGTTGTCGCCACGTCAGGCCACCTCGTACACAAAGTCGAACGCGTTGGCCAGAATCACCCGAGTCCCCGGCTCGATGGCGACCGGGTCGTCAGCCCTCAGCGCCAGCGGAGCGCGATGCGGCAATATCACCTGGGTGCCGTTGGTCGAATTGAGGTCGGTGACAGTGACGTACCAATCCTCCAGCCGTACCCAACAATGCTGGCTGGAGACGTCCCTGTTGGGGTCCTCGATCTTGAGCAGATTTGGCATGGGACCCTGGGTCCCTGGCACGATATGGGGATTGCGGCCAAAAATGACCCCGCGATCCAACAGCACTGTACCTCCGGCCCACAGTTTGAGCACTCCCAGAGGCGGGCGGACCACTTCGAGGGGCTGCTGGGTCTGGTCCAGAGGAATCCCGCACACCCGGCAGCGAGTGGCGTACGGCGGGGAGAAGTGCCCGTTCGCACACCGGAAAGCCACCACCATGACATCCCCCGCGTCGGACAAACCATTGAGGCTCGTTTTCCTCACGGTGGCGTCGAACGGAGGTTGGTTGGGCACGATCGGAGGCTGGAATTGTTGCGGGGGTGCGCTCGGGGCGAACACCTGCAAAGGTTCGTTGAGCACACCCAGCATCCCATTGGTGATCCACGATGGTTTCGGGTACGGCTGGGCCGGCTCCCCTGACCCGGAGGAGTCCGCCGGAGGAGGAGGCGGCGGAACATCCGGGTACCCAGCCTGCGTCGGCAGAACCGGAGATCCCGCTTGCGACGGGATAACGGAAGACGGTACGACCGGTGCTTGCGGCTGGATAGAAGAAGGTACGGGGGCTTGCGGTTGGATAGGAGAAGCTTCGACGAGAGGCTGGGGTTGGACCGGAAGAGGTACGACCGAGGCCTGGGGCTGGACGTGGGAAGGTACGACCGGTGCTTGCGGGTGGACGTGAGAAGGCACGACCGGGGCCTGAGGATTGACGTGAGAAGGCGTGACCGGGGGTTGGACAACTGGAGGGGTCATGGATCCGGTGGGAGGAACTTCGACCGGGGCCGGAGCGACGGGGAAAGCGGGGATGGGAGCCGACATCGACACCGGCGTGGAAGCAGTCAACGCCGAACGCTTCTGCGATGGGGGTCCCCAATTGAAGGAGTCGATGAAACCGGGGACATGTTGGACCGACGACTCGCTGACATTGCTCGGCGTACTCACCATCTGCTTGAAGTCCTCAACCAGTTCCGACAAGGACGTCGTGGACGGAGCAATCTGGGTACGACCGATGTCCTCTTCCGCCTCTTCCGCCTGGTCAATCGGCACATCCCCACTTGTCATCCTGCCGGAGGCAGGATCTCCGCTCGCTGCGGGCGTGATTTCCCGGGATAATGACGGGATTCCCCGCCCGCTGTCGGCCAGTACGGTGGGTGTGGGCTCCCCGGGCGTGATTTCCCGTGATAATGACGGGTTTTCACGCCCGCTGTCGGTGAAAGCCGGAGGAATGGGCACCGACGGAGGAGTTGACTCCGAGATGGGTGTGGGTTCCACAGCCGGTGTTGACTCCACCGGTGTGGGTATCCCAGCCGGTGTGGGTGCCCCGGCCGGTGTGGGTGCCACCACCGATGTTGGTACCGCAGGCGAAGTGAATGGTCCGAAAAGGTGGTCGAATGCGGCCAGGTCCGCATCCGAAATGGGTTCCTCGCTGCCAATAGCCTTGGGAACGATCATTCCGGCCTCTCCCCCCTGGACGACCGGTTCAACCTTTGCCATCGACTCCCCTGAGACCCCCGGTACGACCGGTTCAACCTTGGGCGCCGCCTCCCCCGAGGCCGACGGAACCGACATGCCTCCCACCGGCCATTCCACGTTCGACGCCAGCACGACTCCGATGGTGATCGGCAAACGAGCTTCACCCGTACTGCCTTGAAGGCTCACTTGACGACCTGGAGAAACGGTTGTTTCCGTGAAGAATTGGGGGGCTTCGACGACCTCGCCATCTGCCACGGCCCGTACTCCTCCGTGGACGACCACCCGTACTGAGCCTTGCCCAACCAGCATCGCACCGAAGGAGGGCGTGTGCGTGACCCCGTCGCGGGAAAGGAAATCGACAATGGCTTCGAGTGGAGAGTCCCCGCCCAGCAAACCAACGAGCTGGTCCACACGCGGATCGTCCGGGGCGACGTCCGCCAGGACGCACGCCGGCCACGCGGCGAGACACACCATCGAGCCGACCGCGTACCTGAACCCACCATCAGACGCTGTCATGACTCATCTCCCATAATCGTCACGGGCACGGTATCTTCCATGAGCCCCTCCTGCTCCTCGCCGATCCCCACAACGATGATTGAGATATTATCTCGACCGCCGTTCTCAAGTGCTGCCCCCATGAGTACGTCCACGGCCTCGCGGGGATCGACTGCCTTCCGAAGAACGATATTAATTTTATCATCGTCTACTTCCGATGTGAGACCATCGGAACAAACGAGCATCCGATCCCCCGGTTGACAAGGTACAACCCTCATTCCAACGACCGGCGGATGAGGGGTTCCCAGGCACCGGGTGAGGATGTTCCTGCCCGGATGGGTACGGGCGTCCGACCGGCGGATCTCACCCCTGTTGACCAGCTCCTGGACCTCGGAATGGTCGGTCGTCTCCTGGTGGAGGATCCCGCCTGTGAGGCGATAGACCCTGGAATCCCCGACGTTGAAAATCAGCCAATGGTACCCGCCCCCCAGCTTCATCAGCGCCATCCCGGCCAGGGTCGTCCCCATCCCGAGAGTCTTGGGGTGTTTGACCGAGTACGCCAGTATTTCCGCGTTGATCTGGTCCACAAGCGCTGTTATCTGCGCCTGGTTGATTTCGCCCGTTTTATCGTACGACGTCAGGCACTGCGCGGCGATCCTCGACGCCGTCGCTCCTGCCGCCTGTCCCCCCATGCCATCAGCGACAGCCCACACCCGCTCGCCGACAACGTACGAATCCTCGTTGTGTCTGCGTACGCGGCCTATGTCGGTGGCTGCCGCAACCTGGAACTCCATGAATCATCCTTTACTCTAAATGGAAGAAGGACTGTGGCAGAATCCCTGCCACAGTCTTTCTTCTCGGCGACGAACACGCCTCCCGGTTTTGCCAACCCGGACGGTGTCACATACCGCCAGCAGCTCTTGCCATCTCGGCATCTGTGTCTTGCATGTAGACGACGCTCTGACGCATCAACGTTGTCACTTGGGTGATATGAGCGATGGTTTCAGTGGCTGACGTCGTGAACTGTTGATAGTGCTCGTTCAACGCGATTGAAGCCTTGTCGGTCACGTACCCTTCCTGGGTCAACCCGAAGACTTCCGCCTCCATCGCCCTCAATTGGCCATCAATATCATCCTTTTTGCGGTCCAACTCATCAGCCTTGCCGAGGATGTCGTCGTAACTAACCAGCATATTTGCCATTGGAAAACTCCTTCTCTTTCTTGGGAGAAGCCCTCGCTCTCCCGACATCACAATGGTTTCAGTATTCCTGGCAAGCTGCAATGGGGAGAACTCCCCAAAGGGGGTTGTGGGAGCATGAATCGA
>JGI24699J35502_11133516_pt1 | contig 11386 bp, 14 predicted proteins | sample TergutMp193P4_FD_35502 | JGI IMG/M metagenome (IMG submission 35502) | reverse complement strand
GAGCCGCTCGCCGACGCCCGCGCCCGCCACGAGATGGCACGTGCCGAGTTGCCGAGGGACGGCTGGAAGATGAGCCGCGGCGACCCGGTCATCCCGACGTACTACCTGGACGACCACGGTACGATCATCCCCACCCCGTACGGCGGTTAAAGTCTGTCCGCCCAACGTGTCATCCTGACATGCGTCAGAATGACATGTGGGAACGACAACGCTGACAATCGGCCCGTCCCCGGCGCGCCTGATACTGCTCGTACCCCTCAAAGACCCATACTAGAACAATGGCACGAATGACTGACGTGACTGGTATTGCCCATCGCAGCGAGGTGGTGAGCACCCGGCGCGGGTACACGCTGATGGGCTTGGGACTGTTCCTCCCCGGCTCAGCCCAGGCCATCTACGGGTCGAAGAGGGTTGGGCGCTTCGCCCTGAAACTGCTCATCATCATTGCTTTGGTGGCCATCGCGGCCCTTATCCTGACACTGTGTTTCCGCAACGCCATGATCGGGGTCTTCGCCAATGGTTTGTTCCTGAAATGCCTTGCCATCATCATCTTCGCCCTGTGCGCTTTCTGGGCCGGGCTCATGATCAACACCTGGTGGATCTCTTCCCCACGTGCGATGGGGACTAAAAAGGGTGCCATCTTCTCGGTCATCGCCCTGCTCTTGGCCGTCGTCATGGTCATGGGTACTGTGTGGGTGGGCCGCGCCGCATGGGCGACAGGCGGGGCGCTGTCCACCATCTTCTCCGGCGGCGGCGACACCCAGCAAAACAAAGGCCGCTTCAACATCCTGCTTTTGGGAGCGGACACCGGCCCCGACCGTTGGGGTACGCGCCCGGATTCGATCACCGTGGCCAGCGTGAGCGCCGACACCGGCCGTACCGTCCTATTCAGCCTTCCCCGCAACCTCGAATGGGTACCCTTCCCCGAGGACTCGCCCCTCAACGCCCTGTACCCAGATGGGTACGGATGCGAGTCGGAAGAGTGCATGCTCAATGCCATCTACCTGCTCGGACTAGAAAACGCCTCTTTGTACCCAGGTGCTGACGATCCAGGTATTCAGGCGATGATTGACGCTGTCAGAGGCATAACCGGGTTGCCGATCAACTATTACGCCATGATCGACATGCAAGGATTCATGGACCTGATCGACGCCATGGGCGGGCTCACGATCACCATCAACGAACGGGTCGCGCTCAATCCCGCCGACGACGTCTGGCTCGAGCCGGGCGTGAACCAACATTTAAACGGGTACGAGACTCTCTGGTTCGCCCGGTCCCGCGCTCTGGCTTCCGATTTCGTACGCATGCAGCGCCAGAAATGTGTCATGGCCGCGATGCTCAACCAGCTCAATCCGACAACAGTGGCAACCAAATTCACCCAGTTGGCCTCCGCGTCGGGGGAGACCGTACGCACCTCCGTACCCGCCTCCCAAATCGGAACCCTGACTGATTTGGCCTTGAAAGCCCGGGCTTTGCCCATCATCTCAGTGGCATTCGTACCCCCCCTGATCCATCCCGGCAACCCCGATTACGCCTACATCGCATCCCTTGTGGCCGACACAATCTTCCAGTCCGAAGCCCTCGATTCTGGTACGCCTGCCGCTTCGGAACCCTCCTCTGACGAGCCCGCACCCCCCGCTGAGGACCCCTCCAGCGGAGGCGATGTGGATACCGGCACCCCCGCCGAAGGCTCCCCCGACAGCCCCACCATCACCGACGATCTGGACCAAGTCTGCTCCGTCGGCTGAACCCCTGTGGCTGTCATCCTGCCAAAGGCAGGATCTCCGTCACCCCTTGTCGTCCTGCTGCACGTGTCATCCTGCCGCAGGCAGGATCTCCGTCATAGTACTCACCGGGATGTGTCGTAGTCGTGTCATCCTGCCGGAGGCAGGATCTCCGTCGCCCCTTGTCGTTCTGCTGCACGTGTAATCCTGCCGCAGGCAGGATCTCCGTCGCCACTTTCGCCGCATCCACGTCGCAACCATCCCATATTTGAGTCTGGTGAGAAGAATCGTGTATGATGTTCAGGTTGGTTTGGGCGAGTCGCCCATCATTATCAAGGAGTACCAATGGCAGCCGTATGCGACATCTGTTCCAAGCGCCCGAGCTTTGGGCATAATGTGCCTTGGTCGAAGAAGAAGACAAATCGCCGTTGGGATCCCAACATTCAGCGCGTCCGCGCCGTCATCAACGGTACTCCCCAACGTCTCAACGTCTGCACCGCCTGCCTGAAAGCCGGCAAAGTCACCCGCTGACTCAGCAAAGTCACCCGATGACCTAGCAACGGCAATACTCCTAACTAAGTCCGGTAGTACGCTTCCTTGGCCGGGTTGCCAACCCATGGTCCAGCACCACTCGCGAAGAATATTCGTTCTCTCGTTTGGTCAGAGTTGTCGTATCCCACATTGTATGTGTCGTGAGTGCTAAAACTCGGTGAGATGAAATCATCTGGAAGTCTCGCTCCGCTCGGTGCGAAGATCAACCCCCCATCCCCAGCGCCACTGTAATTGTTGTATGTGACCACCAACACTCCGCCACTGAAAATCCCCTTACCCCAGTTGCCGAAGGAGCCGCTTGTCGGCCCCGGTGTGTAAGGATAGATGTCCGGTAAATACTGCCCTGTGATGGTCAACGTGGACCCGCTCTGTGTCATCCATACGCCCGCGATACTGCTCGTGTCACCCGTATTGATCGCGACAAGGTCCATTCCTATCGGCGCCGGTTTGAGATTCGCCAGGAACTGCTCATCGAAAACACCCGCATCAGCGTCGAGGTCACCCAGCCGGGGTATGGCGTTCACAGACACCAACTCCGTGTCGTAGATCGCCTTGGCAACCGCGTCTGCCCTATCCGCGAACCACGCTTTGTGAGCATCACCGCCTGCCACATAGTCGTTGTATTTCATCCCGGCCTCATCCCACACCAAGGAAAACCTCAGCAAGAGAAGGTACGCATAGTAGAAAGCGTTTAATGTCTCTTGGACATGTATCTTTTCCGAGATCATCTGATCTCCCAAGCCATTCCACACCTCCCAGATCTGGTTGAAGTAGTCAGCGGCGATGATCGCTGTCCTACTCGCATCGGCTTTGGGAATCTCTGCGAAGGGGGTGTACTTCCCAACAGGCGACACGGCGATCACATTAGCGACCACTCCGCCCAATTCATACGCAATCGCCCCAGACCCGCCTGCGAGGGCTTTGATTACTTCGTCACCAGTCTTCGTCACCAGAAAATCGCCGCCTTTCTCCAAGGAGGTGATGACAGCTGTGGCGTCTGGCGATGACAAAGTCGTTAGTACATGTGAAATATGGTGAAGGTCATCGGAGTTCAAAGATGGCTTGCCAGCAGTCTGATACGTAGAGTCAGAAAACGTTGAGCGTAGTGCTTGGACAGCAGACGCATCCGCATTTGTTCTTTCGTACACGGTGTTCATCACGTCATATCCGAGTAGAGCGGCATCTATGGCCGTACCAGCGTTGTCGGCGATGTTTTCGACTTTCGATCGGAAGCCAGCGTTGTCAAAATAGGAAACGTAGCTTGCCATGCGGTCCAGTTTGTCATCCAGCAGCGCGATATGGCTCAATCTTGCATCGTCCGCCAAAAAAGCGAAATCGAATCCTGAAGACACCACATCCTTTGTGTTCTTGATCTGCTCAATGCTGGTGTTGATCGCCTCCGTCCTTGCTGCGGCGGCTGCCTGTACGGAATCGTACGAGAGTGTATCAGCGTCCATCGCGGCGTAGATCACATCGTCACGGTACCCCCCGGAAACAAGGTCGAAGATTCCTTTCCCACCCGGGTTGACGAAATCAACGACATTGTCCAAGAACAGCCTGGTGTCGCTGTGGTCTAGCTGGGACACAGCAAGTTTGCCCTCGAAAGCGAATGAAAATGCCTCCCAGAAGGTTTCCAGCGGCATGTCGATGTCAACGTTCAATGTGTCCATGTCGAAGGACACCATCGCGCCAAGGTAGTTCAGCATGGAGTACGCGGGTACGAACAGCGAACCGTTGATCGAAAGGACCTTCATAGAGAACGTGTCAGACGTGTCCCCGCCGTCATTGGTCTCAGATAGGGTTTGCGCATCGGGGTCAATGGTGACAATCCGCACAGCCTGCTTGAGGATCATCTTGTTGCCGTCCATCGACACGTCAAACCTTGTCACACTGGCGATAAAGCCTGCATCAGCGAACACCTCCCCATCGTTGGCATAAAAGGTTTCATCGGTTTCCCCATAATTGGTGCTCACGGTGACGGAGTACGCCGTCGCATCGCTGGGTGCGGCGTACGACCTGGGTACGCCCACCTGACCCGCAATGCACAATGCCAGGGCGAGAATTACCATAACCCCAAGTTGACTAGGGATTTTGATTGACATAGTCGTCCACCGCCTTCTGGTAGTACTCGATGTAGAGCGTCGCCATATCACCCGTAACAGCCCGGTCCCACTCGTCGTTGGGCACGACCTTCCACCTGTTCCCATCTTTGCGGAGATCCACATCGACCGTGGAGGTCACAGTCTCGGGATGGGCTGCCAAAGCGGTCACAAACTCCTGCGGATAAGCCTGTTTGTACTCGTCTGCGCTGAGTCCGGTACGTTCGCCCAAAGCGTCGAACACGTCCGCCAAGACGGCTCTCATGTCGGGAGTCGTCACAACAGCGCTTGCGTGTCCCGAGGTTTTGTCGTCATGTCGCTCGTCCTGGAGGACCACGAAAACCCGGTCATAGTACGCCTTTTCGAAGTCCCGCATCTGTACGGTGCCAGCCCCGTACACAAGATCTGTGTACCGACTCGACAGCGGCGTCGTGTCCTCGTGGCGTTCCTCCACAATCCGGGCTACCCACAGCCCTCCGGTCACTAATCCTGCCGCCACGAGCGCAATCAAAGCCGCCAGTACATATGGTCGTAATCCTTGTTGTTTCGGTCCCGCCGACCCCTCATTTGCCATGCCGCACAATATATCACAGCGTTCGTTTACTGCATGCCCAGGGATGGCCACACCACTCGATCAACTCCATGGCGGAAGAATATGTCATCACGACGGGAAATACCGCCTGGTGTAGGTGACCCACTGACACAACTGAGGACCTAGGGAAGGTGATGCTCCCAGTCCACTGACACAACTAGGGCCGGATCGATCGTTTGGCCCGCCCCTGACACGGTCGGGACTGAGTTGCGTAGCCAGAATCACCTCAATCGGTATCACAACTCAGCCCCGATCGTTGTGAGTCACGATGTCAGGCACGAGTTTGCTTAGTTAGCACTCGCAGATCGAGTGAGGGACGCATGGGCGTCGGCTTACCCAGAGTTGGTATCGGGTCCACTCCGTGCAGCCGGAAGAGACTTTCCTCAGGGCGCAAAAACCTCTCGTGACAACGGGAAATCCCGCTCTGTAAGTACGTCAGATAGTCGTTAGGGGACGATTTTCGGTGATGGCTTGTTTGAATGGTGCAACCGCTAGTCCACCTCGATCCGATTGCAGCTCGTATCGAAGAAGGCGCACTCCGAAAGTTCGTCCGTCACTGGGTTCACGGACTTTGACAGGAACCCGCCTCCTACCACCAATTGCCTAATATAGTTATGCGAAGTAGGGAGCCCCTGATATTGTTCAGGATCGTCTCCCTGCTTCATCATTGAGTTCAACTTCGAAGATCTGCCCACAAGACATGCACCACAACTTTGCATCCAAAGCAGTAGTTGTTGTTGCAATGTTCTCCCATATCGCATTAGTTTATCCGGTCTTTGTTCGATGGCTTGGTGGAGTCCCATGCTTCCCTGACGGTTGCCCTGAGCCCTGTTGTCGCCGATCATCGCTGCGATGCGGTCGGGGTACGGCCGGGACTGACTGGTCTCTGGTGCCGAGAAGCGGAAGGTAACGAATTCAACAATTCGCGAGGCGTAGCCTTGAACATGATGGCACAGACTGCTATAAAGATGAACATGGTAAAAGGCAGCACTCGACGACTGGTTTTGATACCATAAAGAGTCGTAGTAGATTCGTACCTGCACATCTACGAATCATGAAGACAGTTGAATGAGTGACAAAGGAAAGTGAAGGCCCATGGCGCGAAAGTCGAACAGCAGAACACAAACGCTATGTGTGGACTGGCCGCTGGCTCCAAAGGTGGACAAGCCATGGACATATTTCCCGGATTTGATGAACTGTGAAAGACATGAGCGTATAGAGAAAGTAATGCCTTACCTGGTGCAGTACGTGCGTGTTGCCCAAGTACGGGCCGCGCTCGACATGGGCCATGATGAGAAAGAACTGCCTAAGGTCACGGAGGCCCAAATCATGGAGAGGGTTCGGCAGGAGATTCCACCGCCGTGCCCGCTGAAGGAGATTCTTGACAGAGTTGGGAAGAACTTAGGGTTGCCTGAGACGGATATCCTTGTTGTCGTGCTTCGCGCCGTCGAACGTGGCGAACTCATACTGGGCAATGATATGAGTTTGACTGTGTCCAATTGGTTCGCTAAGTAGGGCATCGGACGGAGTATCTATGGATGACGGATCTTCCATGACGCTTGCCCCTGCACCAGAAACATGGCGTGTGAAAAACCGTTTCGAAGTGGGCGCAGATGGCGCCATACGGCATATCAATCAAGGGAAAGTTCGGTATTCCCGATTTGGGGCCAACAAGTCTGCACATCGCGTTGGGTTCGGTGGGTGGGCTCCAAACCAGGGCCCGACAGAGTCTGAGAGCGATAGAAACGCAATACTGGATTCCGTGGCTTTTCGGCGGCTGATGGGAGTGACTCAGATCGTTTCCCCTGATCCTGACAGCCCATACCTCAATACCCGATATAGCCACTCGCTCAAGGTTGCTCAGTTGGCCCGTCACATTTCTGAACGATTGATCAGGAACGCTGACATTGACGGTAGTCCCACTTCCCCAGATGCTGTCAAAAGGTCGGCCAGGGACTGTTTGAAACGGTTCGGAGGTTTGGACTCGGTTGCTTGCGAGGCAGCGGGTCTCGCCCACGATCTTGGACACCCGCCATTCGGACATATCGGAGAACGGGTGATCAATCAGTGTCTACAGTCTCGTGGCGTGCATGATGGGTTTGAGGGGAACGCGCAAACTTTTCGTATCCTCACAGTATTGGAAGGTGAAAGGCCTGAAGGCACACGGTCGTCCAACATAGATACTGGGCTCGGCCTGTCGGCGCTAGTGCGTTGCGCAGTCCTTAAGTACCCATGGACAAGGGATGACGCACCCTCGACGCGCAAAGACAGATGGGCGAAGTACTGCGTATATTCCACAGAGAAAAAGGTCTTTGCGAATGCACGGACAAAAATGGGGTTCAAAGCCACTGACCAGACGCAGAGTCTTGAGGCGTCAATCATGGACCTCGCCGATGATGTCGCTTACTCGTTCCATGACCTGGAGGACTTCACTCGTGTTGGAGTTCTCAATGGCTATGCTGTTGTACGAGCTCTGGAGGAGTGGAAAGAGTATTGCGACGCGAACAGCGGCATCCTAGCGGATGACGTCAATCATTGTCGGGAATGGATCACCATTATCAGCACAAGTGACTCCCCAAAGGAGCGGGAAAAGGCTCAAAACCATCTGGACGATCTTTTGCATCGGGACTACTCGAACCCATTCTGGGGAGCAGTGTTCAATCTGGCGAGAGTTCCCTACTTCAACACCCGTGACTGGCATGAAGCCACACGAATTGTTCTGGATCAGATGAACACTCTGGTCAAGACCCAATCTGTGTTCGACCTGCGATTCGTCCTTTCCGAGTGGCAGGAACAAGTTCTCGACAAAGTCGTCTACCAAAAGGATGGTGTGTGGTTAGGCGGGCCATGTGTGTCATTGGAGAAGCATTATTGGCATCAGGTGGAGATGTACAAAGTGGTGACGCAACGCTTTGTGCATGTCAGTCCCAGGGTGACATTGATTCAGCGGGCGCAGCGACAATCCATCCGGTCTTTGTTCGATGGCTTGGTGGAGTGGTGTAACGAAGGGGTACGCACCGACGAACTGCCACCAAGGCTACGAGACATGCTCACGTGTGAGGGTATTGAACCTTACACCACCACAGGCTTGCCGGTGGTGGGCTCCCTGGATCCTGAACCATTGGAACCGTCCACTGAGCAGTACCGCACACTGCGTTGCATCAGTGACTACATTTGTTCACTCACCGATTACGAATGCCAGCAACGCTCCAGTTGGCTTAGAGGACTGGAGATCCCGGGCATATCCCACATGCTTCCCTGACAGTTGCCCCGAGCACTGTTGTCGCCGATCATCACCGCGATACGGTCGGCCTCCTGCTGAAACTCCGCCTGGCTGGTCAACCGGGACAGATACCTCAATACGCTCACCGTCGTCCCATAATTCCCGCTCCGGTAAGAGAGCTCGCGAATCACCTTGGGGCGTCGAGACGAAACCATAACCCTTGGCTTTATCAAACCGCTTGACAGTGGCTGAAATAAGTGGGGGCTGAATCTGGAGCGGTCTACCGTGACCTGTAGTGAGTTCTTTACTCCTGATTTCGGCTTTGTAGTCTCTCAGTCTTCCCGCGTCTATATTCAGCTCATGTACACGCTGAAGCAGCCTGTTCTTTTCAGCTTTGATCCGATCCTTGTCGGGGGTCAAGATCTCATCCCGGAGGCGACGCAACTGATCTGTGCAGAACTTGCGCCTGCGCATAGGTGGTTATTGTCTGGGCGGATGTGAGAGCAGAATGAACCTCTTGCTGGACTTGGCTGATCTGAGTCTCATACGTCAAGCACTGTGTAGCCCATTGATCTCTCTGTTGTCCAGCTTTAAGAAGCCCCGGTGGAGCTCTGGCCTACAGGGTTATTTCTCGCCGGGGCATTGTCGGGTATAGGCCCTTAAAATCAAGGATTTGAACGTCGGGGACGATTTCTGTCCCATTCGGAAGACAACGATAGCCGCGCCTCCACCTGTCAGTACCCAATCTGAGCGAAACCACATCCGTTTCGACGCCTAACAAGAAGTACGGTTGACGGTGGCGTTGAGCCGTGGCGGGGGAATAGTGTTTATGCGAGAAAGTCGTAAAATAGACCGGTACGGGAGTTCGATGTAAGATACTATAGTTTTAGTGATAGAGGAATAGGAAAGTTAGGAAAGAACGTGTCTGATCCAGTTGAGAAGGATGAAGCCGCTGGCTTGGCGAAACCCAAAGTGGCACCTTCAACGTTGTCGTTTACTCAGATACAAGAGGCGTTGGACCTCATGATGTCGACAGGTGACATTAATCATAGGCTTGGTGAAGCACCGGAGGAATTTGACATTCTTGAGCCCATGGATCACGGTGTTGGTCTTGAGTCGTCTGAAGGGTTTGCCGATTACTTCGTTGTGAGTAATGGGTGATTCCGGTGACAGATGTTAACCAAGACGATCAATATCAACCTCCCTCCGCAATTGAATTCGAATCCAGATTCCAGAGATTCAATACTTTCTGTAGCAAGTTCATCGACAGGAGCAAATGTCCTGACTCATGGAATTGTCACATATCGTCGCATGCCCTAAACCAGATACTACTCAGGGTCGACAGGCGAGAACACTACTACCACTACTTTCATAGAGATGAGAATGGGGCTGGCGTCAACATTAACCAGCGGAAGATTGGCGGTTTGTTCGCTTATTGGATTCTAAAATTTAAACCGATTTCCGTTGACTTCGACCATGACGGTGTAAACGAAGACTGGAAAATCCCTGTGAGCCAGCAAGACAAAGCTGCTACCATTAATGAAAGTTTTGCAGCATACACACTCTATACGTATATCAGCAGATGGTATGAACTTGAAGGGCAACCACCTCTCAATCTTCCCAAAAGGACATCACCAGGTTTCCATGACACGGTGCTATATGCATTTAGGTATAGAAACATCAGCATAGATGCGATGATGCTCTTCGCAGAAACAATCGTGAGGGACACTTTCAATCGACCGAAAGTTCAGATTGTCTAGTATGGCCAAAAAGTTCGTTTTTCCCGTAGCTGTCGCAGTGGTTGCAGGTCTGATTTTGGTGGCGTTCCATTCAATGAATTCCTGGGTACAGGACCGGTTATTAGCAGGTGATGCTGATCTCTATGAGGATGTAGCCTTGGTGCTTGATTCTTCTGTCATCTCCATCGCACTTACGATGATCATCTGCATTCTTGCCTACAGGGCGAAGATAAAAAGAGATACAAAGTCGCTTGAGAAAGCCAATGGCGAACTCAAGGAAGAGATCCAAAAGAAAGATGAGCGAATCGTAGAGCAAGACCAAACGATTCAGGAATTTAGGTCAATAAAGGACCGGATTCAAGTTGAAGAATTCTTGGAGTATCAAGGTGGGTGGCGCGTAGCGCTTGGGTACTGATGGTCTGGGTTGTTGGTACCAGGGTTCTGGGCTGCTGGTACTGATGGCGGCTTGTGGCCGGTAGGTCAGCGTGTCAGACATACCAAGCCCCCCAATCGGACATAGGTCACTGGTCGGCGATCGCAGCCGCGTAAACCTGGAACCGTTCCACCATCTCGACAATGTCCTCAACCGTCATCCCGTATGCCTGAAGCGGTACCGGATCGAGACTGTCAGCATCCCTCAGGAATGAAGCAAACATATCCCGTGTCATCTCGGGTCGTGTCTCAAGAGTCTTCACCCACAAGTCCTCGATCGTCCATCTGCCCGACCTGATCGCAGCGTCGACATCAAAGTAGTCACGTTCAGCTCTGCGGTCGACGAACGCTCTCATCTTGCCCACAAGGATGTCTTCCACATCGAGGACCAGGCCCACGCAAGCACTCACCACAGGAGGACGGGCCCGATAGTCGTACCCCAAGTCAACGATTGTTTCCTCTTCTGTCGACGGATCCCGGACGACGAACCCACGAAACACATCCAACGTCCTCACCACGGTGACATCCAACCCATCCGCAGCAAGACGAGAACGAACCCCGTCTTCCACCCGGACGAACACGCTGGGATCAAACCTGGCCGTGTACGCGTCAATATCGCTGGAATCCCGGTCCACCACCCCATGGGCTTGAAGACCCACGCCACCGCCGACAGCGAATCCTTCTCCGGTCAGCACACTGCCCAGAACAGCAAGAATCCTCGACTGCAGCGGTGTCAACACGACGCCAACTCAGGGAACGCCGACTCCCACGCCGCCCTCACCCAGTCAGGGAGCACCAAATCAGGCCACACCGACTTGAGGCGGCTGCGATTCACCCACATCGTCACATCACTGATCGTCGCCGCTTCACGAAGGACCGTGCGGTACAAGGTCCGAACCCGCGCCGGGTCAGCAACATCATAGGTTCGGCTCGGGGACCAATCCAGATGGCGTGGAAGAGTCACCACCCCATCTGCCGGACCCTGCAAATCATCCAAAGAACTGGGAAGGACCACAGGCATCATC
>JGI24699J35502_11133518_pt1 | contig 11390 bp, 12 predicted proteins | sample TergutMp193P4_FD_35502 | JGI IMG/M metagenome (IMG submission 35502) | reverse complement strand
GCGTGTATCAATTCATTGTGCGCGTTAGAGGGGGCTATACAAGGAATTAGGTGGCATTACTTAGACAAGTGCAGAAAAGAGGAATTGAAAATGTTCTTCGAGATGACAAAACGAATAGACAAAAAATAAAAATGCACGAACACACAACGAGCTGTTTGGCTTCAGTCGGGATGTCTGTTCGCGGACACTTTTGTGCGATTTTGAAAGTTTTTCGCCCGCTGAGCATTTGTGACCGCCTTCATAAAGCCGCTTCTACGTTGTGCGCAACTAGTGGGCGACAGAGCGCAATGCGGAAATTGAAATAAAAAGTGTAATTTTACAAAAAATTTTACAAAAAATATGAAGAAAGAAATGTTAATAATTATCGCAATCATTCTCACCATATTGTTATGTTGGGCAAATCTGTATATCACATTTAATACAAATGGTGGTTGGGTAAATGCAGGAATGGGAGTACTAATAGTTGCTGGAGGTATCATTTTGCTGCACGGTTTACTTTTATACGCGCTTATAGGAACAGCTAAAAATCTCTTGCTGCGCGAAACAATGTTTGTATGGGGCATTCTGCTATTTATCTATTTGGTGCCTGTGATTCTATCATTCTTCAAACACAGAGCGGCTGACATTGAATTTGATAAGAAAATGGACATATACGAACGCATCCATAATAGGACCGCTACAATGGACGATTTTGCTTATTTATGTAAAAAAGATGAGGTTGATATTATTAATGGCTATCATATTGATAAAATAGATAGAAATTACGAAGATAAAAATGAATTGATGCATTTAGTGGCTCGTAAAGAAGGTTACAGTGAGATTGCTGACACCATACTCACAATTGTTTGCAATACGTCGTCCGACTATATCTTTGACAACTCTTCATTGGGAGCAAGTTATATTGAAGAGTACGGAAAAGAAGTTGCGCGCAAGAAAATATTGGGTTTATGGATGATGGACGCTATCTCAAATGATTTTTTTGACGATGCAAAACGTCTTCTTGCTGCGGGTGCAGATGTAAATGTAATGAGAGATAATACACCATTGAAAGTCGCTATTGGGAAAAAACAAATTGATTTTGTTCGTCTGCTTTTAGAACAGGGTGCAGATGTAAACCTGAAGACTGAATATTCCTCACCATTGATAGATGCCGTTGAAAAAGGAGATCGCGCTATGGCTAGTCTATTACTTGATCGAGGTGCAGATGTAAACCTGAAGACTGAATATTCCTCGCCTTTGATAGCTGCTGTTGAAAAAGGAGATCGCGCTATGGCTAGTCTATTACTTGATCGAGGAGCAAATGCAAACTTGATGACTAACGAAACCTCTCCATTAATATCCGCTATAAGTGCAGGTCAAATGGAAATGGCTCGTTTTCTCCTTGATAGAGGTGCAGATGTGAACCTTATGACTAAAGACAAAGACACTTCGCCGTTGATATCCGCCGTGAAAACCGGAGGATACACAATGGTTCAATTCCTTTTAGAACGAGGTGCAGATGTTAATGCAGTTGACAATCACAAATGGGACGCACTCTTATATGCAGTTGGAAACAACAATGTAGATATTGCTAAATTATTGATTAAGAATGGAGCAGATATTGGGCGTAAATATCCAAGATATGGCGACAGCAACGACCCTTATGAGCCGTTACTATTCTTTGCAAACGGGTGTGATGATATAATAAATTTTTTTACGAGCGAATGCCCCAAAGAAACTTTTAAGCAATGAAAGATAAAAAAAATGCCTGCGCCCAACAACTAAGTTTTCGTTGCGTGCGCAGCACGAGCAATGAAAACACAGTTGAACGAAACCGGTCAACATCTGATAATACTTTATTATGGGGATTGTGATGAAAAATGTTATTTTTTGATAATCCTTTCAGCAGAGCGGTAAGTTTAGTTTTCTATAGTTTTTACTTGCGTGTGGTGTAATGAAAATAAGCTTTCTAAAACCGGAATAAATGTGCTTTTTGCCTCATTACCTCACAAAACAAAAGAGTTGATTGCCGAGTTTGGCGACGAAGGCGGCTATGTTGATAGAGAGATAAATATACTTGGAAATCCGGACGCAAGCAGTTGTAATAGAAATATTGAATGTATTATGTGAGGAAATAAATTGGGCGCAAGAATAAATAATTTCCCACTGTCCACTTGGGACATAGAATAACAAAAAAACAGTATAAATATCTGATAAATAAAAAAACTCGCTGATTTAGCGAGTTTCTTTTGTGATCCACTTGGGGCTCGAACCCAAGACCCCATCCTTAAAAGGGATGTGCTCTACCTGCTGAGCTAGTGAATCTTTATATAGTTTTTTAAAACGCGGGGGCAAAGGTAGAAATTTTTTTTTATCTTTGCAAATAAATTTAAATTAAAATCGATATTATGGCTGACGATAAGAAGATTATTTTCTCTATGGTGGGGATAAATAAGACTTTCCCTCCGCACAAACAAGTTCTTAAAGATATTTATCTTTCCTTTTATTATGGAGCGAAAATAGGAATTATTGGTCTGAACGGTTCTGGAAAATCGACTTTGCTGAAAATTATTGCAGGAGTTGAAAAAGAATATCAAGGAGAAGTTGTTTTTTCTTCCGGTTATTCGGTTGGTCTATTGGAACAGGATCCTCTGTTGGACGATAGCAAAACAGTGAAAGAGATAGTTCAAGAAGGCGTACAGGAAATTATGGATGTACTGAAAGAATATGAATCAATTAACGAAAAGTTCGGGCTTCCGGAATATTATGAGGATGCAGATAAAATGGACAAACTTTTTTCACGTCAAGCCGAACTTCAGGATAAAATCGATGCTACCGATGCTTGGAATATCAACAGTAAATTGGAACGCGCAATGGATGCTTTGCGTTGTCCGCCAGAGGAGCAAATCGTAGGGACGCTTTCTGGAGGCGAGAGGCGCAGGGTTGCTTTGTGCCGATTATTGCTGCGTCAACCCGATATTCTTTTGCTGGACGAGCCGACCAATCATTTGGATGCGGAATCGATCGATTGGTTGGAACAACATTTGCAACAATACGCCGGAACCGTGATTTGTATCACTCATGACCGCTATTTCCTTGATCACTTAGCCGGATGGATTCTCGAATTAGACCGTGGAGAAGGTATCCCATGGAAAGGAAATTATACTTCTTGGCTGGAGCAAAAGACCTTGCGGATGGCGCAAGAAGAAAAGCAAGCCAGCAAACGCCGGAAAACTTTGGAACACGAGCTGGAATGGTCGCGAATGGCGCCTAAAGCACGGCACGCCAAAGGAAAAGCACGATTAAATTCGTATGAACAATTATTGAATCAAGATACTAAAGAACGGGAAGAAAAATTGGAAATCTTCATTCCAAACGGTCCCCGGTTAGGAAATAAAGTAATTGAATCGATTCATGTTGCCAAAGCTTTCGGGGATAAATTATTGTATGAAGACTTGAATTTTGTGTTACCACCAAACGGCATTGTTGGTGTAATTGGTCCCAATGGAGCTGGCAAAACGACGCTCTTTCGTTTGATTATGGGAATGGAAAAGCCAGATAAAGGAACATTTGAAGTGGGTGAAACCGTAAAAATCGGATATATCGATCAAAGTCATGCAGAAATCGATCCTGAAAAAACTGTTTTTCAGGTAGTATCCGGCGGAACCGAATTTATACGTGTCGGCGGAAAAGAAGTCAATGCGCGGGCTTATCTGGGACGGTTTAATTTTTCGGGAGCCGATCAGGAAAAGAAATGCGGCGTACTTTCAGGTGGGGAAAGAAACCGACTGCATTTAGCATTAACATTGAAATCGGAAGCAAATGTACTCCTTTTGGACGAACCGACCAACGACATTGATATCAATACTTTACGGGCTTTGGAAGAAGGACTGGATAATTTTGCCGGCTGTGCCGTAGTGATTTCTCACGACCGTTGGTTTCTCGATCGGATTTGTACGCACATTCTATCATTTGAAGGCGATTCTCAAGTGTTCTTCTTCGAAGGTTCTTATTCGGAATATGAAGAAAATAAAAAGCTGCGCTTAGGTAATGTAGAACCCAAACGAGTACGTTATCGTAAATTATTAGCCGACTAAAATTAAACTGAAATTTATACTATATTAAGTACTAATCCTTTGCCTCGAATTGTTTCTATATTGATTTTCGAGTCTAAGGATAAGTACTTGCGTAATGAATTGATATACACATCTAAACTCCTTGATGTGAAAAAATCGTTCATTCCCCACAGTTCTTCCAAAAGTTCGTCCCGTCGGACTACATTTCCTGTATTTTCATACAATTTATATAAGATTTTTGTTCCACGAGCGCTTAACTTTTGCTTTATATTTTTATACTGAATATATTGTTTATCAGTATTAAAAACATAATCTCCCAAATAAACTGTAGCGGTATTGTTCGACAACTTTCGAGACCTTTTTAATACCGCTTGAATATGAGCATTCAACTCTTCCGGTAAAAATGGTTTTTTAATGAAATTGTCAGCATTCAGTTTATATCCGTCCAAAACATTCTGGGCATTTGTATGACCTGTTGCAAACAAAATAGGAATAGCTTCATCATATTTTCGAATTTTTGCAACCATTTCCATTCCATTCATAACAGGCATCTCAATATCGGCAACAATAACATCCGGATTGAATGAATAATAGGCATCGAAACCGTCCTTCCCGTTAAATACTGTTTCTACTTCGTAAATTTCTGTCAATTCCAAACTTCCTTTGACAACAAATGCGAAAGAAATATCATCTTCCACAAAAAGCAATTTAATCTTTTTCATATTTCATTTTATTAAATTTTCCTCTTTTGTATTAACTTTTGTACTAACTTGATTAGGAAGGGTAATGAAGAACTCACTTCCGACTCCTTCCTGACTTAATACAGTAATGCTTCCTCCATGGGCTCCGATTACTTGCTGTACATAGTTTAATCCAATTCCGAATCCGCTGGTTCTACTTCGTTTTATTTCAGCGCCCCGCTCAAACCGGTTGAATATTTTTAACTGATCGTTCGGTGAAATTCCAAGTCCATTATCTTTAATACGAATATAAATTTGTTTTTCTCCAGCCTGACACTCAATTATAATTTCCACTGAATCGCGAGAATATTTAATAGCATTGTCAATCAGGTTACTAATAACATTATTTAAATAAAACGAATCAGCATAAACAATTTTATCTTTCAAATCGTAAACTGTTTGAAATTTAACAACTTTAGTGGAATTAATCGTAAATTTATCAATCAGAGATTGAATCATCGCCGGTAAATTAACGGATTGTTTATTTAATTCTAATTGTCGTTTTTCAATACAAGCGAGAGTTAATATCTGATTAACTGTATTTTGTAAGTTTAAAACCTGTTCAATAGCAATAGAACTGAATTTTTTTCGCAATTCGAGATTTTTCCATATCTCCCCCTTTTCCAACTGAACTAAAACAGAATGAATTGTCGCTAAAGGAGTTTTCATATCGTGAGTTAATGCGTTGGTAAAATTATCCCGAAGTTGACTTAAATAATGTTGATTAAAAAAGATCCTCATTTCATAAACCAAACAGGCAATAATAAAAAAGAAAATCAAAATTGAGACAATCAAAATAGCTAACATATTTCTGAAAACAATAGGGGATGTAATTTTAACATCGGCATAAATTTTTTTTCCATTGATAACAGGCAAAATATCAGTTTTGAACCCATTGTCAATTGCTTGACCTGCAGTGTTTATAATTTCACCTGTCGAATCTACATAATTAATCTGATATTTAAAAGGATATCGATTCAAATGCAAAAGTGAACTAAATATGCTATCGCTATTTGCAATACTGAAATTAATATTGCTTGTTGCCATAAGTTGTTGAACCATACCAAAATGTTGAGAAGTAACGCTTTGATTTTCCAATCCGCTATTATCAACATCGAAAGAAACTATACGAATACTTGTATCCAACAAATTTTTATTTAGCTTATCATTCAATTCAAGATATCTTAAACCCAATTCTTTTTCAACACTTTGATAAAAAATTGAATTTATTGATTCCTTGATGTTTTCCAAATGTAGTTGATAAGTGTAATATAACCAAAAAGCTTGTAGCGAAAACAAACATAATAATGCTAACGCAGATATTAAGAAAAGGGTCGATACTCTCATAATGATTCGATTTAATAAAGTCTAAAACAGGTTTAATAGAGCAAAGTTATAATTTTTTTTAATATTTCACAAAATAATAGCAAAAATTTAACTATTTTATAACATAATATAAAAATTAAAAGCTATTACTTTGCAACATGATTAATTATTTTAAAAATCTTAATTATGAAACAGATGGTAGAAGAAACAAAATTGAACCTAAAGGGTTTGAGTAAGGAAGAATTAAAAAACATTTGTGGAGGCGCTTGGTGGGAAGTCAGGTATGAAAACGGGAAAATCGTATGGATTTTTCATTATGATGATGATGATAAACCTGATGATTGCATCAAGGTGTAATGAAAGAAAGGAGGCTGTCTCGATTATCAAGAGCGGCCTCCTTGTTTTTTTAACATTGGTTTACTTCAATTTTTTCATTTATCTTTGCACAGTGTATAGAGACGCGCTATAGAGAGAGACGCGACGCACAACGTTTCTACAATATAAATATAATTAAAATTAACAATGAAAATAGGAGATAAAGTGCGCTTTTTGAATGCGGTCGGCGGAGGCATTGTGAAAGGCTTCAAAAACAAGGATATAGTTTGGGTGGAAGAGGATGATGGATTCGAAACGCCGGCTCTGATACGAGAATGCATCATTGTCGAGTCAGACAACAAAATATCGGCAAAAGCGCCGGATAAACCCGTCATAGTAAAAGAAGAAGCACCTAAGCAAAAAGAGGAAACGTATGAAATCGTTGAACTTCCCGGAAAAGACAAGTTAAATATTTTTTTAGCTTATTTACCTGTTGATATTAAAATGATAGGCAAATGTCCTTACGAAGTTTTTCTGATTAATGATAGCAATTATTATCTCTTTTTCAATTACATGAACCGGCAAAACAATGCTTGGAATAGTCGTTGTACCGGATTGATTGAACCTAATACTCGGCTTTTCATTGAAGAATTTTCTAAAGAACAACTTAACGATTTTGAGCGGATTTGTGTTCAATTTGTTGCATTTAAGAAAGATAAACCATATGGTTTGAAAAATGCCTACAGTGTAGAATTGCGTATAGATGTAGTAAAATTTTACAAGTTACACAGTTTTCGTGAAAATGCGTTTTTTGAAGACGATGCTATGATTTATCCGTTGGTTGTTGACGACAATCCCGAACGGGAATTATTGATTTCTGCGTCTGATTTGCAAGAAGCAATGACTCAAAAAGCAAAGGCGGAAAATGCCTATCGGCCGCCTGTTCAGGTGAAGAAAGAAAAAACGTCGCCTATTATGGAAGTTGATTTGCACATCAATCAACTGTTGGATTCCACTGCTGGAATGAATAATACTGAAATAATAACTGTGCAATTGGACAAATTCCGTCGAACGATGGAAGAAAACAAAAATAAAAAAGGACAGAAAATCGTATTTATTCATGGAAAAGGCGAGGGAGTTTTAAGAAGCGCTATTTTATCGGAATTGAAATTGAAGTACAAAAACTTTCCCGTACAGGATGCTTCTTTCAAAGAATACGGATTTGGAGCGACAATGGTTACAATAAGATAGTATAAATAAAGGAAATAGTATGATTGAGATTGAACGGAAGTTTTTATTAAAGGGCGATTTTCATCCTTATGCAACTAAAAAAGTGCGTATTATGCAAGGATATTTATGTGCCTCATTCGGACGAACGGTTCGGGTGCGCATCAAAGACGAGTCTGCTTTTATTACTATTAAAGGACCAACCAATAAAGCCGGCTTTTCCCGTTCCGAATTTGAATATGAAATTCCATATTCTGATGCTGTTGAAATAATGAAACTTTGCCGATCAACGATTGAAAAAGAACGCTACTATGTACCCAATGGAAAGCTCACCTTTGAAGTGGATGTTTTTCATGGAGTTCATGAAGGATTGGTTATAGCCGAGTTGGAATTGCCGTCGGAAGGCGAACCATTCGATCGTCCCGACTGGTTGGGAGAAGAGGTCACCGGCGATGTGCGGTATTACAATTCTTATCTATCCACCCATCCAATTCATAACCCATAATTTATAATTCTTTATCACTCCATCAAATCACTCATAATACCATCCGAGATAAAAATTCCTTTTCGCGTCAATCGCAGGCAATTATCCTCGTAATGTAATAAACCGTTCGCAATATGTTTTTGGGCTTGTTGTAAACAATATATTTTTTGCGACTCTCCGAAAAGTGAAGTTAATTCATTTAAATCCATTCCTTTCATCGTTCGTAAACGAGTGATAACAAAATCATTATATGCTGTTTTATCATCTATTATTTCAATTTCATAACCCAATGAGAGATAGTCAGGCGTAAGTGATTTTTTATTCCACTGCCGGCTTAAACCGTTATATGAATGAGCAGAAGCGCCGATGCCCAGATAATATGTTCCGTTCCAATATGATCTATTATGCCGGGATTGAAATCCGGAACGGGCAAAATTTGAAATTTCATAATGTTCAAATCCAGCGGCTGATAAAGTATCTATCAATATTTCAAACAACCGGATACTCATTTCTTCATCGACCGGAGTAAGCTCCCCTGCTTTCAATTGTTTATAAAGCGGTGTTCCTTCTTCATAAGTCAAATGGTAAGCGGAAATATGTTGTATTTGCAAATCAATCGCTTGGCGAAGAGTATCATTCCATATTTTTATATTTTGCCCTGGCAAACCATACATTGAGTCAATGCTGATATTATCGTATCCTGCTTGCTGCAAAAGCTCAACCGCATGAATAGCCGATTGCGCATCATGCCGCCTGTTCAGTAACTTCAATTCCCTGTCATCAAAACTTTGAATACCCAAACTGAACCGATTGAATGGAAATTGTTTAATGGAATCCAAATATTTGGGAGTTAAATCATCAGGATTGGCTTCCAACGTTATTTCGCGATTTTTATCTTCGCCAAAAATGCAATACAAGGTTTGAAAAATTTTTTCAAAATCGGCAGACGACAATAGAGTAGGGGTACCGCCTCCAAAATAAATCGTTTCAATGGGTTCTTGTAGATAATTATCCCTTTCAATCAGTTCTTTGCAGAGGAGATCTATATATTTTTCTTTTTGACGAATTTCTGTAGAAGAAAAAAAATCGCAGTACGAACAGCGTTGCTTACAGAATGGAATATGAAAATAAATGCCTGCCATAATTTTGCAAAGATAACAAGTAATTTAAAAATAGAATAATTTGAACAAAATGCTTTTAAAATTCTTCATTTGTCCATTTTACAAATTCATTCATAATTTCAATCCAATGAGGTTTATCCCAATCGAGAACACCATTTTTATCAACTTCAAAAAAGTTGTGTTCGAGATTAAAATATCGTTTCAGCGTTAAATTGTTCTTGTTTTCTCTAATAAAATATAACTGTACTAAATTACAAAAATCACTCGTAGCATCGGCAGTTCCGTATAAACGAGATAAATAGGAATATCAATTTTCACCAATTCATCTATTTGCGGTTCGGAAAAAGATTTCCACGAAATAAGAGAAGGGTTTTTCTCAAACAACGGATAAGCGTGTGAACCTTGACACCACAAGAAAACAGGTTTTTTCTGTGTCAAAACTGTATCAACAACGATAAAATTAATACTGTCATTATTTTGTGTAATTTCAAATTGAATTGCTTTATTGTCAATAATACGTGTTTTTTGTCCAAACGTTGGGAAAATCGCCAAACACAAGAATAATCCGCACAAAAATTTATTCATATTTTTCTTTTTATCTGTTTCTATTTTGCTATTTTAATTGGTGTACGCACTTCCGCAATATGGCACACAACGTCATATGGTTTTGCGTCGGACGGGTACTAAGGGTGCGACGGGCATGGCAAAACAACCTGTTTCATAAAACATACTTGCGTTATTCATTGTTTCTTCTTGTAATATTATTCAAAATTAAAGGAACTTGAGCAAAAGACGAACAAAGAACTACTTTTTCGGGTAATTTGAATGATAATAATTCTAATTTGCCAATATAAATAGAAAAAATATTAAGTTCTGAAGTTGGTATAATATCATTTTTACTATCGCCAATTACAACAATTCTATCTTGGAACTTTTTGCTTATTTTAATTGCTTTAGTCCACCAGTCAGGATTTGATTTCATTGTTTTTGTCTGGTCAGAGGTTATTATACCATCAAAAAATAATGTCAAACCAAGTAGATTAAGTTTTAATTGGGTATAATCTAATCCAGCATCAGAAACAAGCCATAAAAAATATGCTTTTTGTAATAAGGTTAAAGTTTCAATAGTTTTAGGATAGGGATATATTTGAGATGCATGTTTGGTAATTAAGTCGCAATAATTTATTCCGATATAATTAAAAACATTTGTCCAAGTATAATATCCTCTTGATTCAATCTCTTTATTAATATACTTGGGTATTTTTGCAAGTAAATTTTCATCAACAGTTTCTCTTATTTTTCATTTAATTTAGACTCATTCCACAATGTTCCATCTAAATCAATAAATAACGTATCTATTAGTCTTGAAATCATAATTTACCATTTATTTGAGGCTATCCAAAGTGCTGAAGCAAAAAGATACATGGAAATAAGCATCCATAATTCCTGCCAAAAAATTAAGTTTTTCCATTCAATTTTTTCCCATCTGCGAATTTTTGAACCTTGATGACAAATGATAAAAATGGATAAGGATATCATTGTCAATAAAGCAATTGCACCAATTCCCTGCATTGCTTGTCTTGCTACTTCATGATTTTCTTCATAATAATTAAACCTTATAAAACCCATTGCACCAACTAAAGCAATAAACACCTTTACAAAAAAATTAAAATCTTTGTAAATTCGTTCATTATGTTTGTCATAATTTCTAAAGTCATTGTGTAATTTAGATTTAGAATAAATTCTCCACTGAAAAAAGGTAAAGAAAAACAGAAATACAAATATTATTATTGGCACAAGATAAGTCATTTTATTTTTTTATAAATTTTATAAATATTTATGTAAATATAAAAATTCTTTTCAATATTAAATTGTCATCGCCCGCTTTTGATAACGTGGTGGCAAAACTGCTTGTAAGTCAACTCTTTCAAATGAATATTTTTTTATGAACATCCTTCCTATAAATATTTTTTATTCTTCAAAATTTAATTTGTTCCTTTGTGTTTGCATAAGTTATCTGTATTTATTTAACGTCAGTTCGACTTATGCGAATTCTTTAATAGCGTTCCTGTCAATGATTTCTATATTCAAAGCGGGTTTCTGTGGAGTGAGATTGTAAGCA
>JGI24699J35502_11133519_pt1 | contig 11400 bp, 7 predicted proteins | sample TergutMp193P4_FD_35502 | JGI IMG/M metagenome (IMG submission 35502) | reverse complement strand
CTCCACCCGGGGATGACCGTGCTCGATCTCGGGTGCGGACCGGGGACCATCACCACCGGCATCGCGCGGCTGGTCGCCCCGGGGAGGGTGATCGCGGTGGACATCGAGGCGTCCGTGCTTGAGATGGCGAGGGACAATGCCCGTACTCAAGAGGTGGACAACATAGACTTCGATATCATGGATGGATACCGATTGGCACTGGAGGACGACTGTGTCGATTTTGCCCATGCGCATCAGGTCTTACAGCATGTCGCGGATCCGGTGGCGATGCTCACGGAAATGGTACGGGTGACCAAACCCGGTGGGATCATCGCCGTACGCGACTCGGACTATTCGTCGTTCGCGTGGTACCCGAGACTGCCCGAACTCGACCGATGGATGGCCCTTTACCAGGCCACAGCAAGGGGAAATGGTGGGGAACCGGATGCGGGGAGGTACTTGTTGTCCTGGGCACATCAGGCCGGACTGACTGATGTGACCTCCACAAGTTCCACCTGGACGTACCCCGCTGGAACCCCTGCCCATTGGTGGGGAAACATGTGGGCCGACCGTACCCTGAACACCTCTCTCGGCACCCAGATCATCGACCGCGGCCTCGCCACCCATGATGAACTGGAACAGATCTACCAAGCCTGGATCTATTGGGCCGACGACCCGGACGCTTGGTTCATGGTCCCCTCCGGGGAGCTTCTCGCCATCGTACCCATCGCATGAAACCGGCCATGGGAAGGCCACTGACGCCGAACGGTTTTCGGACATCTTCTATCGCAATGGTGTCAAACCCTGTAGGATCAGAATTCCACTGGATTCCCCGGTGAGCGACGATTGACATCGCACCCCAACACAGGAGGAAAGATGACCGACAACGCTATTCTCACATTCCCAGATGGAAAAACAACCAATCTCCCCATTGTCGTTGGCACAGAAGGGGAGCATGCACTCGACATTGCCCATTTGCGATCCGAAACGGGTTATATCACCCTCGACGACGGCTACACGAACACGGGATCCTGCTCCTCGGCGATCACATTCATCGATGGCGAGAAAGGGATTCTTCGCTATCGCGGCTATCCTGTCGAAGACATTGCCAAGCATTGCTCATTCATTGAAACCGCCCAACTTTTGATCTGGGGCGAGCTTCCCACGCCGGAACAACGTACTCGCTTCTCAGATCTGCTGACCGAGAACTCGACCCTGCCGGAAGATTTCCGCAGCCACTTCTCGGCTTTTCCCGTCCACGCCCACCCCATGTCCATCCTGTCGGCGATGATCAACGCGCTTCAGGCGTACGACCTGCCCAACCTGGTCATCGACGACGACGAACAATTCGAGTGGGTCAGCGCCGCCCTGCTCTCGAAGGTGCGGACGATCGCAGCGGCCGCCCACAAGGCCTCCATCGGCGAGCCCATCATGTACCCGCGCTACGACCTGAGGTACGTCGAGAACTTCCTGCACATGATGTTCTCCAAGCCCTACCGTGACTACGTCCCCGCGGCTGAGGCGACCTCCGCGCTCAACCTGTTCTTCCTTCTCCACGCAGATCACGAGCAGAACTGTTCGACCTCGACAGTACGCATGGTGGCCTCCGGACAGGCCAGTTTGTACGCCTCAGTCGCCGCCGGGGTTTGCGCGCTGTGGGGCAAGCTCCATGGCGGCGCCAACCAGGCCGTGATGGAGATGCTGACCACGATCCAGCAATCGGGAATGTCTGTGACCCAGTACATCGCCAAGGTCAAGGATCGTTCAGCGGGGCGTTTGATGGGCTTCGGGCATCGGGTGTACCGCAATTTCGACCCCCGGGCGATTCTGCTGAAAAGTGCCTGTGACAACCTGTTGGACGCCCTGCACATCACCGATCCGCGCCTGGAGATCGCCCGCGAACTCGAGGCGGCGGCGCTGGCCGACGACTACTTCATCTCACGTCGTCTCTATCCCAATGTGGATTTCTACTCGGGGATCATCCTCACCGCGTTGGGGATTCCGACCGAGATGTTCACTGTACTGTTCGCCATCGGGCGCATGCCTGGCTGGATCGCCCACTGGAAGGAGATGCACGACGATCCCCACGGTCGTATCTACCGTCCGCGCCAGGTGTACGTCGGGCCCACGGAACGCTCCTGGGTCAACCGTTTCCAGCGCGAAAAAGGGCTGACTGAACCTCAGGGGATCAAGGTCCCTGAGGACCTGCGTACCGGGGATCAAGGGTGACCGATACTCGCTCTAGGGCGTGGGTCAGGCTCAATTCCGACCCACGCCCCACATGATGGAAAAGTTGGGCTACCTTCACGTTGCCCACCTTGAACAGAGCGAGTATCTTCGTGTTCTGAGTTACCGTTCCGGTGCACTTCGGACAGTAACACTGGACTGTCTTCAGCGCCAACGACCCTTCATTCGGATGCTCGAGTGTCGGCTTATGTACTGTAGAAACTAGTTTCAGTCGTACACAAGGCGACTTTCGAGCATGGGAATGAAGGGTTGTTGGTACCAAGAGGCCGACGGTGGGGCCAAGATGGCCGGGGGGTAAAGATGGCCAGGGGCGGTCAGTGGACGATGTGGAGGCGGTCGTACACCCATTGCAAAGGCTTTGGGGCCCACCAATTCCACTTGCCGAGGACCGTCATCGTGGCAGGTACCAGAAGCATCCTGACAAGGGTGGCGTCGGTGATGACAGTGATGGCCAGGGCCACACCGATCTCCTTGATGGGCACCATGTCTCCGAAGGTGAAGCCGATGAAGACGGCGACGATGATGGCTGCGGCGGAAGTGATGATACGACCGGATCTCTGCAGGCCACGCTCGACGGCCAGGTCGTTGGGCAACCCCTGGTTGTAGAACTCCTTGATCCGCGAGATCAGGAAGACCTCATAGTCCATGGCCAGGCCGAAGCCGAAACAGATCGCACACACAATGATGAAGGTTTCCATTCCCATCACCTCTGGCATGCCGAAATACCCATTCATGAAGATCCACGTCGTGGCCCCGAGAGATGCGAGCAATGACAGTGAATTGATGATGATGGCCTTCAGGGGTACGATGACCGACCCGGTCATCAGGAACATCAGAATGAACACCGCCAGGACCATGATCCCCAGCGACCAGGGGGCCCGGTCGATGATGGACTGGATGAAGTCCATCTGCAGGGCGGCGCCGCCGCCGATCAGGGTCTCGTACCCCGCGTCATAGTCGCGCAGATCCCTGACGTCCTGGGTGATCTCAGTGCCCACCTGGTTCTCAATGTTGATATGAACATTGATCGCACTGCGTTGGTCATCATTCACCAGGGGCGTGGGCTGGGAGACGTAATCCACGTCGTCAAGGGAATTCAGGTGATCGAGCAGGAGAGCCAAGCCATTCACATCGGTCGCCGGTTTGTCCGCGACGACGATGATCGATGGTGATTTGAGGGCGATGTAATCGTCCTGGATGATGTTGTACGCCGTTGTCTCATCGGCTCCTTCGGGCAGATAGTCCGAGAAGGCCGTACGCATCTCAAGTTCGCGAAGGGGCGAGGCCATGGCGACCAGGAGAGCAGCGATGGCGATCATGATGATCCACGGACGTTTGTGTACGCCATGGGCCAGTTTCGAGAAGAACCCATGGTCGGAGGAGGAATCACCCACCGCGCGGACGATCGAGCGCAGGACCGGGATTCTGGTGATGGGCGAGGGCTTGATGAGCACCCTGCGCATGAGGACGATGATGGCCGGGACAAGGGTCATCGCTGTCAGTACTGCCATGATGGTCACGGTGATGCCGGCGGTCGAGATGATCTTCAGCATGCCGGCTTTTTGAACCAACAACGCCGATAGCGCGAAGGCGATGGTGACCGCCGAGAAGAAGACAGTACGCCCGGCCGTACGCAAGGTGGCCTCCATCGCCTCGACGACGATTGGACCCGCGGCCTCTTTGGTTGGCATGCGCTTTCCGTCGGTGGTGTAGCCCCCTTTCGCCAGGGACATGGCGAGTTCCTCGCGGTAACGGGAGACGATGAGGAGTCCGTAGTCGATCGACAGGGCCAGGCCGATGATGGAGGTGATGTTCATGGTGAAGGACTCGACCGTTGTGGCGAAGGTCATCGCCCATAGGGAGCCCATGCCGATCCCGATGGCGACCAGGGCGCCAATGATCGGCAAACCTGCGGCCAACAAACCTCCGAAAACAATGATGAGAAGCAGTAACGCGATTGGGACGCCGACCATTTCCCCGCGGATGAGGTCAACCTTGACCTGATCCATGACGGTATTGCTCATTGCTGTTGTGGAGACGATCCGTGCGTTGGCGTCGCTGAACTGGTTCCGCAGATCGGTCTGGAAATTGGTCACCGCCTCGTTCACATCTGATTCGACGGCCTTCTGATCCTTCAGATCCTTCTCCAGCGTCAGTGCAATGACAAAGCCATCTTTCTTGTTGGAGAACATGGCCTGGGCCTGGGGCATTGTGGGATCCGGGAATTGGAAGGGATCGATGAGGGTTTTCACCCCATCAACCATGAGATCAGCTCGATGGTCGTTCATGAACACTGCCAATGCCGGTACATCCGTGTCCATGTGCAAGCCGTCAACCACGACTGAGATGGAGACCCCACCCGCATCCGATGAAGCCAGTTTGTTGACTGTGTCCGATTCGGTCCCTTCAACCAAGGACACAGAGTTGTTCATACGGTCGAAAACCCCGCCTTGCCCGTACCCCCAAAATGCTCCCAGACAAGCGAGGACGAGGACGATGAGCCAGACGAGCATCGCCCGAATCGGATGCCGCGCCACCGACTTGCCAAGCGCGTTAAACATACTCCTCCTCTCTGTTCGAGAAGTATCCGACCTGGGGTGTCGTGAACCAAGTTCGCTTTCTTTTACCCCGTATCATCCGCCCATTCTACACTCTGACTTCGATGTACGAACCCTGAGAATTCGCTCATTCTTCCCCTGAAGAATCCCCCATTCATCCCGCAACATATTTGGTACTTTGTGGGCGTGATTTCCCGTTATCATGACGGGATTTCCCGCCATGAAGCCCGTGGACAGGTTCATTCCGAAGTATCCCGAGCCACCCGGCGTACTCGGCACTTCGTACTTCAACGCCTTCCTTGGCCTCGGCGGAACGATCACGTTCGTTCCGCACTCGACCTTCGTTGGCGTGATTTCCCGTCATGATGACGGGATTTCCCGCTCGGGACCCATCTGTGTGACAGAAAAACAATCCCCGTACCTCCCCGTGGCTCGTCCCATCGTGTGAGTTCCGGTCTCCGTCAGTGACAAACATATCCTGCGAAATTTGGCCAAATTCACCATCTGACAAGCTGAGACAGAAGAACCGTCCCCGTGGCTCAGTCCCCGTGGCTCAGTCCCCGTGGCTCAGTCCCCGTGGCTCACCGCGGCTCAGGATCAGCCGACGGTGGCGCGACGCTTGGAGACGAGGTCCAGGGTCACAGCGATGAGGAGGACGAGACCCTTGATGGCCATTTGCCAGTTGGCGTCCACACTGAGGATGGACAGACCCATGTTCAGAACACCCATGATGAGGGCGCCGATCATGGCACCTGCCACGCGACCCACGCCGCCGGTGACGGCCGTACCGCCGATGAAGCAGGAAGCGATGGCGTCGAGTTCGTAGCTCTGTCCGGCTGCGGCGACGGCCGCACCCGCACGGGAGGTGGTCACGATGGCGGCGACAGCGGCCAAGAAACCCATGTTGACGAAGATGCCGAAGTCGACACGAGCGGTGTTGACGCCGGACAACAGGGCGGCGTTACGGTTGCCACCCACGGCGTACACATGGCGTCCGAAGACGGTACGGGTGGTGACGAAGGAGTACACCATGATCAGCACGGCGAGGAGGATCAACAGGATCGGGGTGCCGCCGATGGTGTTCATGGCCAGCAGATAGGTCACAAAAGCGATGGCCACGCCCAGCAGGACCCAACGCAGGACCAGCATCGACATCGGGCCGACGACCAACCCGTGTTGGATCTGGGATTGGCGGGACCTCCACGACTGGAAGATCAGCCCCAGGATGGCGAAGACCCCGATCAGGACGGTCACTGTGTCAAGACTCGCGCCGAAAGGAGAGTTGGATCCCACCACCGAGGCTAGGGGATTTTGGATGAACCCCAACCAGTTCGGGAGAGATCCACCGGCGATCGCGTTGAAGCCCGCGGGAAAACCCGCCATGGTACGGGCGGCGATGACCTGGGCCAGGCCCCTGAACATCAGCATGCCGGCCAGGGTCACGACGAAGGCGGGTATCCGCACGTACGCCACCCAGAACCCCTGCCAGACCCCGACCAGGACGCCGACCAACAGGCCGCAGATCACAGCGACGACCCAGTTCACATTCCAGGTGTACATCATGTACCCCACGATGGCACCGATGAAGGCGACGACCGAGCCCACCGACAAGTCGATGTGTCCGGCGATGATCACCATCAACATGCCCAGCGCGAGGATCAGGACGTACGCGTTCTGCTGGATCAGGGTCCATAGGTTGTTTGGCATGATGAGTTTGCCCCCCGTGGCGGCCGCGAAGACGATCACGATGACCACGAGGGCCAACATAATTCCGTACTGACGCAGATTATTCCCCAAAAGATCCTTCAGAGTGTTCATTGCAGGTCTTCCTTTTCAATTGTGGAGGTGGGTGTGAGGTCGGGTTCGGTCAACCCGGATTCGCCCGGCACATGTAGTGGCCGTTCGGATTCTGGTAGAGAGGGTTTGCGGGTGTCTTCGAGAGTCATCAGGTGCATGAGGGACTCCTGGGTGGCTTCCTCGCGGCTGAGGCATCCGGTGATCTTGCCGTCCGACAGGGTGTAGATCCGGTCGCACACCCCGATCAGTTCGGGAAGCTCGGAAGAAATCATCAGTACGCCCTTGCCCGCGTCGGCGAGATGGTCGATGATGGTGTAAATCTCGTACTTGGCGCCCACGTCGATGCCTCGGGTCGGCTCATCCAAGATGAGGACGTCGGGATCGGTGTAGATCCACTTGGCAATGACGACTTTCTGTTGGTTTCCGCCGGAGAGTTTGGAGGCGAGCACCTCAATGCTGGGGGTCTTGATGTTGAGTTCCTGACGGTACCCCTCGGCGACGCCAGCCTCGGCCTCGGTCTCGATGACTCCCATTTTCGCGAGCTTCGGCAACCCGGCGGAGGTGATGTTCTCCTTCACGGTTTGGATCAAGTTCAGGCCATAACGCTTGCGGTCCTCGGTGGCGTACGCGATCCCGTGGCTCATGGCCTCGTCGACGGTACGGGTCTGGATCTCCTGGCCGTCTTTGAAAACGTGTCCCGAGATGTGGGTTCCGTAGGTACGCCCAAATAGCGACATTGCCAGTTCCGTACGCCCGGCTCCCATCAGTCCTGCCAGGCCGACGATCTCTCCTCTGTTGACGGACAGGGATGCCTTGTCCACGATGCAACGGCCGGTGTCGATCGGGTGATAGACCGTCCAGTCCTGGATGCGCAGGACCTCGTTGCCGATCATGGACGTGTGGTCGGGGAAACGGTTGTCGAGGGGGCGTCCGACCATGCCCCTGATGATGTGTTCCTGCGAATGGTCGACGCTCGGGTCGTGCATGTCCAGGGTTTCGATGGTCGACCCGTCACGGATGACGGTCGTGGTGTCGGAAATCTCCTCGATCTCACCCAATTTGTGGGAGATCATGATGGAGGTGATCCCATTCTCCTTGAGTCTCAGTATCAGTTGCAGCAGGTTTTCGGAGTCATCGTCGTTGAGGGCGGCGGTGGGTTCGTCGAGGATGAGGAGTTTGACCTCCTTCGACAACGCTTTGGCGATCTCCACGAGTTGCTGCTTGCCGACTCCGATGTCGGCGATCCTCGTGTTGGGATCCTCGTCCAGACCGACTTCTTCCAGAAGCCTCTTGGCTTCGCGGGTTGTCGCCTGCCAGTCGATCACTCCTCGCGTGGCGCGCTCATTGCCCAAAAAGATGTTCTCCGCGATGGACAGGTACGGGCTGAGCGCGAGTTCCTGGTGGATGATGACGATGCCGAGTTTCTCAGAATCCCTGATCGTGTGGAAATTGCATTCCTTGCCCTCGAAGATGATGTGTCCTGTGTACGATCCTGCGGGATGGACTCCGGAGAGCACCTTCATCAGGGTGGATTTCCCAGCCCCGTTTTCTCCGCAGATGGCATGGACCTCGCCGCGTCGTACTTTCAGGGTGACATCTTTCAGGGCGATGACTCCGGGAAATTCCTTCGTGATGTCTTTCATTTCCAAGATGTAATCATCCATGGCGTTCTTCACCTGTCCTCGTTGACCATTGTTTGTGGTGGTGGCGCCGGGAGGCCCCAGCGCCACCACACATTGTTGATTAGTGGGCTACAGACCGAGTTGGTCCTTGGTGTAGTAACCCTTTGCGACAAGGATTGACTCGACGGTGTCCTTGGTCACGACCTCGGGCTGCAGCAGGTAGGACGGTACGTCCTTGTTGCCGTTGTTGTAGTCAGTCGTGTTGTTCACGTCCACAGTCTTGCCCTGGACGATCTGATCGACCATCGTGGCGACCTCGTCACCGAGGGTACGGGTGTCCTTCCACACCGTCATGGACTGCTTGTCAGCAAGCATGTTCTTGACGTTGGCGAGGTCGGCGTCCTGACCGGTCACGATCGGCCAGTTGCCACCCGGGGTGTACCCGGCGGATTCGAGGGCCTGCTCGATACCCAGAGCCAAGGAATCATTCGGGCTCAAAACCACGTCGACCTTGGTGTCGCCGGTGTAGAACGAGTTCAGACGGTTCTGCATTTCGGACTGGGCCTTGCCGGAATCCCACTCCTGGATGCCGATGGATGCCCAATCGTCGTCTGACTTGGGGGATTTGCCGGACTGTACGACCAACTGGCCCTTTTCCACGTACGGCAGCAGGACATCCCATGCGCCAGAGAAGAAGAACTTGGCGTTGTTGTCATTGGGAGATCCGGAGAAGGGTTCGAGATTGAACGGGCCCTTGCCGTCTTTCAGACCGAGTTGGGTTTCGATGAACTGACCCTGAAGTTGCCCGACCAGATAATTGTCGAAGGTCGCATAGTAGTCAACGTTCGGCGTACCGTTGATGAGGCGGTCGTACGCGATGATCTTGATGTTGGCAGCAGCCGCGGTCGCCAGAACCGGAGCCAGCGCTGTACCGTCGATAGCCGCGATGACAAGCACCTTCGGGTTTTGATTGATCATGTTCTGGATCTGGGAGATCTGCTGGTCAACCTTATTGTCCGCATATTGCAGAGTGGTGGTGTAGCCCATCTTTTCCAGATCGGAAACAAGGTTGGCGCCATCGTTGTTCCAACGTTCCAGGCTCTTGGTTGGCATCGCAATGCCGATCAGGCCCCCCGCTTCCGTGGCCGCACTGGTTGAGGTATCCGTGTCACGGGTTTGTCCTGCGCATCCAGTGAGTCCGACAGCCAGAGCCGCCCCAATAGCGAGTGCCGCTAGTTTTCTCAGCTTCATATTTTCTTTCTCCTCCTTGAGATCGATCCCATAAGTATTTTGACTACGCAAAACGGGATCTCTTTTGGGATAATGCGACACTACTCCCCTTTGAGTTTGGAAATCAAACCCAAAGCACGGGAGTTACCAAATCGTTACTTATCTTCTCAAAGACAGGCAGGTCCCCGGCTTGCTGGCGCTGTTATGATAACTGCATGGTTGATGTGGCGTACGGCTCTCAAACTTCCTTGAGGGAGGCTAACCGTGCCCGCATCCTCGACGTGATCAAGAAATTCGGCGTCATCACCCAGGTCGAACTCGTTGAAGCAACCGGCCTTTCCGCCGGTACTGTGTCTGTCATTGTCAAAGAACTGAACGCGGCCGGAGTCGTCACCACCGCGCCTACTTCCCGCAGCGGACGCCGCGCGATCAATGTCACTCTGGCACGCCGCCTGGGCCTGGTGGCCGGGGTCCATGTCGGACGCCGCGACCTACGCGTGGCGTTGGCCAATCCGGCGGGGGAAATCCTCGTCCGCCAACACCTCCCCCTCGCCAAAGACCACCGCGGCGACACATGCCTGGACACCATCTGTTTGTTCATCTCGGACATGCTGGAGCACATCGGCGCCACCCATGAAGAGATCTTGTGTACGGGGGTGGCCGTGGACGCGCCCATCGACCGTACGACCGGGGCGACCTGTTCACAAGGACTCTTGCGCGGCTGGGATCAGGTCCCCATCGCGCAATCCCTTGAGCGCCGCCTCGGCACCCCTGTGATCGTGGACAACAGCGCCAACGCCGGAGGACTCGCCGAATGCCGGCTGGGAGCGGGAGTCGGCGCGGACCCGGCCGTCTATCTGTCGGTCTCCTATGGGATCGGGGCGGGGATCCTCATCGGTGGTTCGGTCTTCCGGGGATTTTCGGGTACGGCCGGAGAGATCGGGCACGTCAGCATCGACGAGCAGGGACCTATGTGCTACTGCGGCAACAGAGGCTGCCTGGAGGCGGTGGCCGGAACGGCTGCGATCCTCGAATCCCTGCGACTCACCCATGGAAATTTGTCCATGTCGGACCTCATCGAGAAGGCACTGGGCGCAGACATCTCCTGCCGGAGGGTCATCGAGGATTCCGCCCGCCACATCGGGTTCGCCCTGGCTGGACTGTGCAACCTCATCGATCCACAGCGGATCATCGTGGGCGGGGAACTGGTTCGCGTCGGGGATCTTTTCCTCGAGCCACTGAGGAGGGCGACCTCGCGTTTCACCTTGCCAGGATCGACTCCCACCATTGAGATCGTACCGGGGGAACTCGGGGAGGAGTGCGTTCTCACCGGTGCTATATATATGGCGCTGGATTCCGTACGTTTGCCGGGGAACCTTGAAGGAGTGGTCTTCCATGACACATGATGAACTGGTTGTTGAGGCGGTACCCTCGTCGTCGGCCGATCCCCTGGATTCCGTTGATCCCCTGGATGCCGTACCTGCCCTGTCTCTGCGCGAGATCTGTCTGACCTTCGGCGGGGTCCATGCGCTGGACAATGTGGATTTCGATGTCTATCCTCACGAGATCGTCGCCCTTGTGGGCGAGAACGCGGCGGGCAAATCAACATTGGCTAAAGTCATTGCCGGAGTGTACCGGCCCACGTCGGGCGCGGTCTATTCCGAGGGTACGGAAGTGACCATCAACTCGCCGTCGGCGGCGACCCGGCTGGGAATTGCCACTGTCTTCCAGGACCTGGCTTTGGCCGACAATCTTGATGTGGCCGCGAACATGTTCCTCGGCCATGAGCTGAATCGGGCGTACGTCCTTCACAGCGAGGAAATGGAGAATGCGGCGCGCGCGGTTCTGGACGAGATCGGCGCGCGGATCCCGTCAGTACGCAACAGGGTGGCGACCCTGTCCGCCGGGCAGCGTCAATCGGTGGCCATTGCGCGGGCTCTGCTCACCAAACCCCGGATCGTGGTCCT
>JGI24699J35502_11133520_pt1 | contig 11407 bp, 11 predicted proteins | sample TergutMp193P4_FD_35502 | JGI IMG/M metagenome (IMG submission 35502) | reverse complement strand
GGTCGGGGGAGTCGTCGGCGAGCTCCACCGCTCCGACGACCTCGTCGCCGTCGTCCAGGCGGATGATCTCCCAGGAATCCTTGCCGATGATCTCCGGGTTGACCCTCTTGACCACGCCATTGCGCGTCCCCAGAGCCCATCCGTACGTCCTCTCGGTCAGCGTCGTGAGCCCCAGAGCCCGCTCGCCGGACTCCAGCAGCACGAGTTCTTTCAGGGGCACACCGCCCTGGAGATTGACCGGAGCCGAGGTCACGGGAATGGACGGCAGCTCGATGGCTCCCAGCCGCACGACACGCCCCGTTGACGTCAGAACCCCGATGTCGGAGCGTGTACGGGCGCAGACCACGGAGGTCAAACAGTCGTGGACGGCCCGGGGTCCGGAATCGGGCGGCACCTCGTCGGTGTCCATCCGGGCGACCAGCCCGGCGGAGCTCAGGAAGACCCAGCAGGGTCCGTCTGGCACCTCGATGGGACCCTTGGCCAGGGCTGCGGTCACGGGGGAGATTCCGGAGTCCGACAACAGGACTGTCCGGCGCGGAGTCCCGAAATCGTGGGCGACCTGATCCAGGTCCGCGACCACCACCAGTTTCAGCCTCTCGGGATCGTCCACGATGGCCTGCAATTCGGCGATCCGGGCGTCCAAGGAATCCCGTTCGGATTCCAGTTCCAACCGGGAGAGTTTGGTCAGCCGTCGCAACTGCATGTCCAGGATGTACGTCGCCTGTACCTCCGTCAGCTCGAAGGCCTCCATCAACCGGGTACGGGCCTGGGCGGCGTCCTCGGAGGAACGGATGATGGCGATGACGTCGTCGATGTCGAGGATGGCGATCAACAGGCCTTCGACAAGGTGCAACCGATCCAATGCCTTGGTCAGCTGGAATTGGGTGCGCCTCATCGTCACCTCGAGGCGGTGGTCCAGATAGACCCTCAGCAGTTCCTTCAAAGACAAGGTACGGGGCTGCCCGTCGACCAGGGCCACGGCGTTGATCGAGAAGGAGTCCTCCAGCTTGGTGTGTTTGAACAATTGCTCCAGCAACAACTCCGGGTTGATGCCGTTCTTGACCTCGATGACCAGCCGTGTCCCGTTCTTCAGATCCGTGAGGTCCTTCATGTCCGCGACCCCTGAGACGGTCTTCTTCTCCGCCAGGGCCTTGATCTGTTCCATGATCTTTTCCGGCCCGATGAGATACGGAAGTTCTGTGACGACGATACCCTTGCGCCGGGGGGTCACCTGTTCGATCCTCGCGGTCGCACGGATCTTGAACGCGCCCCTCCCGGTCTCGTACGCGTCGCGGATCCCGTCCAATCCGATGATCTTTCCCCCGGTCGGCAGATCGGGACCGGGGATGAAACGCATCAACTCGTCGGTGGTCGCCTCGGGATGGTTCAGCAGATATTTGAGCCCGCCGACGACCTCCACGAGATTGTGGGGGGCCATGTTGGTCGCCATGCCCACGGCGATGCCGGAAGCCCCGTTGACGAGCAGATTCGGGAAAGCAGCCGGCAGAACCACAGGCTCGGATTCCTTGCCGTCGTAATTGGGGCGGAAGTCCACCACGTCCTCGTCCAAACCCTGGGTCATCGCCAGGGCGGCCGGCGCCATGCGGCATTCGGTGTACCTCATGGCTGCCGGGCCGGCGTCCAGGGAACCGAAGTTGCCGTGCCCGTCCACGAGGATCAATCGTTGGGCCCAGGGCTGTCCGATGCGGACCAGGGCGTCGTAAATGGCGGTGTCGCCGTGGGGGTGCAGCACACCCATGACCTGGCCGACCACGCGGGCGCATTTCACATGCGGACGGTCGGGACGGATGCCCATGTCGTTCATGGAGAACAGGATGCGGCGCTGGACCGGTTTCAGGCCGTCGCGGGCGTCGGGCAGGGCACGGGAGTAGATGACGGAATAGGCGTACTCAAGGAAGGATGCCTCCATCTCTTCCTCAACCTCGATATCAAGGATCCGTTCCCCGTTGTCCTCATCCGTCTCGACTTTTGCCACGCATACTCCTTCGACCGAGCCATGCTACCGCAGGCGCCAAGTTTCCACGTCTCAGACACGCCTTGTCAGCATGGCTTGGACCCGGGGGAGCAGGGTGTACCCGTCGGGGCCCCGTACCTGGAGGATGGGGGCGGTCGACGATGGGATGACCGACATCTCGGAGGTGGTGCCGTGGGCCAGGACCTGTTCCATCGTGGGGAGCTCCCTGATGGCGATCCCGGCCACATTCTGGGGGTGTTTCAGGGCGAACTGTGAGTAGATCCCGGGATCGTGCTGTCCGTCGTCGCCGACCAGGAGCCACCGGATGGAAGGGAAATCACGGGCCAACGATGCCAGGGACGCCTGTTTGTGGGCCGGACCGGATCTGAACCATCCGGTGTTGGTCGGTCCCCAGTCGGTCAGCATCATGGGCCCCGCAGGATAGCCGTGACGTCCGATGAACCTCTCCAGGAAAGGTTGAGTGCTCCAGGACCCTGTCGAGAGGTAAATCAGGGGAGAACCAGGGTTTTGGCGCAGCAACGTGCCGAGCATCTGCGCCATTCCGGCGACGGGGGCACGTGCGGATTCTGTGAGGACGAGAGAGTTGTACGCCGCGATGAGCATCCGGGGAAGGTAACTGGTGATGATCGTGTCGTCGACGTCGCAGATGATCCCGAACCGCACGTCGTCCCCGATGACCAGCACAGGCGCCTCAGCCGGTTCGGAGTCGCCGGTGGAGATCAGGACGTGATGCCAGCCGGGAGCCAATCCATGGTGGCTGACGGCGATGTCCACGTACCCGTCCCTGTCGGTGAGCGCGTCGGTGACGGTGTCTCCCACCCGGACCTGCACGGCGCGGTTGACGGCCGGCACGGAGATGAAATTGCGCCATCCGCGCCTCGACGCCCACACCTCTTCACGGGTGGCCGTGATCCCGGTGGTCCCATGTGGGGTCAGAATGACACGCGCCAGGACGCGCAGCCTCTGCTCGGATCCGTACCCCGTGTACGCCACGACGGCGTCCCTCCAGCCGAATCGGCGCAGCATCATGCCGATACGCCGGTTGAGCTGCTTCTCGATTCGAGCCGCAATGAACGGTCGGTTTCGCACGAATCCCCTTCTTAGTCGTTAGGCAGAAAATGTCTCATGTGACATGATGTCATACATGAGGCTGAATGTGAGCAATTGTCAAGACGGTGAGGGGCTATTCCTCAAGGATCTTCTTCCAAGTGTGGGTGCCAATCTGGGGATATCCCCCTATAATGCCGATCTCATTGGCATACCGGAGTCTGGGCGGTACGTGATCGTCCTCGTCGACGGACTCGGATGGGACATCGTGATGCGCGCCCTGATCGACGCTCCGTACATGGCCTCAGTGATCGGGGACGCGCCCAAGATCCAGGCCGCCATACCGACGACCACCTCGTCGTCGCTGACGAGCCTGTGGACGGGGCTGTCGTCCGGAAGCCATGGGATCCTGGGCTTCTCCTTCGACATGGACGGGCAGATCACCGTTCCCCTGTCGAGCAGCGACCCCATCCCCACCGCCCAACCGATCATGAACCGGATGACGGACGCCGGCGTCGACGTCACCTGGGTGATACCCAGCGAGCACATCGGATCCGGCCTGACGAGGATGGGCACGAGAACAGCCAACATGGTCGGAGTCGACACGGCCGACCACGACCGCAGGGCCGCCGAGATCTCCGCCGCGGCCCGTCTCGGGTCTCGCTCGCTGGTTTTCGTGTACGAACCGCGCCTCGACGAGGCCGGCCATGCCCATGGTGTGGCCTCCGAACAATGGCGGGAGGCGCTGGCCCGGATCGACTCTTTCCTGGAGCAACTGCACGCCTGCCTCGACGATGATGTGTGTCTGATCGTCACCGGCGACCATGGCATGGTCGATGTGGCGGAGGACGGCCGGATCGACATCGACGCCAACCCCGATCTGAGCGCCGACCTGCGCCTCATCGGCGGCGAAGCCCGCTTCCGCCATCTCTACACCGATTCTCCCGCTGCTGTGGTCAAGAGATGGCAGGATCGCCTCGGTGATCAGGCTGTGGTCATGACGAGGGCCGAAGCCGCGGACAGCGGCATTTTCGGCCTGGTCGATCCCCGATATCTCAGTCGCATCGGCGACGTTGTGGTCACCCCCCGTTCAGGACAGGCGTACCTCACCTCTTCCTTCCCCGGCGAGTACCGCCTCATCGGCATGCACGGAGGATGCACCTCGGCCGAACTCTACGTCCCCGTCCTCATCGACTAGTTGGGAATATGGCGGGTCATCGCCATATTCCGAATGATCAGGACTGTCCGCCGAAGATGATCTCGTCCCAGGAGGGTACGGAGGCACGTTTGCGGCCCTTCTTCTTGTGAACGGGTTCCACATCGGGTTCGTCGTCGATCAGGGAGGGCTGAGGGGATTGGGGGCGGGTATGTTCCTGTTCGGGGGGGATGGGTTCCCGCAGCCCGCGGAAGATCCGTACCGAATCTTCGTCGATGGTGGAGATCATGTCGTAGAGCAGATCGATGTCCGAGCGAAGGGAATCCTCCGGCTCCTCGTGAGGCATGCCAAGGGTCGTCTCCTCGCCCAGGTCCGACTGGACCAGAACGGGGCGGGGTTCAACCTCCACGGTAGGTTCAGTCTCAAAATCGGCGGGCGAGGCCAGAGGCAGGTCTCCCACCAAGAGCCGGGCCTGGTCGTTCTCCGCCATGGAGAAACGTCCCTTGGGGTCGTACAGGAATCGGGCGACCATCTCCTTGTTCTGGAAGGTCCCCGTGCCCTGAACGATCCAGCGTCCGTCAGAACGTCTCCAGGAGTCCCATGTGACGTAATCGATGTCCTGGCCCCGGTCGAGCAGAGATTCGGCCACAGTTTGGCGCAGGCGCCGCGCTGAGGCTGTTTCCCCGCGGCGGCGCACGGGTGCTGACAGGGCCATGGCGGTGGTGTGCTCACGTTCGGCGAGAATGGGCCCGGCGAAAACCTCCACACGATCAGCGGGGAGACCGGAAGCGGTGATGACATCGGCCAGCGACTCGCCGGAACGAATCCTCAATTGGATGTCGCGCGGCGTCATGGTGGCCTGCATGCCGGAGTCCTTTCAATTCAAATCTCTCCTCATTATCCCCCATGAACCCGGATCAGGTAGAATCCGACGCTCGGAAGAAAGTAATCTGGGTGAGACACGACGCGTCGAAGTGGCATTTTCGGCTGGTTTGTGATACACATGTGCGGACAATGATACGAAACGAGAGGTGAAAATGGCGACCGATTATGACGCTCCACGCAAATCAGATGAGGAGATCAGCGAAGACAGTATCGAGGAGTTGAAGACTCGCCGCAACGACAAGAACTCTGGTTCAGTCGATGAGGACGAGGCGGAGGCCGCAGAGAGCTTCGAGCTTCCAGGGGCGGATCTGTCCAATGAGGAATTGACGGTACGGGTGATTCCGCGTCAAGCCGACGAGTTCACATGTGCGGGATGTTTCTTGGTGAAGAACCGCAGCCAGATCGCCGCGGTGAGAAACGGCCAGGAGTACTGCGTCGACTGCGTCTAGACCATGACGACCAGAACTGTGGAATCTGGCCGTGGAGGGATGACTAGGACTTCATCAGCGCACGGCGCTTGGTGGCGGAACGGTGGAGGAAGAGTTGGGCGAGCCCGACGCCGACACCCGATGCGAGGAACCAGATCACGGCCCGATGCGTGGGAACCTCTGGGTCTTCGGGATCCGGAGGTTCGCTGCCCGTGGTGAGCTTCCAGATCTTTTTCAGGGCGAATCCCACCGCAAAGCTGACCACTGCCGACGCGACGATGGTATAAACCTTGTCCACGATGACCTTGTCCATGTCAATCTCCTTCCAGATCACTATGGCTAGTCTATCCTGGACAACGGTCCTGGACGATGATCGGGACGACAAGAGTACAGTAGAGCAATGGTGATGGACGAGAGAGGATGAGAATGTTTGGCCGCAACAAGAAGACCCACGTGGACGAACCCGTTGACGAGATCGAGGAGATCGAAGAGATCGACATCGATGAGACGGACGAGATCGCCGAGGCGGAAGAATCCCCCGAACCTGACGAGTGGACTCAGTTCGACATGAGCCAGGATTGGCGCGCCGACGGCCCCTTCGACATCGACGAGGTCGATCTGAGCGCTGACGAGGTGGAACGGATCGATCTGGGTGCGATGATCCTCACCCCCGAAAAGGGGATGACCATCACCTTGATCGTGTCCCCCGACAAGGAGATTCTCAGTGCCGTTGTGAGCAACGGTACGAAATCGGCGGTACACCTGACAGTTTTCGCGGCTCCCTCAGCCGGCGACTACTGCGCCACACTGCGCGAGGACATCATCGCCCATACCGAGAATGCCAAGGTCATCGAAAAAGCCAAGGGGCCTTTCGGCACGGAGATCCGGCGGGTTGTGACAGTCACGGACGACAAGGGGCGTGAGGGGTTCACTCCCATGCGCGACTGGCTCATCGAGGGTCCCCGATGGGTGCTGGACGCCCGTTTGATGGGCCAGGCGGCCCTCGAGGAACACGGTGCGGATGCGATCGTATTCGAGGAATTCGTGCGCAACGTCATCGTACGCCGCGGTGACGTGGCCATGGTCCCCGGGTCTGTCGTACCCCTGACCCCTCGCGAGGAGAAGTGATCGCCCATCCGAGCGAGAAGGTCTTCGGATTCATCCGGAAGATATTCGTCAAGGACGATGACATCGTCGAAGAAGAGCCGGTCGAGACCGGTGCAGCGCCCATCTCCTCGATCCATGCCAGGGACAGAGTCCATCTGATCGGCACCGTCGAAGCAACCTCTTCCACGCCGGAAGGATGGCGGGCCGAGGTGTCGGACGGAACCGGAACCGTCACATTGTTGTGGATGGGGCGCACCGCCATCCCCGGTGTCACGGTTGGCACAACCATGCATGTCTGGGGGCGGGCCGCCGCCCAGCGTACGGGGCTGTTGATCTACAATCCCGCCTATGCGATCCAGGCTCCGCCCGAAGGTCAGTACACTCCGTGAGCTGACGCGGACACGAGCATGGCGAGGTAGAACGAGAAGGGGGCCAGCACTCCGAGGATGATCCCGATGATCGCAAAGATCCGGCCCTTGTTCTGCACCGTCGCGACGATGGAGATGATGAAACCGGCGAGGCCGATGATCCCTGAGATGAACACGCCCATCGTCGGCCCGGCGATGCTGTTCATCTGATCGGTGCTGAGGGTGGAGAAGTCGGGCAGGACGCCGGACGTGGTCCAGTCGGTGCCCATGACGTCGAAGACGGCGTCGTACAGTCCTTTGCTGCACAGGAAGAAGATGATCCCGCAAACGACGACGACGCCCAAACCGATCCATCCCAAAACGGGGGATTTCTTGGCTGGCTGGGGCAACGCGTAGGGAGACGCCGGGGGATAGGCCGGTGCCACAGGGATGGCGGCCTCAGGCGAGTAGGCGGGAGGGAAAGCCGGCGGATATCCCGGAGCCGGCGTGTTCGGATAAGCGGGAGGCATCGATGGCGCGGGAGTGGCCGCAGGGTTGTAGGGGCCCTGGCCGTACGGAGGTTGTGTCATGTCACGATTATAGATCATTTCATGCTATAAAGCGGTACGCGTCTAGTTTCCGCCGCGAACGTCGGCGGTGGGGGACAGGAACCTCGCCAGAGGTTTCTCGGCATCGGGGGGTACGAGGAACAATAACTCGTCCGCACCTTCGAGGATGAAGTCGGGGCCGGGAGCCTGGCCGCGGCCGTCGCGGATGAGAGCCAGCAAGACCACGTCGACAGGCCACTCGATCTCGGAGACGGACATGCCCACACAGGGGCTCGACTCGGGAAGGATCATTTCGACCAGGCCGGTGTCGCCCCTGGTGAACCGGAACAGCCGTACCAGATCTCCGACGCTGACGGCCTCCTCCGCGAGCGCGCACATGATCCGCGGGGTGGAGACGGCCACGTCCACCCCCCACAGTTCGTCAAAGAGCCATTCATTCTTTGGGTGGTTGACGCGGGCCACGGTACGGGGCACCCCGAACTCGGTCTTCGCGAGCAGGGAATGGACGAGATTGGCCTTGTCGTCCCCGGTGGCCGCGATGGCCACATCGCAGGTCTCCAGATGGGCCTCCGTGATGAAGTCAAGCTCGCAGGCGTCGGCCAGGAGCCACTCGGCGCCCGGGACGGACTCCTGTTTGATGGCGTCGGGATTCCGGTCGATGAGCAGGACAGTGTGATTGTTGTCGATGAGTTCTCTGGCGATGTAGCGTCCCACATTGCCCGCGCCGGCGATGGATACCCGCATTGTCGTCTCCTTGTCAGTTTGTGATGGGGGCAGCGAGAAGGGTCCGGATCTCTTCGATCCGGGAACTGGTGACCATTGCGTACAACAGGTCGTGGTCTTGCAGGACGGTGCTCGCGTCGGTGGTGACGGCGGTGCCGAAGCGGCCGAGGGCTGGTATGGGGGTGCGGAGGTGCTCCTGGATCCAGGCAATGGGTGTTCCCACCCAGCTGATGTCGTACGGCATGCACACCAGGCGTACCCCTCCGGAGGGATCCCTCCACGCGAACTCGGGCCCCAGATCGATCAGCTTGCCCAGGATCTGCTCGGAAGCCCATTTCACGGTGGCGACGGTGGGGATTCCCAGCCGTTCGTACACCGCTGCACGCGTGGGGTCGTAGATCCTGGCGACGACATTGGTGATCCCGAAATTCTCCCGTGCCACGCGGGCGGAGAGGATGTTGGAATTGTCGCCGCTGGAGACCGCCGCGAAACCGTCGGCCTCCTCGATCCTGGCCGCCATGAGGACGTCTTTGTCGAAACCGACCCCGTTGACGGTCGTGCCCCGGAAATTCGGGCCCAGACGCCGGAAAGAATCCGCGTTGACATCGATGATCGACACCGAGTGCCCGCGCGCCTCCAGGCTTCGGGCGAGATTGGATCCGACCCTGCCGCATCCCATGATGACCACGTGCATGATTGCCTCCCTTTCGTTGCCCACAAGACTAGCGCTAGCGCAGGTAGGATGACTACACACCAGGAGGATGACATGATCATTGACGTGACGACCACGGACGTGGCCCACGGCGGGTACTGCGTGGCCCGCTATGAGGGAAGGGTCGTCTTCGTCTCAGGAGCTCTGCCCGGGGAACGCGTCGAGGTCGAGATCACCGAGCAGCGGGCCAGAATGTGGTACGGACGTGTGATTTCGGTGACGACTGCCTCGCCGGACAGGATCCCCCACGTGTGGGAGTCGGCCGAGCGTGCCGGGATCGGCGGCGCAGATCTGGGACATGTGAGCCTGGACGCCGGACGGCGCTGGAAAGCCCGTGTCGTCGGGACACAGATGGCACGGATCGCCCATCTCTGCGCTGATGTGGTTGTCGAGCCGGCTCCCGGAGACGATGCCCGACACGGGTTGGCTTGGCGGACCAGGGTCACCTTCCAGGTGGATTCGTCCGGCCGTCTGGGAATGTACGCAGCCAAGTCCCACGTCATCCATCCGGTCGACGGAATGCCCCTTGCCCACGAAGACATCCAGGAAGCGTTGGGCGCAGACATCGGGCATGGGCTGCCGGCCCTCGCCGGCGGCACGCGTACCTATGTCCGTCCGTCCGCCTCTCCGCTCGTTGTTGTGGACCGTATTCCGCAGACTGGGCGTTCGCACTACACAACGGTTGTCCATTCAGACGATTCCGGCGCGGACCGACTTCTCCAGGCTCGTCCGGCCGGACACGATGCGGACCGGTTCCTCCAGACCCCGGTACCCGAAACTGTGACCGAGCGGGTACGAACTCCCCAGGGCGAATGGACCTATGAGGTGGCCGCCGACGGCTTCTGGCAGGTCCACCGCGAGGCCCCCTCCCTCCTCGTGGCAGCCGTCTTGGACGCAGTGGGCGATCCCGTCGGTCCCGTTCTGGACCTCTACTGCGGCTCGGGCCTGTTCACCCAGCCCCTCTCCGATCTGGGGCCCCCTGTGACTGCGGTCGAGGGTTCTTCTGCTGCTATTGCCAGTTGTCGAGCCAACACGTCTGGCAGAAACGTACAATGCTTGGAAGGCGACGTCCCCACCGTCCTCGCCGGCCTGGCCCCGATGGACGCCGGTGTGGTCGTCTGTGATCCGCCCCGCTCCGGAGCCGGAGCCCGTACCGTGGCCCAGATCGCGCGTCTGGCCCCCGACAAAGTAGTTTATGTCGCCTGTGACCCCGCCTCCCTCGCTCGCGATCTGGCCCTTTTCATTCGGAACGGTTACTCCCTGGAGTCCCTGAGGGCCTTCGACCTCTTCCCCATGACCCACCACGTCGAGTGCCTCGCCACCCTGACCAAGCATTCCTGAGTCCCATCCCCGTTCCATCCCCGATCCGCCTCAGGGCGTACTTTCCTGTCATCATCACAGGAAACCATGCCCGTGGAAAGCATACCGTGGCTCATGCTGGAGGGTGGCCGGTCAGGGACAGGACGATCATGAGACAGTAGGATGACAATGGAAGAAAGGTGAGCCGTGAACACTCAAGAACTCCATGTCGGTCCAACAACGTACAAGTATTATTCTGTGGCGGATCTGTCCGAGAGACTTCCCATGACGGTGTCCGTCGTCGCCGAAAATCTGATCCGAAACGGTGCGGATCCGGTGCAGATCGAGTCCCTGAAATCTTGGTCCCCCGAATCTGATCCGAACCAGGAGATCGAGTACGCTCCCGCCCGTGTCATCATGCAGGATTTCACCGGGGTGCCCTGTGTGGTGGACCTCGCCACCATCCGCGAGGCCGTCCAGAACCTGGGTGGAGATCCTGAGTCGGTCAATCCGAGGGTGCCCACCGAACTGGTCATCGACCATTCCGTCGTCGCCGACGAATTCGGCACCCGTACCTCTTTCCTGGACAACGTCGCCATCGAATTCGAGCGCAACGAGGAACGTTACCGCTTCCTCAAGTGGGGCCAGCAAGCATTCTCCAACTTCAAGGTCGTCCCGCCGGGCACGGGCATCGTCCATCAGGTCAACATCGAACACCTCGCCCGAGTCGTGATGACCGAAGGCGACCTGGCCTTCCCGGACACCTGTGTGGGCACCGATTCCCACACCACCATGATCAACGGCCTGGGCGTCCTCGGGTGGGGAGTGGGGGGCATCGAAGCCGAGGCCGCCATGCTCGGCCAACCCATCTCCATGACCCTCCCCTTCGTCGTCGGCGTGGAACTGACCGGCGCCCTCGCCCCGGGGGTCACCTCCACCGATCTGGTCCTGATGATCGCCGAGAGGCTGCGGAAACACGGCGTGGTGGGCAAGTTCGTCGAATTCTACGGTGACGCCGTCTCGAAACTTTCCGTCGAGACCCGGGCCACGATTTCCAACATGAGCCCCGAGTACGGGTCCACAGCCTGCATGTTCCCCATCGACGCCCGTACGATCGACTATCTCACCATGACCGGCC
>JGI24699J35502_11133521_pt1 | contig 11417 bp, 9 predicted proteins | sample TergutMp193P4_FD_35502 | JGI IMG/M metagenome (IMG submission 35502) | reverse complement strand
TGCGGCGGCTTGGAGACAATTGAGTCCGCAGGATCAAGAGGTCATTGCGCTGTTGACTTGGGAAAACCTCACCTCCGAACAGGCTGGCCGAGTATTGGCCATTAGCGCCCCAGCTTTCCGAATGCGGTTGACAAGAGCGCGGCATAACCTCCGAAAACTCATCCAACCCGTCGCGGACAAAAGTTCTATAACACCTATTAAACGCGTAACTAAAAATCGGCGGGAATTCCCTAAAACCGATTTCGTCATGGCGGGCTTGACCCGCAATCTATCGCTTTAATACCCAGCAAACGCCCTGTCAAGGAGTAACCATGTTACAAAAAACCAAATCACCCACCATATTCCCAGAAACCGCCGCTTTACTTGATCTGGATGCCATGCCAGCAACCATCCTAAATGAAACAACCGATATCCGAGCCGAAGCGCGGTTAGCGCAGATTACCGCTACCAACCCTAATCTGCCGTCGATGCCTAGAAAATATCGCCTTACCAACAAGCAGTTGGCCCTTCGGCTGGCAGCGATCCCCGCCTTGGCCGCAGCCTTCATCGCCGGTAGCGTCCTTGCGCCCACTGACAGTCCAATAGCGCCCGCTCCCGCTAATGCCTTTGCGAGTTGGACGGCGGTGCCGGCGCCCCTAATAGGCGACAGCTTGGAGGCAGCGACAAATGCCTGTCGAACTGAGATCGAATGGATTCAATCAGGCCCCGGGCCATTTCCACCCGCATCATCCTTTAAATTGCAATTGCCAGCAAATCCCACCGTGGCGGAACAAAGGGGCGCTTGGGCGTTTGTACAATATGATATTTCATATCTAACAAATGCTGCCATTCCAATGGATATGGCGAATTGCTTAATCATCTTTGAAAATGAGGCGCCTAAGGTGGTGACTTGGGCGTCAAGTAGCCAAAGGCCTGATGGCTCTGGCGCGGGTTCTCAGAGCATCGGCCTAGGAGAGTTCGGGTTTTTCCAACCGCAACAAACGTTAGCAGAGGTTGCGCTGACGGGGAGTTTCCTGATGTGGGAGATGGGCGAGGTGCCAGATGGAATGGCCTTCGTCAACTATGCACTTGAAGGCGTTTTTCAGGATAATGGGGAGTTTAGCGTGCTGAGCGGTCGAGTTGGTGCCGATGTCGTGGGTGCCGTTTTTCACACGACCACGGGCCTTGAGGTCACCGCGACTATATCTGATGGCTCATTCGCGGCTTGGTGGCCGCAGTATCTTGGGATTGAGACTCCGCAGGCAACGGATAATCATTGGAATCGAGATGCCAGATTTGCGCTCGCTGAATTGGCTTATAGCGTCACCCTTACCCTAGCGGACGGCACCGTGCTACCTAATCAAGATATTAGGACAAATACGTTGCGCATGGGTGGAACACTTTAAGGAACCTATTCCAATAGGCTGCGGATATCGGCGGCAGTGAGTTTTGCACCCGCTTTATCATCGGTTTCGGGGTAATCGTCATTTTGCAAGATGGCACCCACTAAGGCAGCTTTCCGCGCTTTAAGTGCCATTACCTTTTCCTCGATAGTGCCTTTTGCCACCATACGAAATACGTTAACAGGTTTCACTTGGCCGATGCGGTGCGTGCGATCCACCGCTTGCGCCTCCACCGCTGGGTTCCACCACGGGTCAAGGATAAAGACATAATCGGCTTCGGTTAAGTTAAGACCAAAGCCCCCTGCCTTTAGTGAAATGAGAAAAAGCGGGGCGTCACCATTCTTAAAACCATCAATTACTGCCGGTCTGTTCCGTGTTGAGCCATCAAGATAGGCAAAGTCAATGCCATGTTGTTTGGCGCGGTTAGCAACAAGTTGTAAATAACTGGTAAATTGCGAAAACACTAACGCACGATGGCCTTCGGCGGTCACCGATTCTAAATGCTCGAATAAGGCATTAAGTTTTGACGATGATGCCGAAACCGTCGGATCAACTAAACTGACATCTAGTGCGGCGCGGCGCAACGTAGTCAAGGCGCGGAATACCGCCACCTTATTCGCCTCGAAATCCTCTAATAACCCTAAAACACGTTGCCGTTCCCGCGTTAAGTGTAAATCATAAGCGTACCGATGGTCGGGTTCTAACTCGACTTCAAAGACTTGCTCTATCCGTGGTGGGAGTTCCGGAGCCACTTGCTCTTTAGTGCGGCGCAGCATAAGCGGCTGAGTGCGGCGGCGTAATAGCGCAATACGCTCGTGGCCAAATTCTTTTATCCGGGCATTTGCATCAAACTTATGGATAGCCTCAATTGGGCGGGCGAATTCCTCCCGGAAACGCTCGTAAGAGCTAAATAGCCCGGGCGCTACCACGGCTAATAGCGACCATAACTCAGTAACGTTATTTTCTAACGGAGTACCTGTCATCGCTAACTTGAACGGCGCCTTTAGTTTGCGGGCAGCTTGATTGGCTTTAGTGGATTTGTTTTTGACGAATTGCGCTTCATCTAGTATTAAGCCACTCCATTGCTCATTGGCGAATCTGGTCGCGTCAAGCCGGAATATCGCATAAGAAGTAATCACCACGTCGGCCTGAGCCGCCCTCGCGAAAAGGCGTTGTGCCGCCATTTCCGTGCGAGCAGTATGGCTAATCACTTCAACATTAAGGCTGGGCGCAAATCGCTTGATTTCATTCACCCAGTTCCCCACCACCGACGCCGGCGCCACCACCAAAAATGGTGCCACGTCGGTAGTTGAGCCGGTCAAAACCACACCCTCGGGGGTTGAGCTTGTCGAAACCATCGGCATTGTGGTTTCGAGACCGCCCGTTCCGGGCGCCTCAACCACCAAATCCGCTTGGCGGTGCGCCTTTACGTGGGCAATCAGCGCTATCGCTTGGAGGGTCTTACCCAGCCCCATATCGTCGGCTAGAATCCCGCCCAGCCCGTAGCGATAACAAAACGCCAACCAGTTAAAACCATGTTGTTGATAAGGCCGCAATTGCGCAGTCACCGCCGATGGCAATTCGACGTGCGGAATAGTATTGGCGTTATCATCCTTTAACAAAGCCAATAACGCTGAGACAGATTCCCGCCACCGGTCGGACTGCTCAACCACATCGGCAAGTTCGGCCAACTCATCCCACAGTCCAGCCTGATAGCGGCTGACCTGCAACTTCCCTTTCCGGTCGGTAAGCTGGCTCGCTTCATCTAGCAACCTGCGCAGTTGATCCAGCGACGGATGATTAAGCCGAAGCCAACTCCCATCAACCAGCATCAGTTGTTGTTTACCGTCATGCAAGGCTTCGAGTAGATTAGGCAATGGGATTTCGCGTTCCGCTACCCGAACAGTTACCGCTAAATCGAACCAATCGGCATCTTGCGATTCATTAGCCGCTAATTCGATAACTGGTTGCTCGGTTAATTCGATAAACTCAGGGTTACCCACTAATTCGGTACGAACGCCGGGCACCTTAGTGATAATAGGTAACACATCGGACACTAATTTCAGCGCGGCAAAATCGGTAAAGCCTAAGTCCTCATGCACGCTCAGGCCAGCCAAGCCCGCCTCCGTCAGCGCCGCAGTTAGCGCCCCCCAGATTTGCCGTTCGGCGGTAAAGTCGCGCACTGGATGATTTGCGACGTCAGCGGCCCGGAAAGATAAGACTTCGGCATTTTGCGACACCCCACCCTCTGCTGCCTGAGGCGTTTTACCGTTCTCACCTGCGAGATGTTCGGGATACACGTATTCCCAATCAGCCGACAATTGCGCCTGCGTCGGTTTTGGGAAAGTCACGGTCACCACTAAAGTCGGCGCCGGAGTTTCCGGTATTTCAATAGATGAGTCACTGGAAGCCGCTGGCAAATGATGGCGTAACTTGGGCAAGTACTCCCGCATAAATGCGTCATAATCGGATTCCGGAATCACCAATTCGGAACCGAGTTCTAATAGGGCAATAGCGCCGCGAGTTAAAGGTTCTGCGGTGGGCGCTAATGTGATAACCCAACCGCTTTTCGCATCTTGCGGTTCGGTAAGCACATATAGGCCACGATGCCCAACGTTGCCACAAAATTCGCTTGACGTAATCACTTCGTCTATCTTTAAGACGCTTGCCAAATGTGCTTCAGTTTCGGTTTTTGTGATATCTAAAGTCAATTCGGCTTGATTAGCAATTTTCACCACATCACGTTTGGACGTGCCTACAAACGGCACCCCAATTCGAGTACCTTGTTGGAGTTGTCCCCATAATAAGCGGTCCGGAAAATCCGATAACGGCGTCCATTCCGGGGTGCCCCAATATCCTTGGCTACGCATCGCCGCCAACTCGCCTAACCATTGCATGATATCCGGATCCCATGGTGGTTCTCGATGGCCATCAGGCAAGGCCCACGCGGTAGCCTGATGGCTATCCGCCCGCCGCAGCGCATCCCAACTCACGCCGTATCCCCCCGTCCACGCCCCGGAACTTCCAGACTGTTGCACCGGCCTAACCGAGATGCCGGTGATCGTGTTTAGTCCGACGGCGCGACGCCGGGCTTGGTCTTTTATTAACCCATCTATCCGAAACTGTAAACCGAGCGGAACATATTTCTTACCTACCCCGAATGTCGAATTGTGGCTACCGTCATCTTGAGCCTTTAGTAGCACGCTTTCTAAGCGCCGCTTCCAATCCGGCTCATTTCGCTTAACGGAAACGCCATTAGCGTTTGGCGTTAACCCCGGCCTAAAGCCAAACTCCTTTTCCGTGCCCGCTGCCGCTAAGGCCAGCGCCACCACGTGTTTGCAATTAGTGCTGATGGGGCAGCTGCAATCACCAGTGATAATATCGCCATTATCATTTAGGAAAAGGGCAACCTGATAAATGCTGTTGTGGCTGCCTTTGACCTTGCCGATGATTATGTGTTTCCCGCTCGACTTAAACTCAATAACCCGCCCAGCCTCATAATATATCCGACCCCTGCTAACTGCCCCCGCCCCGCACAACCGATTAAGCAGCCCCAAATCCAAGCTCAACACGGCGATCCCCGATATCTTTCCCGCTCTACTCGCCTGGGAGAGTCTGATAAACTGGTACGCGAGGGTTCGCCATCCCGTGCAAGGTTTGAAATAACAACCCAAGAGACCGCGCGGGTTAAGCCAACCCTTTCTATATTTGCGGCAGGACTCAATGGTACGGACACAGCTAAATTAGCCAGCAAGAGGGTGTGCCACCTCGCGCGAGACTTGAAATAACAGTCCGTCTGAAGGTGCGAGCTAAGCACACTCTCTAGTTTTGCATAGTTTCGCAGTTTCTGGTACAATTTCATACACAGGACGCTCCCCGTGGAAGGCCCGAAATAATGGCCCTGTTGAACCCGCGGGATTGGGTGTCCTGTCATCTTATGCTCACTTCCGAAATCCCATTTGCGTCCACAATCCACATACGAGTAATTTGGTTCGCTGGATTGTTTGTGTTATAGTCCGCTAACTGGCCGCGGAGCCGGTTTGGTGCCACTACTTCACGCCCAAGATCCACTACAAAGTTCTGCTTGTTAACCCCTTTTCTATTAGCTCTTCGCACCGCTCGTGTCAGTAACCGTTTAATCGGTCGATAGAATGGGGAGGTTCCCTTAAGCTCGCATACATATTGTCCTTTGCTCACCCAGATAAAATCATTTGTAGGTAGGTAAGAAACAGTATCCTTAGGGATCAATAAGATATCTTGGCCGAGCTCCCGATTGAACCTTTCGTAGAACCGAACTTCGTGAGGTTCTAGGCTGTCGGGAATCCAGTTGGTTGGTAAGGCGTCTTGCCGCAAGCGCCAAGCAGCGCGGTCGGAATCGGGCGGGTCAATTGGTTCTACCATCTGGATCTTGCTTGCTATATCAACGAGAGCGCCCGATAAGTGGAAAACCTTACCGGGCACCTACGCCAACTACGAATGGTCTCGCCATAATGCTGCGCGAAGGATCAGTATCCCACCGCTTCGTTTATTAGCGAATCCGTGGAGCGTGAGGAGCGGATATAGATCCTGCGACTCCACTTCGATCCGCGCAGGATGACGCTACCACCATTTAAGACTTTCGTCTTGTGATGGTTAGCGATCTACGCGGGCGGAACCACCACCTGCCAGCTTGGTGACTTCGGCGAGGTTAGCTGTCGAGGTGTCACCGGGGGTGGTCATAGCGATGGCAGCGTGCGCCGCGCCGAGCTCCACGGCCTCTTGCAGCGTGTCCCGCTCCATCAAGCCGTAAATCAGACCGGAAGCGAACGAGTCGCCACCGCCCACGCGGTCGTAGATCTCCATGTCAGGCCGGTGCGTGGCTTCAACAAAACCCTCTTTGCGTGACCATGCCACGGCACCCCAGTCGTTGATGGATGCCGTCTTGACGCCGCGCAGCGTGGTACCGATTACTTTGAAGTTGGGGTATTCGGCAGCGGCCTTCTCAATCATCTTACGGAACGATGACGTATCCAACTCGGTCAGGTGCTCATCGGCGCCCTCAATCGCGAAGCCGAGCGAGGCCGTGAAGTCTTCTTCGTTGCCGATCATCACGTCCACATAGCGGGCGAGCCGCTTGTTTACCTCTTGCGCGCGCTCGGTGCCGCCAATGGACTTCCACAGGCTGGGGCGGTAGTTCAGGTCATAGCTGACGATGGTGCCGTGCTTCTTGGCGGCCTTCATCGCGGCTTCCGCGACGTCGGCGGTGCTTTCAGAGAGCGCCGCAAAAATGCCGCCAGTGTGGAACCAACGCACACCCTGGGCGAATAACGCATCCCAATCCACATCGCCGGGCTGCATCTGCGAAACTGCCGTATTGCCCCGGTCAGACATGCCGACCGCACCGCGCACACCAAAGCCCTTTTCGGTGAAGTTCAGGCCATTACGAACCTCGCGGCCAATGCCGTCATACTTTTTCCACAAAATCAGCGAAGTGTCCAAACCGCCCTGCAAGATGAAGTCCTCTACCAAGCGACCGACCTCGTTATCGGCAAAAGCGGTAACAATCGCCCCGCGCTTACCGAAGACGCGCCGCAAACCGCGCGCGACGTTGTATTCGCCGCCACCTTCCCAGGCGTCAAACTGCCGGGTGGTGCGGATGCGCCGGTCGCCTGGATCTAGGCGCAGCATAACCTCGCCTAATGACACGATGTCGTACTTACAATCTTTTTCGGGTAATAGGTCTAGTGCCGCGTTGGACATTGTTGGGTGACTCCTTTGGTTGATAGTCAAGTAATTGGTTTATAGTCAAGTAATCGAATTGGTGGTTTCGACAAGCTCAACCACCGAGGGTTTTAGCTTCAGGCTCAGTATCAGCGAACCGACACGATTGCGCACGCTGCTCAACCGACGGAACCATATGCAATCACTGATATTGGTTAACGTAGTTCGTTAGCTTTGGCGACGGCCTGCTTGGTGAGTTCGGTGATTTCGTCCCACTTGCCGCCGGTAACTAGGCCGCGCTCCACCATCCAAGAACCGCCGACGGCGATAACCGCTGGAATGGCAAAGTAATCGGCAATGTTCGAGGTACTCACCCCACCCGTGGGCATAAAACTGATGTTGGGGAACGGCCCGCTAAATGCCTTAATCGCAGCTGGCCCACCTACTACCCCAGCCGGGAACAGCTTGACGGTATCTAACCCGAGGTCAACAGCGCGCATGATGTCCGATGGTGTAGCGACGCCGGGCAGGATCGGCACGCCAAGTTCTTTAGCTTTCTTAATGACCGGCTCAAATGTGCCCGGCGACACCAAGTACTTAGCCCCGGCCTTGACGGCCTCCTCAGCTTGCTCGGCGGTAACCACCGTGCCAGCGCCCAAGATAATCTCTGGCCGATGCTCCGAAATGGCTCGGATGGCGTCCATCGCGCCGGGCAACCGCAGGGTAACCTCAGCAACCGGCAACCCGCCAGCGATCAGGGCATCGGCAAGTTGCAACCCCTCATCCGCCCCATCTATTACTACCACGGGCACTATCTTTGCCGCCTTAAGGGCGTTCATTACGTCCGACATTGGCTCTCCTAAATGATCTCGATCTGAATCAAGCTTGCGATGCTCACCAGCAGCTAACTCTACCGTATATGTGACGCCGATTACTACGGCGATGGCTATCCCGGCATCATGCGTCAGCGAAACTTGCCAATTCTGAACGCCGCTGTTCGATGCCGCTGCCGCGACGGTGCCGCGCAATACCAAGCGTGGCCTCCGCCCGGCCTGCGGGATTTCCGCATCGTGCCAACGTAATCCACGTGGCGCACCTAGCGCCTTGGCTACTGCCTCTTTAGCCGCGAACCGGGCCGCCCTTGATGCCAGCGGCAGCGCCCGCTCGGCCTCAGTGAAAAGGCGATCATTTAGCCGAGGCACCCGCGTTAAAGCACGTTGGAACCGCTGGATATCAACGACATCAACCCCTAGGATAAGGTTCATCTCAGGCAAAGGTAACCAACCAGCCCGTTGTGAGATTGCGGGTTGAGCCCGCAATGACGGCAAAAGTCAAGCCCGCAAATCGGGGTTCCCGGAAACTCACGAGGTGGGTTTGTGGGGCGGGAAGGACGGTAAAAGTCAAGCTCGCAAATCGGGGTTCCCGGAAATCCACGAGGAGGATTTGTGGGGCGGGAAGGACGGTAGCGGGCAACCCCGTTACGATGGTCATCGTTCGCTGATGTGGGGTTTAGGTTTACCATTTGGCAAAAACCGCCAGCCCAGTAAAACCCAGAGCACCGTCAAAAGCAAAAGATTCATCCATTGCAGATTGAGCCTAAAGTTGCTACCGACCAGGGCTTCCCACGGCGTATTAGTTTCAGAAACGAATATCGCCAAACTGCCGAATTCGACCAAGGACAATACCAGCACAATCGTCGATAAGAAATAAAGTAACGCCGCCCGGGCGTGCGACTTCCGCCGTGATGCTATTGCCCGGACAGCTCCCACCGTAAAAAGGGCGAACAACACCAGAAAAAGGGTTCCGATGGTAGGTGCGATCGGGAACATCAGGAATTACTCCACGGTTACAGACTTAGCAAGGTTACGTGGTTGGTCTACGTCCAAACCCTTAGCACCCGCGAGAGCCATTGCGAATATCTGCAATGGGATCACGGCCAGCAAAGGCTGCATTAGCACACGGGTTTGCGGAATCCAGAAAACCTCGTCGGCATAAGCGCGTACCGCATCGTCGCCGTCCTCGGCAATTACTAACGTGCGGCCACCGCGCGCCCGGACCTCTTCGATATTGGAAACCACTTTATCGTGCAGCCCGGAGCGGGAACGCGGCGACGGCACAATAACAAATACTAACCGTCCCGGCTCAATCAAAGCGATTGGTCCGTGCTTTAACTCCCCAGCCGCAAAACCTTCGGCATGGATATAGGCCAGTTCCTTGAGCTTCAAGGCACCTTCCATGGCCACCGGATAAGAGATGTGCCGGCCTAAGAATAGTACCGATCCGACATCTTTGAAATGCCGCGCTGCAGATTTCACATATTCCGACCGTTGGATGACGGTTTCAATCTTATCGGGAATAGTGCGTAACTCAGCGAGATTAGCCTCAATCTCATCTTGGAACTTAGTGCCCCGCACTTGCGCCAAATACAAGCCCAACAAATAGGCGGCAACAATCTGGCAGACAAACGCCTTAGTGGAGGCTACGGCCACCTCCGGGCCAGCGTGCGTATATAACACGGCGTCGGATTCGCGGGGCAGCGTGGAGCCTTGGGTATTAACGATGGATAACACCTTGGCGCCCTGCTCGCGGGCATATCGGGCAGCCATTAAAGTATCCATGGTTTCGCCGGATTGCGAAATAGCTACGACAAGAGTTTTTTCATTGACGATGGCGTCGCGATACCGGAACTCATGTGCTAGTTCGACTTCAACGGGAATCCGGCACCAATGCTCAATCGCATATTTAGCGACATGGCCCGCATAGGCCGCCGTACCGCAGGCGATAACGATGATCTTGTCAATGTTACGCAAGATCGCTTCGTCAATATGCAATTCGTCTAACTGCAAATGCCCGTTAGCGTCCGTGCGGCCAGTTAAAGTATCAGCGACGGCATGGGGTTCATCGTTGATTTCCTTTTCCATAAAGGTATCAAACCCGCCCTTTTGGGCCGCCGACGCATCCCAGTCCACGGTATACCGATTACCGGTGGCGGGGGTGCCATCAAAGTTTATGACCTTAACGCCATCTGGAGTAACGGTTACGATTTGATCTTGGTCAAGCTCTAGGGCCTGATCGGTTGATGCGATAAACGCCGCCACATCGGAACCTAAGAAGTTTTCGCCCTCGCCCAAACCAACAACTAATGGCGAATCGTGGCGAGCACCCACTACAGTTTCCGGGTCATCAACATGTACTGCCAATAAGGTGAAAGTACCCTTGAGCCGCCCGACAACTGACCGCATAGCCTCGGTCAAATCGCCAAGCTCGTTATATGCCCGCGCAATAAGTTGGGCGCCTACTTCAGTATCGGTTTGAGAAATGAACTGCACCCCATCGGCAAGCAATTCCGCTTTTAACGCCGCGAAGTTTTCCAAAATGCCATTATGAATAACGGCTAACCGGCCATTATCAACGACATGGGGATGCGCGTTGCAGTCCGTCGGGCCACCATGCGTCGCCCACCGGGTGTGCGCAATCGCTGCAGTGGCATCGGGTAACGGGTGGGCTTCCAGCTCAGCCCTTAAGTTGCCGAGCTTGCCCGCCTTTTTCGCCCACACCACTTCGGACATTCCGGGCGCCACGACGGCCACTCCCGCCGAATCGTAGCCGCGATACTCTAGGCGCTTCAGCCCCTCCATCGCCACCTCTAGGGGGTGCTGCGAAGGCGTCACCACTCCATCAACTCGCCGCCCGGCATAACCGACAATTCCGCACATGGTTGCACATCTTACTAAAAACCGCGCAAAAAACATCGGCGCGGGCGAGAAATGCCCAGTCGCTCGCGCGGTTTTGCGGTGGGCGCAAACAGTTAGTACGCCGCTTGCTGCCTAATCGCACTAAGCTAATAGTTGTGGTAGCCCATGATCCATATGTGGAATTAAGCCGCGCCGATTGGAGTCGGCTTTCGCATAGCACGCCGCTTCCGTTAACTCAGGTTGATGTGGAGCGGCTGCGCGGTTTATGCGACCCGATAACATTGGCTGAGGTTGATGCTATTTATCGGCCGATTTCGCGGCTACTAAATTTGTACATCACCGCGAATGGGGCGCTATATCGGGCAGCTTCGGAATTTTTAGCCGAGGCCGTGCCGCGTACGCCTTATGTAATTGGGATTGCTGGGTCGGTGGCGGTCGGTAAATCCACCGTAGCGCGCGTATTGCGGGAAATGATCGCCCGATGGCCGGAAACTCCGCGCGTTGATTTAGTGACGACGGACGGGTTTTTATTGCCGAACGCGGAATTGGAACGACGGGGTTTAATGGGGCGTAAGGGGTTCCCTGAATCTTATGACCAGCCGAGGTTATTGCGTTTTGTGCGCGAAATTAAGGCGGGCGA
>JGI24699J35502_11133522_pt1 | contig 11418 bp, 8 predicted proteins | sample TergutMp193P4_FD_35502 | JGI IMG/M metagenome (IMG submission 35502) | reverse complement strand
AACGAGATCATGCCCGAGTCGGACACCACGCCGTACGACATGCGGGAACTGTTGGAACTGGTCGTCGACAGGGGGTCCCTGTTGGAGAACCACGAGCATTTCGCGAAGAACGCGATCACCGCGTTCGCCCGGCTCGACGGCCATCCGGTCGGGATCGTTGCCAACCAGCCGGCCCACCTGTCGGGCGCGTTGGACCTGGACTCTTCCGACAAAATATCGAGGTTCGTACGGATCTGCGACATGTTCAACATCCCGCTCGTGACCTTCGTGGACTGCCCGGGGTACCTGCCGGGCGTGGACCAGGAGTACAACGGGGTCATCCGCCATGGCGCGAAGATCATCTACGCGTACGCGGGCGCGACGGTACCCAAACTGTCGGTCATCACCCGCAAAGCCATCGGCGGGTCGTACGTGGCCATGAGTTCCAAGCAAATGGGCAACGACATCGCCTTCGCGTGGCCCACCGCGCAGATCGCCGTCATGGGCGCCGAGGGTGCGGCCAAGCTGCTGGGCGGGAAGGAAATCGCCGCCGCCGAGGACCCCGTCGCTGCTGAACGCGAATTCATCGCCAGCTACAAGGAACAGCTGTTCAACCCGTACCATGCGGCCGACGTAGGCCAGGTGGACGAGGTGATCGAACCCCAGGAGACCAGGCTGAGGCTGATCCGGGCGCTGGAAGTGCTGCGCACGAAGGTACAGCCCGGGATCGCCAAGAAGCACGGGCTCTTCCCGGTTTAGGAGGCGGATATGGACAACATCGGATTCGGCCTGTGGATGACCGGCACAGGAATGAGCATCGTTTTCGGAATGCTCGCACTACTCATGGGCCTGCTCGCCCTGATGGGACGGCTGGACAGGACGAAGGTAACGGCCATCTCCTCCGCGCACGACGGAACTCCCGCTGTGGCAGAAGAACCGTCCCCATGTCACAGCTTGTCAGAGGGCGAACCTGTCAATCTGGCGGAGGCAGGATCTTCGTCGTCAGCGAACGGGATGACGGAGTCGGGGCCCACTCCGGAACTGCTCGCCGCGATCACGACGGCAGTGGTCACCCACGTGAGGGTACGGCGCAATCAGGCCGCGCCAGAGATGCGGGAGGCACAGCCCGGAAGCCGTCTTTTCGCGAGCCGGTGGGTCGCCGTCGGCCGCGCCTATCAGAACAAACCTTGGAAGTGAATCATGAGACATTACGACATACGAATCAATGAGACCGACTACGCCCTCGACGTCGAAGAAATCGCCCATGACACCTTCACGGTACACCTGGAGGACGGACAACTGGTCGATGTGCGTCTGAGAGACCACCAGGATCTCGCCCAGGCCCAGATCTCCCCCCAGATCGAAGCCCGCCGATCCTCTGCGCAGGCCCCAGCCGCCCGTGAGCTCCCGGCACCTGCCTCCCGTGAGCTTCCGGCTCCCCGGCCCGCCGCCGCATCACCGGTACCCGCCGCCGCACCGCCGGTACGCCGTACCGCCGGAGCGGGCGGTGCGAGTACGCTGACCGCACCCATGCCCGGCGTGGTGCTGTCCGTCGAGGTCTCCCCCGGCGCACAGGTGACCCGGGGACAGACGCTGTTGGTACTGGAAGCCATGAAGATGAAGAACGACATCAAAGCCGAACGGGATGCGACAGTGATCACCGTCCATGTGAACGCGGGCGACGGGGTCAAACACGGAGACCTACTCATCGAATTCGAGGTGAACGATGGACGCTGAGACCCTGAACCGTCTGCTCGACGGTGTGCTGCACCTGAGCTGGCAGTCGGCGGTCATGATGGCCGTCGGCGGCGTGCTGATCCTCCTCGCGATCGTCAAGGAGTACGAACCTCTGTTGCTCCTGCCGATCGGCATCGGGGCGATTCTGACCAACCTCCCCCTCTCCCCCCTCGTGGCGGACGACGGGCTTCTGAAGATCCTGTACGAGGTGGGAGTCGGCAACGAAATGTTCCCGCTGTTGATCTTCATCGGGATCGGGGCACTCACGGACTTCGGACCCCTGTTGGAGAACCCCCGCATGGTACTCCTCGGTGCGGCGGGCCAGTTCGGGATCTTTCTCACCTTGATCCTGGCGCTTTTGTTGGGCTTCTCCCGCGAACAGGCAGCGAGCATCGGCATCATCGGCGCGATCGACGGGCCGACCTCCATCTACGTCTCGGGCATCCTCGCCCCCGACCTGCTCGGGCCGATCACTGTGGCCGCGTACAGTTACATGTCGCTGGTTCCGATCATCATGCCCCCGGTGATGCGCGCGCTCACGACGAAGAAAGAGCGCGCGATCACCATGCCGTACACCCAGCGTGAGATCTCCACCCGTACCCGCATCCTCTTCCCCATCGTCGTCACGGTGGTCGTGGGGATCCTGGTGCCTTTCGCCACCCCTCTCATCGGCTGCCTCATGCTGGGCAACCTCATGCGGGAATCGAAAGTCGTGGAACGGCTCACCAACGCGTCGTCCAACGAACTGGCCAACGTGGTCACTCTGTTCCTGGGGCTGGCGATCGGCTCGACGATGGGCGGGGAATCCTTCCTGAAGCTCTCAACACTGGCGATCCTGGCCCTCGGGCTTCTGGCTTTCGTCTTCGACACCGCCACAGGGGTACTGTTCGGCAAACTGCTGAACCTTGTGAGCCGAGGAAAGTTCAACCCGCTGATCGGGGCGGCAGGGATCTCCGCTTTCCCGATGGCGGCGCGCGTGGTTCAGAAGGAAGCCTCCAGGTACGACTTCTCCAACTTCATCCTGATGCACGCGATGGGCGCCAACGCGGCTGGGCAGATCGCCTCGGTCGTCGCCGGCGGGGTACTGCTGGCCCTCATGGCCTGAGCCCGGCTTTGGTCTTGATACGGTACAGATATTCGGGACGCCCGGCCCGTCCATAGACCGGGATCCTGTCACAGCCTCCCATGTCGGCCAGGTACTCCAGGTAGCGCCGGGCGGTGACTCTCGAAGCTCCGATGATCTCCCCGGTACGGCTGGCCGAGATCCCTTCCGGTTCCTTGAGAAGGGTCGCCCGTACGGCCATCAGGGTCTCTTTGGACAAACCCTTCGTCAGAGAGGTACCGGTCGGGTCTCGCAGAGCGGCCAGTGCGGCGTCGATCTCGCCCTGGTCGGTGACTTCGCGGGTACCTGCGGCTGCCGCCTGCGTGTAGCTCGCATAGCACTGCAGTTTGGAGCGAAGGACGGCGAAGGAGAAGGGTTTCACCACATAGTGCAGTGCCCCAGTACGCATGGCGGCCCGTACTGTGTTGAGGTCCCTCGACGCGGTCAAGACCATGACGTCAGGGCCGTGGGGCATCGACTGCAGGGCCCGGGCGACCTCCAAACCGCCCATCCCCGGCATCGCCAGGTCCAGCAGGACCAGGTCGACCCCGCCCTGCGCACAGCGTGCCACCGTTTGCGGCCCGTTGTGGACCACGCCGACCACTTCGAATCCGGACACCCGTTCCACATAACGGCGGTGTCCCTCGGCGACGATGGGTTGATCGTCAGCCACTAGTACCCTGATCATGTCATCTCCTTGTGTTCGTTGTCTGCCGGCAGCGGGAGACGGACCTCGAATCTCGAAGGACCGGTGTCCACATGGATGCTGCCGTGAAGACGGCGTACTGTGCCCGCCGCGAGCGGGAGTCCCAGACCCCGGCCATGGGGGCGCCCGTCGGAGGGTTTGGTGCTCCAGCCCCGCTCAAAAATGGTACTGACAAGGCCGGGCGGTACTCCGGGGCCGCTGTCGGAGACGTCGAATCTCACCATCGCCTCACCGTCCGATCTCTCGATTCCGGCGTCCACACCGACCCACCGGGGCTCTTCGGCTTCGGCGGCCGCGTCGATGGCGTTGTCGATCAGATTCCCGAGGACGAGAAGGAGGTCGCCGGAGGGGATCCCGGTACTGGGCAGGTAGAGGTTCTGGGCCAGTCTCAATTCGACCCCTCGTTCTTCCGCCTGGGCGGATTTGCCGAGCAGCAGCGCTGCCAACGGGGCGTCGGCGACCGCCCGTGTGACGGTGTCGACCAGCGCCTGGCTTTGTTCGATGCTGGCGGTCGCCAATTTCACAGCCTCTTCCGGGCGGCCCATCTCCACCAACATGATCACAGCGTGCAGCCTGTTGTCGGCCTCGTGGGCACGGCTGCGGAGCATGTCGGAAAAGGACCGCAGTGAGTTCAACTCCCCGACGACTCTCACCAGGTCGGTACGGTCGTACAGAGTGGTCACCCATCCGAGGTTGACTCCGTCCAGCATGGCCGGTACCTGGGCGGCAACCAGTGCGCGGGACCCTGCCGTGTAGGTCTCGCCCGAGCAGACGCGCCCGGACGTCATGAGATCGGCCAGGTCGGGTTCGAGTCCGATGTCACCCACCGGAGTGCCCGGATGGACTCCGGGAGCGTCGAGCAGAGTACGCGCCTCGTCGTTACAGAGCACGACGACGCCACAGTTGCCGACGAGGACCACCCCTGCCCGTACCGAATGCAGCACGGCTTGGTGATAGGAGTACAACCGCCCCAAACCGAGTGGGCTCATCCCATGGGTTTGGCGGTGGACGCGGCGGGTGATGAGCCCGATGCCCAGGATGCCGATCGCCAGCGACGCCACCCCGAACCCGGCGAACTGGATCGAGCGCGCGGTGGCGATCCTGTTGACGGATTCCATCAGTACCCCGGCGGCGACAAGGGCGACGACCTCGTCGTCACGGACCACCGGCACCACCACTCGAATCGAGGGGCCGAGAGTACCCACGTACTCTTCAATGACCGTCCCGCCCGCGAGGGCCGCGGCGGTCGAGCCGATATATGTCCGACCGAGTTGGTCCGGGTCGGGATGGGTCCAGCGCACTCCGGCTGTGCTCATGACCACGATGAAGCTGAGGCTGCCGTCGATCCGGATCTGTTCCACCGGACCCCGCAAAGCGGCGCTCGGGTCACCGGACATGACGGCTTCGATCACCCACGGCGATCCAGCCAGGGTGACGGCGGTCGAGTGGGCGCGGGCAATCGCCTCGTTGCGGGCGCTCGTCTCAGCGGAACGCAGTGACAACCAGTCAATCGGTACCGCCACGATCACCAACATCGACACCACCACGAAAAAGATTTGGGCCGACAAGCTCCACCGGTCGGTGGAACTGGACCACAACCCGGCGGTGGATCGAGGAGACCGGGCGAGCCTTCTGGTGCCAGCACGTACCCGTACATTTTGCGGCTGTACTGTCACATAAACATTATAAGTCCTTACCAATGAGTATATCTAGAGACTGACAAATAAAATTGCCGGAACAAATGATCATGCCAGCCGAGTGATGGGGCACCTGTGATCCCTGCTATACGCCGAACGTGGAATCACAGTCAAATTTCGCCATCTTACGTAAGTTTCGATCGAAGTTTAGCCAAATGTGCCTTTCCGCTTGACCCAGTACAAAAGTCACAGAATGATAACGAGTGGAGGAACTTTTAGTGAAAGGAAGGGACGGGATGGGGAAACCAAGCCGTCTCGCCGGCAAAGGCGCCATACTCGCAGTAGCGGCGTCTTTGACCCTCGGCGTTTTTACGTTTAGTACGATGACAGCGGCACCGCCAGCCCAAGCTGCGGACACCGTAGTCGTCCAAAATGATTTCGAATCCACACTTGATCCGTGGGTATCCCGCGGCGCAGCCCAATTAGCTGTGACCGATTCGGATGCCCATGGAGGATCGTCAAGTCTGGCAGTGACAGGCCGTACGGACAGTTGGAACGGACCATCCATCAACGAATCCGCGGACAACCCCGTGCTCACCCCAGGACATACCTACACTTTCTCCGCTTGGGTGAAACTGACATTCGACTCCCAGGGTCCCAGCAACATGAAGTTCACAGTCCAGCACAACGACACGAGTGATAACTCTCAACCTCGGTACGATTCAGTCCCGCCCAACTCCAACGGGGTACCCGTGAACACATCCGACTGGGTCCAGATTGGCGACACGTACACCTACCCTGCAGACAGCTCAAACTTTGTGATCTACATCGAAGCCTCTTCTGTCAACGGTACCAATCCCTCTTTCCTGGTTGATGATGTGCTCATCACAGATCAGTCCGCCCCGGCAGGCACGGACATTTGGAACATCGATTTCAACGACGGTACGACAGGCGAATGGACCCAAGACGGGGGTCCGACACTGACAGTCATGGACAGTCCCTTCGATTCCGCCGACGGCAAAATCCTCGAAGTCGCCAATCGAACAAACTCTTGGGACGGTATTCAGTCTCCGACCAATTTCCTTCAGCCAGGAACAACGTATACTTTCTCTATGCGTGCCCGTGTTGCTGAGGGTTCGGATCCTCTGTCCATGCGCTTCGTCATATTGCCTAGCTATCACTGGGTTGAAGGCACAGACACCGTCCTCACTACAACTGGCTGGACGACCATTTCCGGAACGTATACCATCCCTGCAGACGCCGACCCAACTCAGGTTGCGGTGTACCTCGGCACCGGAGGTGACAATCCCAAGACCACCAACACCTACTACGTGGATGATATCTCCATATCAACACCTAGTTCTGTGGCGACCCCGGATCTCAACCTTGAGCCGATCAAGGACGCGGACATCAACTTCCCGGTCGGTGTGGCCATCGCCGGGGCACAGACGCAGTCTCCGCAATCCGACTTGTTGATCCACCATTATGACCAGGTGACTGCCAACAACGCCATGAAGCCCGACGGTTGGTACGACGCTGACAAGAACTTCCGTATGAGCGACGAGACGAAAGCCATCATGGACTTCGCCGAGGCCAATGGTCTGCGTGTCTACGGGCACAACCTCGTCTGGCATAGCCAAGTCCCGAGTTGGTTCTATTACGATGAAAATGGAAAAGAGATACCTGCGACCGATGCCAATAAGGCCTACCTCACCCAGCTCCTTCATGATCATATCTTTAACGTCGCTAAGGCTCTGTCAGATCAGTACGGACTCTTCGGCTCCGTTGGCAACCCCCTGGTTGCTTTTGATGTGGTGAACGAAGTCGTTGATGATGGTCAATCCGACGGACTGCGTCACAGCCCGTGGTATGACATCATCGGCCCGAACTACATCGAGTTGGCTTTCCAGTACGCCGATGAGGCTTTCAACGACATGTACGCCGATCCCTCTGTGACTCGCCCTATCGCCTTGTTCATCAACGAGTTCGACACCGAAGACCACCCGGACAAAGTAACCGCTTTGCATAACCTGATTTCTCGGTTGCTGTCAGAAGGCATTCCTGTCGATGGCGTCGGACATCAGTTCCATGTGACCTTGGGCAACGCTGTCGAAACACTCGGTCAGGCACTCGACGCCTTCACGGACTTGCCCATCAAGCAAGCCGTCACTGAGTTCGACGTCGCATTGAGCACACCGGACGTCCCGCCAACAACTAATGATCTTGCCAGAGAAGGCTACTACTATCAGGACGCCTTCAACATTTTCCGTGCGTTCGACAAGGCCAATCCGAGCAAACTGTTCTCGGTGACCCTGTGGGGATTGGCAGACGACAAGGACGCAGGAGACTGGCTCGTGGGGCAGGCGCCTCTCCCCTTCGATTCCAACCTTCAGGCTAAGTCCGCGTACTACGGAATCATCAATGACACTGACGACATGGCTCCCGTCAAGGAGTCCGCCAACGTCTTCCGGCTTGATTCCGAGTCCCCGGTCGACTCGTCTTCAGCCGAATGGCCCAAGCTCCCGCTGATCCCGTTGGACGATCAGGGTTCCGGGTTCAAAGCCTATTGGCAGCCTGATTATGTCGATGTGTACGTTAATGTCGTCGATTCGTCCATAACGATCGATGACGCGATCACCTTCCAGATTGGCGATGAGACGTACACAAGGCATCCCTTGGCATACGCTGGCGAAACCGGCGACTTCGGTGCGGCCAACACGGCCACAGGATATGTCCTCACCGCACGATTCCCGCTCGACCCGCCTGCCAAACAAGGAGACGAGCTCCCCTTCGACGTGCAAGTGGCTGGCGCGACAGCCGGTTCTCTCGAATGGAACACCGGCGATGCGTTGGGAACCTTGAAGTTGTTCGAGCCTTTGAGCTTCGTCGCAATCCCGGAGACAGCCGCCGCGCCGACCATCGACGGCGTCGGAGACGACGCTCAATGGGCTGACGCTGTGACAATCAGCACTGACAAGGCGGATTCGCGCAATACGACGGACACCGGGGCCACAGCCCAAGTCAAGCTTCTGTGGAAGGGTTCGACTCTCTATGTTCTGATGGACGTCGCAGATCCCATTCTTGACAGTTCATCTTCGAACACGTACGAACAAGACTCCGTGGAGATCTATGTAGACCGCGGCAATGCCAAGGCTGGCTCCTATCGTACCGGCCTCGACACACAATTGCGGATCGGTGCGAACGGTGTGACAAGCTTCGGTTCCACTGGAGGAGACTCGTTGCTGGACTACGGCGCAGTCGAACACCCAGGAGTGGGCTACACGATCGAAGCAGCCGTCGACCTCGGCGACTTCGGTGGGGCAGGCTCGTACGAAGGCCTGGACTTCCAGGTCAACGACGGAACAGCAGGAGTTCGTACCGCCATCTACAACTGGGCAGACCAGACCCAACAGGGTTTCAACAGCACATACCACTGGGGTGTCGGCTTGCTGCTCCCCCTCGCGCAGGCTCCTGAGACTCCCACTCCTCCTTCCGAGGAGATCAAGACCGGTGGTACGTCCGTATCGACTTCTGCTGGGGCCGGTGTCCTTCTGGGTACGCTGTTCCTGGCAGTGGGTGCCGGAATCCTCGCACGGAGATTCCGGATGATTTGATCCTGATATTTCGATAAGTCTGCGGCGTCTCCCCTCATCGGGAGGCGCCGCAGTCATGTCATGCCATCGTTGCGGAGATGAGGATGGTACCGACGGAGACCAGTGTCGCATGGAAGATGGTGTCGCGGGCGAAGACCATGCGCACGTCGTACTTCGACGCGAAGACGAAGATGTTCTGAGCGGGTGGAAGACACGCGACGACGGTGACGGCCCGTACCGCCACGGGGTCGAGGCCCAGGACCCAAGCCGACAAAGCGTACGCGATGAAAGGTTGGACCACAGTCTTGAGAGCGACAATGAACCAGGATTCGTTCGTTTCGGAGCCTTTGGCCGGTTTGGGATCCAAACACATGGAGACGCCGAACGCCAGGAGCATCAGGGGTACGGCGACGTTTCCGAGCATCTGTACCGGGTACATCACGAACCCCGGGACGGCGAAAGAGGGCGCCGAGGCGTGGACGAGGTTCGCGATGAGCCCCAGCAGGACCCCGACAGTCAGGGGGTTGCGGAAGGGCAGGGTGACAAGCGCCAGCCCAGACGGGCGCGCCCCACAATCCCTGGCTTTGCTCCAGTCCAGGATCGCCAAACCGATCGGCTGGAGGAGGACCAGTTGGATGAGGAGGATGGGCACCACCCATGTGACGTCGCCCAAGGCGTAGAGGGCCACGGGGATGCCGAGGTTCGCGGCGTTGGAATAGCAGCTCAAAAGGGTGCCGATGGTCCTCTCGGCGACACTGTGGCGGAACCAGACGACCGTCGCCACCAGGTAGATCAGAGCCGCGCCCGCGATGGCGCCGTACGACCCGACGACCGACATCGCAAAGACTCGTTTGAGGTCGGCGGCCTCCATGGTGACGAACATCAGAGCCGGGGAGGCGACGTACAACGCCAGAAGGCTCATCATTTCCCGGTGAGAGACCGTGAGCACCCCGACGCGGGCCAAGAGCCATCCCAGCCCGATCAGGACCCCGATAGTGAAGAAACCTTGCAGGGCCGGAAGGGCGTTCCAGAGGGCGCCCATGGCTCAGCGCTGTACTCTGGCGTTACCGTTCCAGATCGTCCACACCTGATCCTCGTCGGCCGGGGCGGCGTAGTCCCGTACCGACGTGGTGGCCAGAGCCCCGGTCGCCCATCCGAATTGCATGGCTTTCTCCGCGCTCCATCCGTTGAGGATCCCGTACAGCATCCCGCCCACGGAAGCGTCGCCGCCGCCGATGCGGTCGAGGACGCCGATCTCACGCGGAGGGGCTACATGGAAGCTGCCATCCCCATAGACCACCATGCCCCAGACATGGCTGTTGGCCGAGATGACTTCCCGCAGCGTGGTCGCGACGAACTGCGCCTGAGGGTACGCCTGAAGGATGCGTGTGATCATCTGTTGGAAGGATTCGATCTGGGCATCCAGGTCCTTCCCCCCCGCTTCTGGCCCTTCGATCCCCAGGCAGAGTTGGAAGTCTTCCTCGTTGCCGACGAGGATGTCCGACAGGGACGCGATCTCGGCGAAGGCTTCCCTCAGTTCGGTTTCGCGCCCTTTCCAGAAAGTCGCCCGATAGTTCATGTCCATGGACACGGCTGTCCCGTGGGCCTTCGCCGCGTGGGCCAGTTCGACGCAGAACCTGCTCGTCTTCGGGCTGAGGGCGGCTACTAGACCTGACATATGAAGGATTTTGACCCCCTGGTTCCCGAAGATCTCATCCAGGTCGAAATCGTCGGCAGACAAGTCGAGACCCACCTCCCCCGCTCGGTCATTCCACACCCTGGGCGCACGCACCCCGTACCCCGTGTCCACGATATTGAACTGGTGCCGGTACCCCCACGGCCCCCCCTGCGGCAGGTCCGGCCCCAGATAGCTCATCCCCCGCTCCCGCAAACTGGCCTTGATCTTCGCCGCGATCGGTGACCCCGCCACGAAATCCGTCAACACCAACACCGGCAACCCCAGATACGACGACACCGACGCGACATTCGTCTCAGCCGACGTCACCTGCATCGTGAACCTCTCGGCCATCTGTACCGCCTCACTCCCCTCCGGCGTGATCCTCACCCCCATCGACGTGGGTACAACAAGGGACCATTTAGCGTTATCGCGAAGCTTCATAAGCTCATTCTTCCGCGCTCATTCTGGTAGAGCGCTCAGCTTGCCGTCAGTTGCATATGTACGTCGGTACACCTATCAGCTGCACCCGGATGTCGCCCCGCATCCTTCGCACACGTAGCATGACCCCGACGGCCTCATCTTCGTCCCGCACGTCAGGCACAAAGGCGCGTCGACCGATTGTCCCATGGACTCCAGCAGCTCGGCCGTGGTGTGGGCCTCGATCAGAGCCGGCTGCCGTGGTCCCGCCTCATCGATGCGCAAATTGTCCGCGTCGTCGTTGCGCAGGGAATCCGCCTCCGGGAGTTGGGCTTCGTCCTCCTCCGACAGGTACGACCCGGTCTCCACGTACCGCGCTCGCTCGGCCGCGGTGAAGATCCCCAGTTCGGCCCTCTGGTCGAAGTCCAGGTAGTCCAGGGCGAGCCTGCGGAAAATGTAGTCCATGATGGATTGGGCGATGCGGATGTCGGAGTCGTCGGTCATCCCGGCGGGCTCGAATTTGAGGTTGGTGAACTTCTGGATGAAGGTCTCCAGCGGGACCCCGTACT